>JACXTT010006917.1_pt1 | contig 16112 bp, 16 predicted proteins | sample 9270951 | NCBI WGS metagenome assembly JACXTT01 (sample SAMN15532306, study PRJNA645909) | rock metagenome | isolation source: weathered quartz diorite | place: Puerto Rico | collected 2017-06-21 | reverse complement strand
ACGGCGACGATTCGGGCCCGTGAGGCCTCGACCTCGGCGAGCTGACGCCGGAGCGCGACGCGCAGCCTCGCAATCTCGATCGCAAGCCCACCGGCCTCGACGACCTGGCGGAGCAGCGTGGGATTCTCCTGGCGTGCGGGGTCGTAGAGCACCATCCCAAGCGGTTGGCCGCCGTGCTCGACCGGGACGCGTTTGCGCGCACTGTCGGGAAGATCGGAGACGGGGTATCCGCGCGCGTCGACGTAGAGCTCGCTCTCGGGCAGGAAGAACAAGAGCTCGAGCCGCGGATCCGCGAGGACGTCCTGCAGGATGCCTTCCAGCTCTTCCGGCGCCGTCCCGCCGGCGCGCAGGTCGTCGAGGAAGTCGGCCACCCGCCGTAGCGCGTCGTAACGTGCACGGTTGAAGCGGCGATCGACCGTGTCCTGTAACCGCACGCGCAGGGGGCGAAAGGCGACTGCGACGACGAGCGTGGCCGCCGCGGTCGCCCACCCTGAACCGCGCCCGAGCAGGGTGCCGAGCAACACGACCGTGGCTGCGAACGCCGCGGCCAGGATGAGGGTGAGCGCGACGTAGACCAGCGTGCGGTTGACGACGACCTCGATCTCGTAGAGGCGGTAGCGGAGGATGGCGACGCCGGCGACGAGGGGAACGCTCGCAATGCAGAGGCCGAGCACCGCGATCCGCGCCTGCAGATGCCCCGACGGCCAGACGAGCCAGGTCGCCATGAGAAGAGCGGCAATGGTCGTCGCGACGGAGCCGACTGCGAGCACCAGCTTGAGCTGCTGGCGCTCGACGCCGCGCGCTCCCCGCCTCCGGACCACCATCGCCGCTGCTCCGAGCCCGAGTCCGCCGATCACGAACAGCCAGCCGGCGAAGTCGACCCCGTCGATGGTTGCGCGCGCGCCGGCGAGGCCGAACGGGTTCGACAGCTGCGCGAAGGGCTCGGCGTAGCGCCCTGGGCGCAGTGTCCCTGCGAGCACGAGCAACGCCATCCCGACGAGGAGGCTCGCCAGTGCCGGTCGCCAGCGCCGTGAGGGGAGGCCCCCATCTGGGAACAGGAGAAGCGAGAGGCCGAGCAGTCCCGCGGTCGCCTCGCCGATCACGCTGTTGAACACGGCCGCTGCGGTCGCGCCAGGCAGACGGTCGGTCGCGTGGAGGCCGACATCGGCGTATTGCCAGCTGAGCAGCTGGACGCTGTTGGCGAAGCCGGTGAGCAGGAAGATCCAGCCGATCGTGTTCTCAGGGACCCGCCGAGCGACGAGCGCGCCAACGGAGGCGAACGTCATGGCGAGGACAAGGAACGACAGCCCTCCCATCCCGGAGAAGATGTCGCTCGGCAGCACGCGACCTGGACCGATGGCCAGCAAGACGAGCACCGCAATCCCTATCACGACGCACATGCCCCAGATGAGCGCCGCGATCCAGCGCGCGTTCAGATCGCCGCCTCGTCGGGCACGGCCGACCTGAGCCGATGCTGCGCTGTCCCCGCGATCGCCACGCGGAGCGGCTTGCGTCGACACAGACTCGTCCACGCCGTCATTTTCTCGACTGCCGCACGGCCTGACCAGCGCGCTGGTACTGCGGCGCAAATGCGCACTAGCGCTGAGCTACGTCAAGCGCTGCTGCCGATGACGTGCCGACTCCTCGTACGTAGCGTCGCAGCCAACAGATCAGGCCAACGAAACGGAAGGCGAGGGCGACATGACGAAGCCTAAGACGGAGTCTCTCCGCACGGCAGGCATCAGCTGCATCATCGGCGCAGCGGCGACCACGATCGGCGGCATCGTCGTCCAGGGAATCGTTCAGCCGGCGACGACGGTCTCCGATCACCGGTGGAGCTATCCCTGGTCGAGCGGCGCGCTCGTTCCCATCTCGCTCCTGTGGGCGACCCTGCACGTTCTCATCTTCGTCGGTCTGCTCGGCTTCGCGCGCAGCGGCCTCGCCGGCCCGAGCCGCAGTGCCCGCCTCGGCACCACTCTCGCCCTCGTTGGCACCGTGCTGCTCTTCGTCGGCGAGCTCGCGTCAATCCTGGTTCGCGATCAGCGCACCGACGACAGCGGCGCCGGGATCGTGGGCGGGGTCTTCGCCGTCGCCATCCTGCTGACGGCGGTCGGGTTCCTCGCGGCCGGGATCACCACCGTGCGGGCGCGCCTCTGGCACGGCTGGCGCCGCTTCACGCCGCTGACCGCCGGCCTCGTGACCTTCGCGCTCCTCGGCCTGAACGCCACCAAGGCCCTCCCGACCGGCGTCGCTGTCTACGGCCTCTGCCTGCTCGCGCTTGGAGTCGCGCTCTACACGCAACCGACGCCCGAGCCAGAGGAGAGGCCGGTGCTCGCCGTGCAGGAGCAGGCGGCGTGAGCGACACCGCCGACCCGATCGAGCTCGCCCCGAAGCGGTGGTCGCGGGCTTCCCGAGCGCTCCAGGGAGCCCGCTTGGGAGGGCGATGGGTGCACCTGGCCCTCGCACTCGCGGTCGTCGGCGGAGTGTTCGTGCAGATCTACCTGATCGGCGCCTACATCTTCGGAGCGGGCCAGGGCGCACTCGACGCCCACAAGACTGCGGGCTGGACCGTCCACGGATTCGAGCTGCTGGTCTTCGTCGCCGCCCTCGTCGCCTGGCTTCCCCGGGTGGATCTCGTCCTCTCAGTGCTGCTCGCAGTGATCGGAACGGTGCAAGTGTCTCTCGCGAGCGAGCACCGTTGGGTCGGCGGTCTCCACCCGGTTCTCGCGCTCGTCGTGGTCGGCCTAGCGGCGATGCTCGTCCTGCGCGCACTCCGCCGACGCCGCGACGCACCGGCTGAACCAGCAGCAATGCCTCCCCGGCAGCAATCGGGCAGCAAACGTCGCGACGCCGCCTGCTGAACCATGCGGGAGCGTCCGCCGGCGTGCGGAAGAACTGCATGAACAGAGGCACGTCGCAGCACCGCCGCAGAGGTCGCCACATACATCGTCGAGACAGGGAGCCGTTCATCGTGCTCGCCGAGTGAGCGGCATGTAACGGCTACACGGAGCCGGCTAGCCGCGCGACATCGTCGCGGGAGGGAGCTGCGGGGAAGCTGACGCGTAGGTGAAGTCCGCCCTCCATGGGGGCCTCGGTGGTGATCGTGGCGCCATGCGCGTCGGCGATCGCCCGGACAATTGAGAGGCCGAGGCCGAGACCGCTCGCGCCGCTCGTGCGGGTGGTGTCGAGTCGCTCGAACGGCTGGAAGAGCCGGTCGAGCTCCCCCAAAGCGATCGTCGGGCCGGTGTTGGTGATGGTCAGGAGGGCCTGACCGTCGCGGGTTTCGGTGGTGAGGCCGATGTGGCCGCCGTCGATGTTGTGGTCGACGGCGTTACTGATGAGGTTGGCGACGAGCCGCTCGACCAGGCGCGGGTTGCCGGTCGTTCGCGCCGGTTGAATGTTGGTCTCGAAGGCGAGGCCATCATGGTCTGTCGCGGCGGCGGCGGCCGCGACGATTGCAGCGAGGTCGACAGCATCGTGGCTGTCGAGGCCACGTTGGCTACGGGACAGGGTGAGGAGCGCTTCGATGAGACGCTCCTGCTGATTCCCGACGGCGAGGAGTTGTTCGCAGGTGTGCCTGTAGGAGTCGACACTGGCGTTCGGATCGCTGAGAGCAAGCTCGAGCAGGGTGCGCTCGAGCGTGAGGGGGGTGCGCAGCTCGTGTGAGGCGTTGGCCACGAACTGTCGTTGCGCCTCGAAGGAGGTCTCGAGCCGGGCGAGCAGTCCGTCGACTGTGGTTCCGAGCTGCTTGAGCTCGTCGTCCGGCCCTTCGAGGGCAAGCCGTCGATGCAGGCTGCTCGCGGAGATGTCGCGGGCGGTCTCGGTGATGACGCGCAGCGGGCGCAGGACACGACCGGCGATGACCCAGCCGAGCCAGAGCGAAAGCACCGTCATCAGTGCGAGGGCGATGGTGGAGTCGACGAACAGCTTATGGAGCGCAGCGTCCGACTGTCCCTGCGCCGCTGCGATGGCGAGCTTCTCGGTAGGGGCAAGCGCTTGCGGGCCTATGGGCACTCCGAACCTGGGGTCGGGCAGCACCTTGACGGGGGTCCCGCCGGACTTCTGTACGGCGACCACGGCCTTGTGGCCCGAGCTGATGAAGAAGCTACCGCTGTACTGGTGGTGCACCAGCGTGTAGGTGATTGCCAGCAGAGCGACAGCGGTGCCCAGGAAGAGGCCGCCGTATACCAGCGTCAGGCGCAGCCTGATCGTTGGCGCAGGCAGACGGGAACGAAGCCAGCGCCCTGCGAGCCGGGTTGCGATCATGGCGGTCACTGGCTGATGCGGTAGCCGGTGTGGGGAACGGTCTCGATCACGGGCGGGTTGCCAAGTTTGCGCCGCAGCCGACTGATCGTGACCTTGACGACGCTGCCGTCCGGGTCGACGTACTCGTCCCAACCACGGGCGAGCAGTTCGCGAGTGGCGACTGGCGCGCCTCCCGCGGCGAGCAGGTGCTCGAGCACCGCAAGCTCTCTGCGGCTGAGCTCGAGTCTGCGGCCGGCGCGGGTGGCGACACGCTGCACCGTGTCCAGGCGGAGATCGCCACGGGCGAGCAGAGGAGCGTGCGCGGTCTGGCTTCGGCGGGCGAGCGCGCGGATGCGGGCGACCAGCTCGGCGAACGCGAACGGCTTGGGAAGGTAGTCGTCGGCGCCTAGCCCGAGGCCGTCGACCCGATCTTCGATCGTCTCGGAGGCTGTGAGCATCAACACGCGCGAGCGCGACCCGCGAGCGACGAGGGCGCGGCAGACGTCGTCGCCGTGAATCTTGGGGAGGTCGCGGTCGAGCAGGATGACGTCGTAGCTGTCCCCGGCTGCGTGCCTCAGGGCGTCGTCGCCGTCGAAGGCGATGTCGACGGCCATGCCCTCGCGGCGCAGCCCGACGGCGATGGTGGTCGCGAGCTCCTTGTGATCCTCGACGACAAGCACGCGCATCCGCGGTTCAGCCTCCTCTGCCGACTCCAAGCATGCCGCAGTGCTGGTTACGGCCAGGTAACAGACCCTGTTCCCCCGCTGTAACCGAATCGAGGCTATTCCTCTTGGCAGTCGCCTCCCGGTCGCTCGAGAAGGAGCCGAAGACATGCATCGCCGCCGTCCCGTCGTTATCACCTGTGTCGTTGCGGCCACGGCGTCGACGCTGCTTGCCGCCGGCTGCGGCGGGGGCTCTCCACGGGTTGCGCACCTCGCCTCCTCCTCGGCGACCACCACGACAGACAAGAGCAGCTCTGGGTCGGCCGACAAGGCTTCCGGCGCTCCCGGAGGACCGAGTGGCCAGTTCCAGATCTCCATGAGCGTGGGCACGGCGTACGGAGCGAAGTTCTCCGCCTGCATGCGCAAGCACGGGGTTACGAACTTCCCCGATCCCAACGGCCAGGGTGTGATCACGATCCACTCGGGAATGGGGATCGACCCGGGCTCCCCGGCGTTCAGGTCCGCCCGCAGCGTCTGCCAGAGGCTGCTTCCCAACGGCGGCCAGCCGACCCCGGCGCAGATCGCGGAGCGGCAGAGACAGATGCTCGCCTTTTCGGCCTGCATGCGAGCCCACGGGCTCAAAGACTTCCCCGACCCGTCGAACGGCGGCCTGCGGATCGAGGTTCACCCAGGCAGCGACCTCGACCCGAACAACCCGACGTTCAAGCGGGCGCAGGACGCCTGCCTGAAGTACATGCCCTTCAAGACGCCGGGAACGGCGAAGTCCAGCCGTGGCTGAGCCGGCGATGCGTGCCCTCCGGATGTCGGGACGGCGGCTGCTCGTTGGCGGACTGGCAGTACTGCTGGTTGCGGTCGGCGTGGCCGTGGCCGTCGCGGGCACCTTGTCGGGCAACTCGCCGGCCGCGAGCGGGGTCACAGACAACGCGGCCGCCACCTCGCTGGCGACGGTCAAGCGAATGGATCTCTCCCAGCAGACGCAGGTGAGCGCGACCCTCGGCTACGCCGAAGCCTCGACGGTGTCGGTGCCGAGCGGCACCGCGCCGTCGAGCCTCGAGCAGTCGCGGCAGTCGGTGGCATCGGCTCAGCAGACGCTGGCCGACGACCAGCGTGCACTCGCACAGGCGCTGTCCTTGCTGGACGCCGACACGCGTAAGGTCGCGGTCGATTGCGGCGGAAGCAGCGCCGCCCAGAGCGGCAGCTCGCAGCAGGCCGGCCCTTGCGCCACCGGCGTCCAGGCCCTGACGACTGAACACCAAAGCGTCACCACCGCGATCGGCAAGGTGCAGGCCGATCAGCGAGCGCTTTCGTCCGGCGAGGCCACGCTCTTGCAGGACGAGAGCTCTGCGGCGACGTACGGGCAGAACGCGGTGTACACGATGCTGCCGCAGGTCGGGCAAATCGTTCGCCGCAACGAGCCGCTGTACGCGATCAACGGCGAGCCCGCGTTTCTGTTCTACGGCGGTGTGCCGGCGTCTCGCGCGTTCATTGCGGGGATGTCCGCGGGCCAGGACGTTGCCGAGTTGAATCGAAACCTGCACGACTACGGAGCGCCTCGCGGTGAATCGTTCACTGCCGCGACGACGCTCGCGATCGACCGGTTCCAGGCGAAGCATCACGTGCCACCGACCGGGGAGCTTCGTCTCGGGGCGGTCGTTTTCGAACCGGGACCAGTCCGGGTGACGAGCGTGACCCCGACGGCCGGTTCGCCCGTGCAGGCAGGAGCGGTGCTGGGTATCAGCTCGATCCGCCGTCTGGTGACGATCGCTCTCGACGCGTCGCAACAGACCAGCGTCAGCGTGGGCGACCCGGTGCTGATCACGCTTCCGGACAACTCGACCACGCCCGGGCACGTCTCCTTTGTCGGCACGGTCGCGACGGCGCCCGCGAGCGACCAGAGCGGCAGCAGCTCGAGCACGCCCACGATCGAAGTCGACGTCATCCCTGATGATCCGGCTGCGACGGGACGGCTCGACCGGGCGCCGGTGGACGTGGCGATCACGACCGCAACAGCTCGAAGCGTGCTGGCCGTGCCCGTGAACGCACTGCTCGCCCTCGCAGGCGGCGGCTACGCGGTCGAGGTAGTGGAGCCGGCAGGCGTCCACCGCCTGGTGGCGGTCAGCCTTGGGCTGTTCGACGACGCCACCGGGATGGTGCAGGCGAGCGGGGCAGGGCTTGCCGCCGGGCAGCGGGTCGTGGTGCCGGCATCGTGACGACCGAGGCGCCCACGCTGGAGCTCGATTCGGTGACCAAGACCTACGGCGCGGATCCGCCCGTGTCCGTCCTCCAGGGTGTCAGCTTCGACGTTGATCCCGGCGAGTTGGTCGCGATCGTCGGCCCGTCAGGCTCGGGCAAGTCCACGCTTCTGCACCTGATGGGCACGCTCGAGCGACCAAGCTCGGGCAGGGTGTCGGTCACGGGCCTTCCCGTCGCCGAGTTGTCCGACAGAGAGCTCGCGGCGGTGCGCGCGACGCGGATCGGGTTCGTCTTCCAGCAGTTCTTCCTCGCCGAGCATGCGACCGCGCTCGAAAACGTCGCCGACGGGCTGCTCTACGCCGGCGTCTCGTTCTCGGAGCGGCGCGCACGGGCTGCGGAGTCGCTCACCCGCGTGGGGCTCGGCAACAGGCTGGCGTCGCGCCCCAACCAGCTCTCCGGCGGTGAACGGCAGCGCGTGGCGATCGCGCGCGCGCTCGTGGGCCGCCCGGCGATCGTGCTTGCCGACGAGCCGACCGGGAACCTCGACAGCGCGACAGGCCGGACGATCATGGCCCTGATCGACGAGCTCAACGCCGACGGGGCAACGATCGTCGTCATCACGCACGAGCCGGAGATCGCCGGCCGCTTTCCCCGTCAGATCACGCTTCTCGACGGGCGCATCGTCTCCGACAACGGTCGACGAAGGAGGTCTCCGGCGTGAGGACCCGTCCCGCTTTCCCGTTGCTCGTCCTCGTGCTCGCGGTGACGTCGGCGCTCGGCGCCGGCTTCGCCGGAGCACGCACAATCCAGTGCCCCGACTCGAACCAGCCGAACGTGCTCGTGCTCGCAGGCGGCAGCGGCCAGACGATGCAGCTGGGCAAGCCGTTCGACACCAACCTCCAGGTCGAGCTCGCGAACACGAACGGCTGCCCTCTGAGCGGCAGCTACGCCGGCGTCGCCGTCGACTTCATCGCGCCGAGTCAAGGCGCGAGCGGCAGCTTTTCCTCGAGCGGCTCGTCGGGTGCGAGTGTCGGTACAAATGCCGCGGGCGTCGCCACCGCCCCCACGTTCACGGCGAACGACACCCCCGGCGGCTTTGTCGTCGTCGCTCGCTCGGCCTACGGAACGGTGGGCTTCTACCTGGTCAACACGGCAACCGGCGTGCCGGCTTCCATCTCCGCGTCAGGCTCGACGAGTCAGGACGCAGCGACGAACACGCGGTTTGGGCAGCCCTTGCAGGTACGGGTGCTCGACGCCGACGGGAACGCCGTCCAGGGCGCGGCCGTGACGTTCTCGATCGGCATGGGCCAAACAGGCGCAAGCGCGGCTTTCCTCGGCGGCCAGGCGGCCACGACAACGAACTCGAGCGGCCTCGCAACTTCGCCGCCGTTCGCCGCGAACGGCGTCCCGGGTCGCTACCTCGCAACTGCGTCGACGGTGGGCATCGGCGCCCTCGCGACGTTCGACCTCGAAAACCATGCGTCGGCCACCACGGTCACAGCGTCGAGCAGGCGATCGCCCAGCACGACCGTCGGCACGCGCTACCCGGCTCCCTTGGTCGCCCGCGTGCAGGACGCGAGGGGCCGGCCTGTCGAGGGCGCGACGGTCATCTTCGGGATCGCTGCCGCCGACAACGGTGCCGGCGCGACCTTCCAGTCTGGTGGCACCCAGGCGACCGCGCTCACCGGAACCGACGGCCGCGTGATCTCACCGGTGCTCGTCGCCAACAAGACCGCGGGCATCTTCACGGCCACCGCCTCCGCCACCGGTGCGAAACCGCTCGTCTTCACGTTGACGAACCACGCAGCCGCCCCGTACACGGTTTCTGCCGGCGCGGCCTCAGGGACCTCGACCGTCGTCGGCAGCCGTTTCAGCGTCCGGCTCGCCGTCACCGTCACCGACAGGAACGGCAACCCGGTAGCGGGCGCCGTCGTCCTTTTTCACGCTCCCGTCACGGGCGCGACCGGGCGCTTCGCGAGGCCAGCGCATCCGAGCCGAATCGCCCGCGTCGTGACGAACGGCGCCGGCATCGCCGTCGCGCCCCCGTTCACCGCCGGTCACACTGCAGGAGGGTTTGCCGTGACCGCGACGGTGGCCGGAACTTCGAAGAGCACCGCGTTCGCGCTGGTGGTCACGGCTCGGTGAGCGCTGAAGCGCTCGAGTCTCCGCGGCTGCGGCCGTCCGACCTCGCCCGGGTGGCGAGCGTCGGCCTCCGTACGCGGCGCCTGCGAGCGGCGCTTTCGGCACTGGGAATCGCGATCGGCGTCGCCGCCATCGTCGCGGTGCTCGGCCTCTCCTCCTCGTCGCAGGCGGGCCTGCTGGCCGAGATCGACAAGCTCGGTACGAACCTGCTCACCGTCCAGAACGGGCAGACGATATTCGGACAAGCCGCCGAGCTACCGCTTGCAGCGCCCGGGATGATCGCGCGCATCGGCCCGGTGCAGGAGGTGCAGTACACCGGCTCGACCAGCGCAAACGTCTATCGCAGCCGGCTCATCCCCTCCGTCAACACGAATGCGCTCGCCGTCCAGGCCGCCAGCCTCGGCCTGCCGCGGACCGTCGGAGCCTCGATCGCGGCGGGCACCTACCTCAACGCCGCCACCGTGCAGGAGCCGGTCGCGGTGCTCGGCTTCGCCGCGGCGGAGCGCCTCGGCATCGACCGCCTCTACCCGGGCGAACGCATCTGGCTGGGAGGCATGTGGTTCTACCTCGCCGGCATCCTCAACTCCGCCACCCTGGCCCCCGAGATCGACTCGTCAGTCCTCGTGGGATTCCCGGCGGCGAAGCGCTACCTCGGCTTCGACGGCCATCCGACGACCATCTACGTTCGCTCGGTGACAAGCCAGACGGCCGCGGTCCAGGCGGTCCTCGGTGCGAGCGCCAACCCGGAAGCGCCAAACGAGGTGCAGGTGAGCCAGCCCTCCACCGCGCTCACCGCCCGTGCCGAAGCACAAGGCGCACTCAACAGCCTGTTCCTCGGACTCGGCGCCGTCTCACTCCTGGTCGGCGCCGTCGGGGTCGCGAACATCATGCTGATCGGCGTCCTCGAGCGCCGCAGCGAGATCGGGCTCCGCCGCTCGCTCGGCGCGACGAAGGCGAACATCCGCGCCCAGTTTCTCTCCGAGGCGATCCTGCTGGCGGTCATCGGCGGCGCCGCGGGCGTCACCGCGGGCGTCATCTCCACCGCTGTCTACGCCCGCACCAAACACTGGCAGATCGCCATCCCCACGACGGCCTGGGCCGGCGGCATCGCCGCCGCCGTGGTCATCGGCGCGGTTGCCGGTCTCCTCCCTGCCGTCCGCGCAGCACGTCTCTCACCGACCGAGTCGCTCCGCACGGTCTGAACTCTCGACTGAAAGGCCGACCATCATGCGTCACCGCGTTCTCCTCATCCTCAGCTCGATCGTCGCGACGGCTGCGTTCTCGATGCTCGCGGCCGGTTGCGGCGGCTCGGGACGCGTCGCACCTGTCGCCTCCACCACGACTGCCGCCAGGACGACGAACCCGCAGGACGGGCTCGTCGCCTACTCCCATTGCATGCGCTCCAGCGGGGTGCCGAACTTCCCCGACCCCCAGCGCGTCGCGGGAAGGGTCATGAAGCTCACCATCCAGCGACTCGTGACCACCAACCACCGATACGGAGCCGCCGCGAGAGCCTGCGATCACCTCCTTCCAGCCGGCAGCCAGGAATCGCAGGACACGGCGCAACAGCAGCGCGCGCGGCTCGCGGACGGGCTGTCGTTCGCAAGATGCATGCGCAACCGTGGTGTGGCGCGCTTCCCTGATCCGACCGCACGGGGCGATCTTTCGGTCGCGATGGTCCAGGCACAGGGCATCAACGTGCATTCACCAGCAGTTCTGCGGGTCGTGCAGGCGTGCCTACCTGCGTCGCACGGCAGGCTCACTGCCGCGATGGTCAGAGAGGCCCTCGCCCATGCCGGCCGCTGAGGATATTCGCGCGCCGGAGCGCGAGCAGCGCAAGCATCTCGTGGCAGGCGGTTGCGGCGAGGAGAGCGGTGATCCCGCCGGGATCGTAGGCGGGCGCGACTTCGACGCAGTCGAGGCCGCGGAAGTCGATCCCGTGCAGGGCGCGAAGGTAGGCGAGCGCTTGGTCCGAGCTCGGGCCGCCGACCTCGGGGGTGCCCGTCCCGGGTGCGAAGGCGGGGTCGACGAAGTCGATGTCGAAGGAGAGAAACGCCGGGCCGTCGCCGACCCGCTCGCGGACGATGTCCCCGTAACCGTCGGGTGTGAGCTTCTTCAGTTCCGGCCACGGCAGCGCGAGAAAGCCCAGCCGGCGCGGCTCCTCCTCGTCGGCGGCGCCGTAGAGCGTGCCGCGCATCCCCGCCTGCACCGAGCGAGCGGGATCGATGAGCTTCTCCTCGAGGGCGCGCCGAAAGACGGTGCCGTGGAAGTACTTGGCTCCGTAATACGCGTCCCACACGTCCGCATGTGCGTCGAGATGGACGAGCGCGAGCGGTCCGTGCACTGCCGCGGCGGCCCGTAGCTCTGCGAGCACGATCGAGTGGTCACCGCCGAGACAGAGGGGGGTCACGCCGGCGCGGTGAATCGGTTCGAGGTACTCCTGGACTCGTTCGAGCGTCTCCAGGTGGTACCCCGGCACCGTCGGCGCATCGCCGTGGTCGACCACGGAGAGGTGGTCGAAGATCTCGACGCGCAGGTAGGCGTTGAACGGCCGGAGGAACACCGACGCGCTGCGGATCGCCTCCGGCCCGAAGCGTGCGCCCGAGCGGTAGGAGACCGCGTCGTCGGTCGGGATGCCGACGACGGCGACGTCCACATCCTCGGTCGTCTCCAGGTACGGCAGGCGCATGAAGGTGCGCGGGCCGCTGAAGCGCGGCGAGGCGAGGGAGTCCGCGGGCCGGTAGGGCATCGGTCGGCGATGGTACCGCGCCCGCCTCGCATCGACTCGGTGAGACGGACTACTGGGACGCGCGCGTCGGCAAGTCGGAAACGCCACCCAGCGCCACGCGAGCGCACATGCACGCGCAGGTGAAGCGCGCGGGTCGATCGGGATTCGATCGCTAGGGCTGCGCGTTGGACGGTCGCAAGCCGTCGAGCATGACCTGGACGTATCGCCGCCAGGCGTCCTTCCGCTCCGCGTGCATCGACGCCTGAATCGCGGCGGCGACGAGCGCGCCGACATCGTGCGCATCGAGCCCACCCCGCACCGCTCCCGCCCGCTGCGCGCGCCGGATGAGGCGATCGACGGTTTCGCGCAGCTCCTGCTTGGCCTCTGATACGTTGGCGAAGCCACTGCACTGCTCGATGCCCTCAAAGAGAGCACGGTCGCGACGGCACGACTCGGCGACCCCCCATACGAACGACTCGAACGCCGCCCCCGCGTCGGGGCTCTCGAGGAGCTCGTGCGCGCGGGCGAGCAGCTCATCGAGATGCGCCCGGATCACGGCGGCGCGCAGCGCGTCCTTGGTCGGGAAGCGCCGGAACACCGTGCCGTGGCCGACGCCGGCCCGGCGCGCAATCTCGTCGATCGTGACGTCGGGGCCCAGCTCGGCGTAGGCGTCGGCGGCCGCAGCGAGGATGAGGCCGAGGTTGCGCTCGGCGTCTGCCCTGAGGGCGGTCATGACGCGACGGCCACCGCCTCGCGGGATGCCGCCTCCTCGATGCGCGCGACGTGGTGGCGGCGCAGGAGAGCGGCCATGACGACCAGCGCGACGACCATCACCGCCGCGCCCCCGGCGAAGGCCCAGTGGAAGCCCGTCACAAGAGCGTGCGTCGCTGTGCCGCCCGCCGACGAAGACTTGCTCGTGGCAAGGGTCGACAGCGCCGCCAGGCCCAGCGCGCCGCCGATCTGCTGCGACGTATTGAACAACCCGGACGCGAGGCCCTGGTCCTCGTCGTCCAGACCGGTCGTCGCGATCAGCGTCAGCGGCATGAAGACCGCACCCATTCCGAGCGACGAGAGGAGGATCGCCGGCAGCACGTTCGCGGCGTACGAGCCGTGCACCGGGAGCTGCGTGAGCAGCAGAAGCCCGCCCGCGGACAGCACCAGCCCGACGCCCGCGACCAGGCGTACGCCGAGCCGTGGTGCGAACTGGGAGGCGATCCCCGCCGAGACCATGATCCCCGCGGTGAAAGGCAGGAGCGCCAGACCGGCCTTGAGAGGCCCGAAGTGGAGAACCCGCTGGATGTAGAGCGTGTTGAAGAAGAACATCGCGAACATGCCCGACATCGCGAGGAACATCGCGATGTTCGCCGTGAGCAGCGAGCGGATGCGGAAGATCGACAGCCGTACGAGCGGCGCGGCCGAGCGCAGCTCGATGGCGACGAACGCCGCCAGCAGGACGACGGCCAGCGCAAAGAAGCCAAGCGTCTTGGCCGATCCCCAACCGGCAGACTGCGCGTCGACGATGGCGTAGACCAGCGCCATGAGGCCGCCCGTCACGGTGACGGCGCCGCCGAGGTCGTAGCTGCGCTGCTCGAGCGCGTCGCGCGACTCGGGGATGATCCGGAGCGACAAGAGGAAGACGGCGATGCCGACAGGCACGTTGACGAAGAAGATCCAGGGCCACGAGAAGTACTGCGTCAGGACGCCGCCCATCACCAGGCCGACCGCTGCGCCGCCGATGGCGATCGCGGCCCAAACCGCCAGCGCCCGGGCGCGTTCGGCGCCCTCCTCGAACGTCGTCGCGATGATCGAGAGCGCAGCCGGCGAGATCAGTGCCGCGCCGAGACCCTGCAGGGCGCGCGAGCCGATGAGCATCCCCTCGCTCGAAGCGAGCCCGTCGAGGAGCGAGGCGCTCGTGAAGATGACAAGACCGATCAGGAACAGCCGCTTGCGACCGAGCAGGTCGCCGGCGCGACCGCCGAGGAGCAGGAAGCCACCGAACACGAGCGTGTACGCGTTGACGATCCATTGCAGATTGCCTTCGGAAAGATGCAGATCCTTTTGAATCGACGGGAGGGCCACGTTGACGATCGTCGCGTCCAGCACGACCATGAACTGCGCCAGGCAGATCAGGACGAGCACGACCCAGGGATTCACTGACTGATTACGCATCGGCGGCTGCCTCACTCTCATCTGGACTCTTCAGTCCGCTTAGCGTATCAAAAGCGGACCGTGTAGTCCGCTTTGTTCACCGCATCGCCACATGACAAGGTCTCAGCCATGACCGTCCAGCAATGGGTCCACGCGTACGCTCAGGCTTGGCGCGACCGCGACGCGGACGCGGCCGCTCGCCTCTTCACCGAAGACGCCTTCTACCGCGACCACCCGCTCCAGGAGGCGCACCGCGGCGCCGCAGGCGTCCAGGTCTACTGGACGAACGTGACCTCGAGCCAGGACCGGGTCGACGTCCGGATGGGTCGCCCGGTCGAGTCGGACGACGGACGGCGGGCCGCGGTCGAGTTCTGGGTGCGGATGCTGAACAACGGTACCGAGGTGACGCTGATCGGGATCCTCTTTCTGCGCTTCGCCGCCGACGGGCGCTGCGAAGAACTGCGAGAGACTTGGGTCTTCGAGCCCGGCGATCACGCCCCACACGAGGGCTGGGGGATCTAGCCGTGCCGCGGTCTTGAGACCGACCGGCTGATCCCGTTTACTGCGCACCATGAACACACCTCAAGCAGCGGCGTCCGCAGCCGACAACCAGCGCTCGAAGCAGGTCACCATCGGGCTCGGCCTCGTGGTGCTCGTCGTCGGAATCGTCTTCGCGTTGAAGTCGACCTTCTACGACGACTGGTACGCGCTGTTCCGCGTCACGCACGTCGTGATGGCCGTCTTCTGGGTCGGCGGCGGGCTCCTGCTGACGATCCTCGGGCTTCGTGCCGAGCGGATGGACGACCCGCGCGAGATGGCCACGCTTGCCGGTCAGGCGGCGTTCGTCGGCGAGCGGCTGTTCGCGCCCGCAGGTCTCGTCGTCTTCCTGATGGGGATCGCGATGATGATCCATACCGACTGGGGCTGGGGAAAGTTCTGGGTCGTCGTCGGGCTGATCGGCTACGTCTCGACCTTCGTGACGGGCATCGGCGTCCTCGCGCCGCTCGCAAAGAAGGTCCACCAGCTGCTGGAGTCGCAGGGGCCCGAGTCCCCGGAGACGCAGGCAGCGATCAGGCGAATCCTCCTCATCGCGCGCGTCGACGTCGCGGTGCTGCTCCTCGTCGTCGCCGACATGGTCACGAAGCCGTTCAGCTGAGGAGGGCGCACACCGCCCCATGGCGTTCGACCTGGTCATCGACGTCGAGAACGAGCCCGGTGCTCTCGCCCGCGTTGCCGCAGCGATCAGCGACGCCGGCGTCAATATCGCGGCCGCCACCTGCATCGGCCCCGGCGACCGGGCGGAGCTGCACATCCTCGTCCCCCACGCCGAGGCGGCAAGGCACGCCCTTGCCATCTCGCACCTCGCCGTCACCCGCGAACGCGAGGTGGTCGTCGTCGAGGTCGAGGACCGACCGGGAGTGCTCGCAGACCTGACGCGCAAGATCGCCCGGGCAGGCGTCGACCTCGACCTCGTCTACGTGGCGACGCGAAATCGCGTCGTGTTCGGCGCCGCCGACATGGCAGGGCTCAAGGCTGCGCTCGACGTTGCCTGAAGGTCGCGACACCGCATGACGACTCCAGCGTGTGGATTTTTGGTGCCTCGAGAGCGCGCTCAGGGCGGTGAGCGATCACTGCGATGCGTGCACGCCCGCCGACCTCCCGAAGCGGAGCCTGGCGAGAAGCAAGACCCCGACACCGAGCACGAACTCGGCGCTGTAGACGGCGATCGCCGTCGCGTCGGACGACGACGTCAGCCCCCACCCGGGCACGAGGCGCACCGCCAGCGGCATCCCGCTCCCGCTGGACAGCACGTGCCCGGGCCCCGCCGATCCCAGCAGCACCAGGACGAGAGGCTCGGCCATCAGGAGCACGCCTGCGACAACCGACGCGCTTAGACGGCGACGCGACTGCCACCAGGCGCCGAGTGCTCCGAAGAGCGGTCCGGTGACCACACCGCCCTCGAGATACCCGCG
>JACXTT010006916.1_pt1 | contig 16112 bp, 15 predicted proteins | sample 9270951 | NCBI WGS metagenome assembly JACXTT01 (sample SAMN15532306, study PRJNA645909) | rock metagenome | isolation source: weathered quartz diorite | place: Puerto Rico | collected 2017-06-21 | reverse complement strand
GGTGTTCGAGGGTGGGGGGGTGTCCGGCTTGGCGGGCGGGGTTTGGGGCAGGCTGCCGACCGCGCGCTTCTGGTTACGTGTTTTCGTGCGCGCCTGCTCCGAGTAGCGCCAGTGCCGCCTCCGCCGTATCCGCGGCCAGCAACAGGTCGGCTTGCCCGCGGCGCACGAAGCCGCATGCGACCGCGCTCTGGACCCACTGCAGCACCGGGTCGAAGTAGCCGCCCACGTTGACCAGCGCGACAGGCTTGCGCTGCAATCCGAGCTGCAACCAGGTCACCATCTCGAACGTTTCGTCCAGAGTCCCGAACCCGCCCGGAAGCGCCAGGAAGCAGTCCGCGCGATCGGCCATCAGCCGTTTGCGCTGGTGCATCGAATCGACGACGACCAGCTCGGAAAGTCCGAGGTGCGCCACTTCAGGACGCATTAGGTGTTGCGGGATCACGCCAGTGACCCGCCCGCCGGCCGCCAAGGCCGCGTCGGCCAGCGCGCCCATCATTCCGATGTGACCGCCTCCATACACCAGCGCGAGCCCGCGCCGGGCCAGTAGTGTGCCGGTGTCGCGCGCGGCCTCGACGAATTGCGGATCGCTCCCGGTTGCCGATCCGCAGAACACGCACACGCTTTTTATCGGGCAGCCGCCTGCGCGCCCGCGGCGTTCCTCCACCAGCGAGCGCTGCAGGCTCATGAAAAAGCCCCGCGGGTCACGCGCATGACGTCAGGTCGAAAAGATCATGCAGGATCGCGAGGGGAGCCCGAAAGGACCGCGGGGCGCGCTCATGGGCTCTCATTGCGCGGCTCGCGGGCGAGAAGGAGCTCGAGCGCGGCACGCGGGCTCAGGCGTCCGTCGAGCACCGCACATACGGCGTCGGTGATCGGCATGTCGACTCCGGCCGCGCGCGCGCGCGCGGCGATGGCCGGCGCCGACCAGACGCCTTCGGCGACGTGTCCGAGGGCATCCAGCGCGCGCGCCAGCTCGACGCCACGGCCCAGCGCAAGCCCGACCCGCCGGTTGCGCGACAACTCACCGGTACAGGTCAATATCAAATCGCCCAGGCCGGTCAGACCGGTAAATGTGCCGGCGCGGCCGCCCAGCGCGACACCGAGCCGCGTGGTTTCGGCCAGTCCCCGGGTCATCAGAGCCGCTCGGGCGTTGTTGCCCAGTCCGAGCGCGTCGGCGATTCCGGTGCCGATCGCCATCACGTTCTTGACCGCACCGCCGACTTCGACGCCGATCACGTCCTGCGTGGAATAGATGCGCAGCCCATCGCCATGCAGCGCGCGGGTGACCCGAGCGCAGAAGGTGGCGCTGCCGGCCACGGTCAGCGCGGTTGGCAAACCGCGAGCGACCTCGTCGGCAAAGCTCGGGCCCAAGAGCGGTCCGCACGTGTACCCGGGCAATTCGTCCGCGATGATCTGGTGCGGCAGCATCCGGCTGTCGGGCTCGAAGCCCTTGCACAGCCAGAGCATCGGCGGCAGGTCGGCAATCGTGCGCAGTGCCTGCAGCGTCGGGCGCAGCCCGGCGGTGGGAGTGGCCACTGCCAGCAGACCATTCTTCGCGAACCGGACCGCCCGCGGCAATGCGCTGGTGATGATGATCGATGACGGCAGCGCGACACCGGGCAGGTAGCGCTCGTTCGTGCCCTGCTGACGAAGCTTCTGCGCTTCATCGGCGCTGCGCACCCACAGCGCCACTTCCCGGCGGTGCGCGAGCGTGCAAGCAAGCGCGGTTCCCCAGGCGCCGCCACCGAGGATCGCGATCCGCATGCTGCGGACGCCTATTGCCGCGTGTCGGAACCGGTCGGAACGACGATCGGCGACTGGGCGCGCGCGTTCTGCTCCAGCCTCTGCCGGTACAGCGCCTCGAAGTTGATCTCGGCCAGGTGGATGGCAGGCAGGCCGCTACGAGTGACCAGATCGGCTACGTTCGCGCGCAGGTACGGGTAGACGATGCCCGGACAGACAATCCCGAGCACCGGGTCGAACTGCTCGGTGGGAAGTCCACGCACCTCGAAGATACCGGCTTGCTTGGCCTCGACCAGAAACAGCACCTTGTCCTTGACCCGGGCTGTCACGGTCACGCGCACCACGACTTCGTAAATGGCCTCGGCGACCTTCTCATGGCCGATATCCATCTGGACGTCCACCTGCGGCGCGCTTTGCTCCAGCAGAATGCCCGGGGCGTTCGGCATCTCGAGCGATGCGTCTTTCAGATAGATTCGTTGCACCGTGAACACGGTGCCCGTCGATGGGGCGTTGCTGGCGCCGTCGGCGCTCGGTGTGGGATTCTGTGCCATCGCGATCGCTTTCCGTTTCTATGGATCCCCGGGAATCCGAATCCCCGTCAGGTTTGAAGCAGATCTGGAAGCTTGCCCTGGCGATCCAGCGCAGCCAGTTCTTCGAAGCCGCCGACGTGCAGGTCGTCGATGAAGATCTGGGGCACAGTGCGTCGCCCGGTGATCCGGATCATTTCCGCACGCAGGGTCGGGTCCAGATCCACGAGCAGCTTTTCGATCGATCCGACCCCGCGCGCCACCAGCAGGCGCTCGGCGCGGATGCAAAATGGGCACACCGCAGTACTGTACATGCGTATCCGCGGAGGCATCGAGGGTGGCTCTGTCGTCGGTTGTCGATTACTTGCGCAGCGGCAGCCCGGCGTCGCGCCAGGCCGCGACTCCTCCGGCCAGCACATAGACCTCGCCAATGCCGCCAGCCCGCAACTTCGACGCAGCGCTATGCGCCGTGCGGCCAGGGTCGCACACCAATATGACGGGACGGTCTTTGCGCAACTCGTTGCTGCGCTGACCGATTTCGCCCAGGGGGATGTTGCGCGCGTTCGGCACCGAGCCGGTGGCGAATTGCTCGGGAGCGCGCAGGTCGACAACCTGTGCGTGACGCGAATTGATCATCTGTGTGGCCGCCAGCGTTGTAACGCGATCGCCGCCGGCGCCATCGCGAAGCAGTGGCCACAAAAGAAGCCCGCCGCTGACGCAGGCCATCGCGATCAGCAGCCAATTGTCCAGAACGAATTGCACTTGCAAGGTCAGGTGGGAATGTGGGGTGCAATTATAGAATGCGTTCGATGAGCACTCACCGGCTGGTATTGCTGCGCCACGGCCAGAGCCAGTGGAACCTTGAGAACAGGTTCACCGGCTGGACCGACATCGACCTGAGCGAGCAGGGCGAGCGCGAAGCGCGCGCGGCGGTTCCGTTGCTGCGCGAGCAGGGCTTCACCTTCGATATCGCGTACACATCCGTGCTGCGTCGCGCGATCCGCACGCTTTGGATCGTGCTGGACGGTCTGGATAGGATGTGGATCCCGGTCGTGCACACCTGGCGGCTTAATGAACGCCACTATGTCGCCCTGCAGGGCCTGAACAAGGAGGAAATGGCGTTGCGTTTCGGCGAGGCGCAGGTGCGCCTTTGGCGCCGTTCGTATTCGATACGGCCGCCGGCGTTGACCGCGGACGACGAGCGCTGGACCGGCCGCGATCCCCGCTACCACATGCTCCGGCCCGATCAGGTTCCGTTGACCGAGTCGCTGCAGGATACGTGTGAGCGGGTCGTGCCGTTCTGGAACGACTCCATTGCGCCGGCGCTGTCGCGCGGTCGTAGCGTGCTCGTCGCCGCGCATGGGAACTCGCTGCGGGCGCTGATCAAGTTCTTGGACAAGATGTCCGACGAGGACATCGTCGGGCTGGAGATTCCTACCGGACAGCCGCTCGTGTACGAACTCGACGATGCGCTGCGGCCGACCAAGCACTACTACCTGGCGTCCTGACGCCCGCCGATTAGGACGAGCGCGCTTCCCGGTAATGCTGGTGGCGGTTGCGATGGCGCTGACGTGCGCAAGCGCACTGGGCCAGAAGGCCGGCGCAACCGGCGAAGCGGGCGCCCAAAGCTCGCTCGGCGGCCCGGTCAGCGCACAGCGCAAACAAAAACTGCAGGGCGAGCAGCGCGAACTGCGGGCGCGGCTGGCGCAGCTCAAAAAGCGCCTGGCCGAGGCCGAGGCGGCGCATTCGGAGGCCACGGACGCGCTCGCCGAGTCCGAGACCGCGATTTCGGCGGCCAACCGACGGCTGCGCGAGCTTGCGCAGGCGCGCCGTCAGGTCGAAGAGCAAATCGGCGCATTGCAGGAGCGGGAGCGAAACACGCGGTCGCGCCAGGGCACCCACGAGTTGACAGTCGGGCAGATGATCCGAACCCAGTTCAGCCTCGAGGGTCGTCGTCCGTGGCAGGAGGTGCTCGATGGCACGGCGCCCGGGGCTGCCGCGCGCGAGCGTATTTACGTGGATCGCGTGATTCACGAGGAGCTGCGCCAGATTGGCGATCTGCGTCAGCGTCACGAGGAACTGGTCGAGCTGGAATCGCAGTCGCGCGATCGTCGGGCAGAGCTCGCGTCGATTGCAACCGAAGAGCGATCCAGTCGGACCCAGTTGCTGAACCAGCAGGCGGTCCGCAAGGCCACGCTGACGCGGCTGTCGCGCAATATTGCGGACCAGCGGCGCTCGGTCGCCGCCCTGGAGTCGGACGAGGCGCGGCTCGGTTCGCTGATCGATCAGATCTCCCGCCTGCTGGCGGAGCAGGCGCGCAAGCGCCCGCCGGCTCGGCCTCCGGCAGCGGCCGCGGTGCCGCGCTTCGAAGCGCCCAGCCCGACTGCCTTCGGCGAGCTACGTGGCAAGCTAGTACTTCCGGTCGATGGCCAGCTAGGCGCGCGCTTCGGAGCGCCTCGGCGCGACGAGGATGGCCAGCCCCAGGTCGGTGCGCCCACGTGGAAGGGGCTTTTCATCCGGGCGCCCGCCGGAGCCGAGGTGCACGCGGTTGCCGCCGGTCGGGTCGTATTCGCCGACTGGCTACGTGGCTTTGGCAACCTGATGATTTTGGATCACGGTAATGGTCTGCTGTCGGTGTACGGCAACAACGAAACACTGCTGCGCGGAATCGGGGATACGGTGCAGGCGCGAGAGGTGATTGCGGCGGTCGGAAGCACCGGGGGTAGCCAGGATTCCGGCCTATACTTCGAATTAAGGTATCAGGGCAAGCCTTTCGACCCGCTCGCGTGGGTAGGTCCGCGCTAGCTTAATGGCGGTGTGATGATCCCTGGCCTGGAGGCGGCATGAGCGGTGGACGTTTGCGTAGTTGGGGGCTGGTCGGAATCGGAGTGATCGCCGGCCTGTCGATCAGTTATGGCCTGACCGCCTACGCCTTCCGCGACGCGCGAGGTCCGATTCCGCTCGAGGAGATCCGCGAATTCACCGAGGTGTTCGGCGCGATCAAGGCCAACTACGTCGAGCCGGTCGAGGATCGCAAGCTGATGCAGGAGGCGATCTCCGGCATGCTCGCCGGGCTGGATCCGCACTCGGCATTCCTTGACGCGGACGCGTTCAAGGATCTGCAGGTTGGAACACAGGGCGAGTTCGGCGGGCTGGGCATCGAGGTCGGCGCCGAAGATGGTGCCGTCCGGGTGATCGCCCCGATCGACGATACGCCGGCCGCCCGTGCCGGCATCCGCGCCGGTGACCTGATCATCAAGATCGACGACAAGTTCACGCGCGGCATGGCGTTGGGCGACGCGATCAAGCTGATGCGCGGCAAGCCCAAGACGCCGATCACGTTGACGCTGGTGCGCAAGGGCGAGAACGCGCCGCTCGAGGTCAAGCTGATCCGCGACGTGATCCGGGTGCAGTCGGTCAAATCGAAGATGATCGAGCCGGGCTACGCCTTCGTGAGGATTACGCAGTTCCAGGAGCGTACGGTCGATGACTTGGCCAAGCAGCTCGGCGACCTTTACAAGCAGGGTCCGGTGAAGGGCGTGGTCCTGGACCTGCGCAATGACCCGGGTGGGCTGTTGCATGCGGCCGTCGGCGTGTCGGCCGTGTTTTTGCCGTCGGATGCGACCGTCGTGACCACTGAAGGCCGCACGGAAGACGCGCACCGTCGTTACGCGGCCAACCCGTCCGACTATCAGCGCACGCATGGCGACGATGCGCTGGCGCATCTGCCGCCCCAGATCAAATCGGTGCCGCTGGTGGTTCTGGTCAACGGAGCGAGCGCCTCGGCCTCCGAGATCGTGGCGGGCGCCTTGCAGGATCACAAGCGAGCCACGCTGATCGGCACTCAGACCTTCGGCAAAGGCTCGGTGCAAACGATTATCCCGATCCGCAACGACCGCGACAACCCGACCGCGATCAAACTGACCACGGCGCGCTACTACACGCCCAGCGGCCGCTCGATCCAGGCCCAGGGAATCTCGCCGGATCTAGCGGTCGACGACACGGCCGACGGCAATTTCGCCGGGCTGAACGTGCGCGAAGCCGATCTGGCCCATCATCTGGAAAACCAGAATACGGCGGCCGGGCTGGAGGCGACGAAGACGGGCGAGCAAGCGAACACCGCGAGCGCGGAAAAGGACGACGGAACGCCGCATCCGATCCCTGCGCCTCATCGTTACGAGTTCGGTTCGGGCGAAGACTTCCAGCTGAAACAGGCGATGAACTACCTGCAGGGACGCCCGGTCGACACGGTCAAGGCGAAGGAGTCTGTGGCCGCGAGCCCCGCTCCCACGCATTAAGTTAGGTGGAAAAGATCATGGGGGACCCTCACCCCCGGCCCCTCTCCCTAAAGGGAGAGGGGAGGCGACCAGCCGCTCCGTAAATATCAGTCGCCGAACAGCCTCTGCTTCATCTCGCGCCGCTGCTGCGCCTCCAACGACAGGGTCGCGGTGGGGCGCGCCAGCAGACGGGGGATGCCGATCGGGTCCCCGGTCTCTTCGCAGAACCCATACTCGCCCGACTCGATCCGCTGCAGCGCAGACTGCACTTTCTTCAGCAACTTGCGCTCGCGGTCACGCGTGCGCAGTTCGAGCGCATGCTCTTCCTCGATCGTGGCTCGATCGGCTGGATCCGGAACGATCACGGTTTCCCGCAAGTGCTCCGTGGTTTCGTCCGCGTTCGTCAGCAGTTCGCGCTCCATCTGCTGAAGCCGGTGCTTGAAGAAGGCGAGCTGATCATTGTTCATATACTCGCCCTCCGGCATCCGCAGCAACTGCTCTTCGGTCAGCAGGCGCCTGCCGTTCACGACGATCGGCTCTTCACTGCGACTCGATGAGCGGGTCAGCAGGTATTCGTGCGCTGCCGCGAGGTCCTTCGGGCTGACCGTTTGCACCGGTCTGGCTGCCGATTTCGGAGCGGGCGTCGCGATTTCCGGGGACGGCGCCGGCACTACGGGAACCGTGGTCTTGGGTTTTGTTGCCGTTGTCTTTACAGCGGCGACCCGGGCCGCCGGTACGGCTGGCTTGGCCGCGGCCGGCTTAACGGCCGGTCCGTGCCTTGCTGCAGTGGTCGCCGGTCGGGTCGCTTTCTGCTTGGTTGGCTTGGCTGCCGATTTCACGGCGGGCCGTCCACTCGACCTGGACACCGGCTTGCTGATCTTGCGGGCCACCGATTTGGCCGTCTTGCCGGTCTTTTTTGCTGCGGCCTTAGGCCGCGCTGGCGCCTTCGCTTTGGAAACCATTGGGTTCAACCTCTTTATGCCTCCGCCGCCCGGCCCTCTAGCGGGCCAAGCAGGCCTCGAGTCCCTTAAGAATTGCTTCCCGAGGTAGTTTGCGCCCTATGAACACGATCGTGCTCGCTGGCCGCTCATCCCTGCCCCAGGGGCGTCCGGGCTCTGCCGCAATCACCATATGCACTCCCTGCAAACCCTGGCGCCGCGGGGAGCCACTGATAAAAAGGACGCCTTTATACCGAAGCAAGTCCTGCCCGTAAACCTGCGTCAGCGCGCCCAGATATTCCTCGAGGCGCGCCGGCGCGAATGGACGGCGCGAGCGGAACACGAAGGCCTGCACCGCATCGTCATGCGGGCCGTGGTCGTGCCCGTCGTGGTCGTATCCGTCGTGGTCGTATCCGTCCTGCTTCCGATTGCCGTGCTGCTTCCCGTTGTGGTGACCGCGATGCGTGCGGCTGAGTCCTGACCGTTCGGCGCCCTGAGCCGCCAGGAATTCCGGATCGAGTTGCAGGACTGGATCGAGTTTGAATCCCTGGATGTCCAGCACTTCGCTCAGGGCAACCTGACCCATCTGCGCGATCCGGATCGGGGCGCGCGGGTTGATCCGCACCAGCCTCGCGCGCAGCGAATCGATCTCACCCGGTTCAACCAGGTCCGACTTGGACAGCAAGATCCGGTCGGCAAAGCCGACCTGGCTCTGTGCCTCGGGCTGCGCATCCAGCGTCGCATGGCCATGCTTGGCGTCCACGACGGTGACGACCCCGTCGAGGCGGTAATAGCGGGCCACGTCCTCCTCGATGAAGAACGTCTGCGTGACCGGGCCGGGATTGGCCATGCCCGTGGTTTCGACGATCACCCGTTCGAACCGCAACTGTCCCGCCTCGCGCTTGTCGCGCAACTCGCCCAGGATGCGCGCCAGATCGCCGCGCACGGTGCAACACAGGCAGCCGTTGTTCATTTCGACGATCTGCTCGCGCGTCTCGGTGATCAGCAACTCGTGATCGATGCTTTCCGGCCCATACTCGTTCTCGATCACCGCGATGCGCTGGCCGTGCGGCTGCGCCAGGATGCGGTTCAGCAGCGTCGTCTTGCCTGCACCGAGAAACCCGGTGAGGACCGTGACGGGCAGCAGCGCTTGGACCATGCTCGATTCGGGTGCAGATCGAAACGGGGCGCGAAGTGTAGAGCAAAACGGGTCGGGCCACCCGCCGCACTGCGGGGTGGATACAATCTCGGCCCCGAAGCGAAAGACCTCTCATGCTCAAGCTGTTGGCCCTGCTGATTTCAAGTGCGAAGTTCGCGAAACTCGCGACGACGGCCGGCACGATGCTGATCTCGGTGGTCGTGTACGCCTGGGTGTTCGGCTGGGTATACGCGGTCGGCTTTGTGCTGCTGTTGCTGGCGCACGAGTTGGGCCACTACGTGGCGGCACGCCGGCGCGGCCTGGATGTGGGAGCGCCTACGTTCATTCCGTTCGTCGGGGCCTGGATACAGTTGAAGGACCTTCCTCACGACGCCGAGACCGAGGCTTACGTGGGTATGGGCGGCCCACTGCTGGGCACGGTGGCGGCGGTGGTTGTCTATCTGCTCGCCGACGCGTCGGAAAGCCGGGTCTGGCTGGCGGTCGCCTACTCGGGATTCGTCATCAACCTGTTCAATCTGATCCCGCTGGCGCCGTTCGACGGCGGACGAATCACCGCGGTGCTGGGCCCGCGCATCTGGTTTTTGGGGGTGCCGATTCTGCTGGCGCTTTTCCTTTACTGGCCCAGTCCGATGCTGCTTTTGGTGGCGCTATTGGCCGCGCCCCAGCTAATGGCGGCTTGGCGCTACGACCCGAACTCGCCTGCGGCCGTCGCGTACTACGGCGTGACGCCGGCGGTACGTTGGAGTTACGCGCTCGGCTACGTCGCGCTCGCGGGTTTTCTGGCGCTGATGGCGTTTCAAGTGCACGAGCGCGTCCAAGCAAGACTCTGAGCTTCGCTCTCACTTCGGCGCGGGCCGCAGCGCCCAGCGCCAGGTTGCGGTGCCCAGCGCCGCGCAGCGCCGATCCAGGCACAATCCCGCGTTGCGGCCGCGGGGGGCCGCTTTCAGAGCGCTTTTCCGGAGGAGACCGGCCGATGACGGCCCAAAATTACCTGCGCCGCGTGCTGAACGCGCGCGTATACGACGTGGCGATCGAAAGTGCGCTAGATCCGGCGCCGGGGCTTTCGGAGCGCCTCGGCAACCGGGTGCTGCTGAAGCGCGAGGACCTGCAGCCGGTCTTCAGCTTCAAGCTGCGCGGTGCCTATAACCGGATGGTCAAGCTGGACGCCGCCGAGCGCCGGCGCGGCGTGATCGCCGCGTCCGCCGGAAACCATGCGCAGGGCGTCGCGCTGGCCGCCCAGCGGCTGGAATGCCGGGCGGTGATCGTGATGCCGGTCACCACCCCCCAGGTCAAGGTCGATGCGGTGCGCTCGCGTGGCGCCCAGGTCGAGCTGCACGGGGATTCGTATTCGGACGCTTACGCGCGCGCGATGCAGCTGCAGGCGCGGCACCGGCTGACCTTCATACACCCGTTCGACGACCCGGACGTGATCGCCGGCCAAGGCACGATCGCGATGGAGATCCTGCGACAGCACCACCCCGACGGCGCGGGGCCGATTCATGCGATCTTCGCGCCGGTCGGCGGCGGTGGCCTGATTTCGGGAGTAGCGACCTATGTGAAGGCGGTGCGGCCCGAGATCCGCGTAATCGGCGTTCAGACCTCCGATTCGGATGCGATGGCGCGCTCATTGCGGACAGGCCGGCGCGTACAGCTGCACGACGTGGGCCTGTTCTCGGACGGCACCGCGGTGCGCATCGTGGGCGAGGAGACGTTCCGGTTGTGCCGCGACCACGTCGACGAGATGATCACGGTCGACACCGACGCGCTGTGCGCGGCGATCAAGGATGTTTTTCAGGACACGCGCGCGGTGCTGGAGCCGGCCGGAGCGTTGGCCGTGGCCGGGTGCAAGGCCTATGTGGAGCGCGAAGGCGTCCAGGGCCGCACGCTGGTGGCGATCGCCAGCGGTGCCAACTTGAATTTCGACCGCCTGCGTTTCGTGGCCGAACGGGCCGAGGTCGGCGAACGGCGCGAGGCCGTGTTCGCGGTGACCATTCCCGAGGAGCGTGGCTCATTCAAGCGCTTCTGTGCACTGGTCGGCAACCGCAACGTGACCGAGTTCAACTACCGGATCGCCGACCCCTCGGTGGCGCACATCTTCGTCGGCGTGCAGATAACGCAGCGCGACGAGGCCGACAAGCTGGCCCGCGTGTTCCGGCGCGCGGGCTTCGCGACGTTGGATCTGACCGACGACGAATTGGCGAAGCTGCACTTGCGCCACATGGTCGGCGGCCGCTCGCCGCTGGCCGCAGACGAATTGCTCTATCGCTTCGAGTTTCCGGAGCGCCCGGGGGCGCTGATGCGGTTCTTGAGCTCGATGTCTCCTGACTGGAATATTTCGCTGTTCCACTATCGCAACCAGGGCGCGGACTACGGCCGCATTCTGGTCGGGCTGCAGGTTCCGCGTGGCGAGAAGGGGGAGTTGAAGCGCTTCCTGGCGACGCTTGGCTACCGCTATTGGGACGAAAGCGCGCACCCGGCGTATCAGCTGTTCCTCGCATAGCCGATCGACTGCCCTCTCCCGCTTCGCGGGAGAAGGGACCTCCTAACCCTAGAACCGCTCGACCCACGGTCGTAGATCAAGCTCCAGCGTCCAGGCACTGCGCGGCTGAGTGTGTAGTTGCCAATAGGACTCGGCGATCGCCGCGGGCTCCAGCTGCGCGTCGGGCGCTTCCGATCGCTGTCTGCCGGGCGCTCGAATCTGTCCATCGATGATCACGTGCGCGACATGCACGCCGCGCGGATCGAGCTCGCGCGCCATGCTCTGCGCCAGAGCGCGCAGCGCGAACTTCGGCGAAGCCAGGTTCACGAAGCGGGCACTGCCTCGAAGCGAGGCGGTGGCTCCGGTGAACAGGATGCTGCCGTTGCCGCGCTCGACCATGCGGCGCGCCGCCTGCTGGCCGACGAGGAAGCCGGCATAGCAGCCGATCTTCCAGCAGTCCAGGAAATCCTGCGGGGTAACTTCCATCACCGCCCCCGGACGATACGTTCCGGCGTTGAATATCACGCACTGCGGCGTTCCGAGCTCACGATCCACCCGGTCGAAGGCCGCAGCGACCGCGTCCGGGTCAGTGAGGTCGCACGCCAGCGGCCGCGCGTCCGGCCCGAGCGCTTCGGCCAGTGCGCTCAGGCGCGCCGCCTCGCGCGCCAGCAGCACTACGCGCATTCCGCCGTGGATGAAGCGCTGTGCGAGTGCGCGGCCCAGGCCGGGTCCGGCCCCGGCCACCATTGCGACGGGTGGATTCATGCATAGCTCCGTAGAAACGCTGCGCCATTCAACGGCGCGACAGGCGAGCAGTATGATCGCGCGGATCACGCCGTGCGAACACACAGATCAAGCACAAAGGGTCATGCCGTGTCGATCGAGCAGCTGAAGCAGCGAATGTCCCGGGGCGAGGTCATCATTCTCGACGGCGCCACGGGAACCGAGCTGCAGAGGCGTGGCGTGCCCATGGACGAGCTTTCGTGGAGCGCCACGGCGATCGTGACGCATCCCGACGTGATCCGGGAAGTCCATCAGGCATATATAGGCGCCGGCGCAGACATCATCACCACCAACACGTTCGGAACCCTTTCGCTGTCCTTGCGCGGCACGCGCCTTGCCAACCGAGTCGAAGAAGTCAATCGCCGTGCCGTCGAACTTGCACATGAAGCGCGTTCCAGCAGCGAGCGCCCGATATGCATCGCCGGCTCGATGGCCGGCATGATCGGGACGGTGTACTGGCGGGATGCCTCGTCCTCGCGCGAAGCGATTCGAAACGCCTATCGGGAGCAAGCGATACTGCTGGCGGATGCGGGCGTCGATCTGCTGTTTCTGGAGATGACGCAGGACATCGACGTCGGAGTCGCGGCGGTCGAGGGCGCGTGCGAAGCCGGCCTCCCGCTCTGGGTGGCGTTCTCGTGCAACTTCATGAGTTCGCTCAAGGGCCCGGACCGGCCGCTGGTTGCGCAGGGCAGGGATGGCACGGAGTACCCGTTCGAGAACCTGATCGAGCCGGTCATGGCTGCCGGCGGGGAAGTCGCAGGAATCAACCACAGCGAGGTCGACATGATGGATCGCGCCCTCGACGCTGTCTTCCAGCGATGGAGCGGTCCGGTATCCGCCTACCCCAACAGCGGCGATTGGACACCGCCAAACTGGGGTTTCGACACCGTGATCTCGCCGAATGATTTTGTAGCGGCCGCCGAGACCTGGGTTGCTGCCGGCGTTCAGGTCGTGGGCGGTTGTTGCGGCATCGGCCCGGATCACATTCGGCTTCTGAGCCAGCGCATGCGTGGCCGCCGGGTACCCGTCCGATCCGCCGCGCGGCGAAATCCTTCGCGTCGCTGACCATCGCCGTCGACTGCGGTTGGAGGCGACGCGACGTTCGCCCCGCGGCCCTTCGCACCCCCGGTGAAAACTGCTCGAGCGCCGTTATTTCAGTGTGCGCTTACTTCCAAATGACCTACGCCACTTGAGAACGGGGCCCGTTGCTCCGATATTAGAGGCAAGGATGTCGGCCGCATGGCCCCGGGACTGTCGGGGTCAGGGTCCACCGCCAAGGCGGGCAGACCGTTAGGGACTTTATATGAACATGCTCTACAACAGCTCGAATTTCTGTGTGCTCGCGTTCTCCGATTTCGGGGACGCCGAGGTGCATCCGGCCGGGGGCTTCGAGATCATGGACAAGGGCATGCGGCGCGAGATCTTTCTGGATGGTCCGCAGGCGCAGCGGTTCAAGCGCGATGTCGATGAGCTGATGTCGACCGAGCCGACCTTCGACGAGTTCGACGCCTTCCTGGCCGGCTACGCCGGCCTGATGACCCAACCTCTGGCGATGCACTGAGGCGTCCGGCGCCCGGCGGGCGCGGCCGGCCGCATATCCTGCGGCGTGATTCGGATATGCGGTTCCGTTATGGCGCGAGCGGTTGGGTGCGCATCCGCCGATACAATCGGACACCGCCTGCCATCCGCCCGAGACCGCCTTGCTCGAAACCGAAGTCCGACTGCGCGAACTGCTGACCCGCCGGATTCTGATGCTGGACGGCGCGATGGGCACCATGTTCCAGCGCCTGCGTCTGGGGGAGGACCACTTTCGCGGTCGCGACCGCACCGACCGCTTCGCGACGCACCCGGTCGACCTGAAGGGCAACAACGAGCTGCTGCAGCTCACGCGCCCCGAGGTCGTGCTGGAGGTTCACGCCCAATATCTGGCGGCCGGCGCGGACATCATCGAGACCAATACGTTCGGCGCGAACCGGATCGCGCAGCTCGATTACCGGCTAGGCGACCTCGCCTACGAGATGAATCTCGAGGCGGCGCGCATCGCGCGGCGCGCCTGCGAGCGGTATGCGTCCTGCGACAAGCCGCGCTTCGTGGCTGGCGCGTTGGGGCCGACGCCCCGCACCGCTTCGATTTCGCCCGACGTCAACGACCCGGGCGCGCGCAACGTCACGTTCGACGAGCTCGTCGCCGCGTATGGCGAGCAGGCGCGTGGCCTGCTGGACGGCGCCGCCGACCTGCTGCTGATCGAGACGATATTCGACACGCTGAACGCCAAGGCTGCAATCTTTGCGGTCGAACAGGAATTCGAGCGGCGCGGAACGCGGGTGCCGCTGATCATTTCGGGCACTGTTACAGACGCCTCGGGCCGGCTGCTGTCGGGACAGACGGTCGAGGCCTTCTGGAACTCGGTGCGGCACGCTCGGCCGCTGGCCGTGGGAATCAACTGCGCGCTGGGTGCCGCGCTGATGCGGCCTTACATCGAAGAGCTCTCGGCCAAAGCCGACGTGTTCGTCAGCGTCTACCCGAACGCCGGTCTACCGAATCCAATGTCGGACACGGGCTTCGACGAGACGCCGGAGATCACGTCGAGTCTGCTCGCCGAGTTCGCTCGCAGCGGATTCGTCAACATCGTCGGCGGCTGCTGCGGTACCACGCCCGAGCACATCGGTTGCATCGCGAAGGCCGTCTCGGGTCTTGCACCGCGCAAGCTTCCGGCGATCGAGCCACGCCTTAGGCTCTCGGGCCTGGAGCCGCTGAACATCGGCCCCGATACGCTGTTCGTCAACGTGGGTGAGCGCACCAACGTGACGGGCTCGCGGCAGTTTGCACGGCTGATCCTGAACGGTCAGTTCGAGGAAGCCGTCGCGGTCGCGCGCCAGCAGGTCGAAAGCGGCGCCCAGATGATCGACGTGAACATGGACGAGGCGATGCTGGACTCGGCCGAGTCGATGCAACGCTTCCTAAAGCTGATCGCTTCCGAGCCCGACATCGCGCGCGTCCCGGTGATGATCGACAGCTCCAAGTGGAGCGTGATCGAAGCGGGCCTGACGTGTGTGCAGGGTAAATGCATCGTCAATTCGATCTCGCTGAAAGAAGGCGAGGCCGAATTCCTGCACCATGCGCGCCTGGCGCGTCGGTACGGAGCCGCGGTGATCGTGATGGCCTTCGACGAGCACGGCCAGGCTGACACGTTCGAGCGGCGCGTCGCGATCTGCCACCGATGTTATGAGCTGCTCACCGGCCAGGCAGGTTTTGCCGCCGAAGACATCGTGTTCGATCCGAACATCTTCGCGATCGCCACCGGCATCGAGGAGCACAGCCGCTACGCGGTCGACTTCGTCCGCGCGGTGCATTGGATCCGCCAGCACCTGCCGGGTACGCACTGCAGCGGGGGCGTATCGAATGTGTCGTTCTCGTTTCGCGGCAACGACCACGTGCGCGAGGCGATCCACACGGTGTTCCTGTATCACGCGATCCGCTCGGGCCTGACGATGGGGATCGTCAACGCCGGCCAGCTCGGCGTTTACGAGGACATCGAGCCCGAGCTGCGCGAACGGGTGGAGGACGTTGTGCTCGACCGGCGACCCGACGCCGGCGAGCGCCTGGTCCAGTTCGCCGAGGGGTTGAAGAAGGAGGGACGCGTACGCGCCGAGGATCTGGCCTGGCGCCAGACGCAGGTCGCGCAGCGCCTGATTCACGCTCTGGTGCACGGTGTCACGCAGTTCGTGGTGGAGGACACCGAGGAGGCGCGACGCGAGGTCGAAGCGCGCGGGGGGCGCCCGATCGAAGTGATCGAAGGCCCGCTGATGGACGGAATGAACGTGGTCGGCGATCTGTTCGGCGCCGGCAAGATGTTCCTGCCGCAGGTCGTCAAATCCGCCCGCGTGATGAAACAGGCGGTGGCGCACCTGGTGCCTTTCATCGAGGCACAGAAGGCGGCCATGGGCGGCGAGGTTCCCGCACAGCACAAAGTCGTGATCGCGACCGTCAAGGGCGACGTCCACGACATCGGCAAGAACATCGTGGCCGTGGTGCTCCAGTGCAACAACTTCGAGGTGATCAACCTCGGCGTCATGGTGCCCGCGGAGAAGATATTGCAGACTGCGCGCGAGGTCGGCGCGACGATGATCGGCCTCAGCGGTCTTATTACTCCTTCGCTCGAGGAAATGGCCCATGTAGCGCGCGAGATGAAGCGCCAGGGTTTCT
>JACXTT010006915.1_pt1 | contig 16114 bp, 9 predicted proteins | sample 9270951 | NCBI WGS metagenome assembly JACXTT01 (sample SAMN15532306, study PRJNA645909) | rock metagenome | isolation source: weathered quartz diorite | place: Puerto Rico | collected 2017-06-21 | reverse complement strand
GCGCGGGCGACGCGAGCCGCGCCTGCGCCGAAGGAGTTGACGATGAACCCCGTGATTTATTGAGTGTCCATTAATGATTTGACGCGTCAATGTTGATGATCTCCACACTGTGGAGTGACAACCTGCGGTTGTCAACTCATTGGTGGATCATCAATGAACTTTCGCCGCCGCCTGCCGCGCTCCGCCGCGGGGGTGCGCGGGGCCGGTTTCGGCCGACGCGCAGGGCCGGGAATGGCCATGACGCCGCGGCGTTTCAGGGCCCCGGGCCGCCGCCGCGCCCACCTCCATTAGAATCCACCCCCCATGCCCGAGAAATCCCTCGTCCTGGTCGAGTCGCCCGCCAAGGCGAAGACCATCAACAAATACCTCGGTCGTCACGCCAAGGTGATCGCCTCGCGCGGTCACATCAAGGAGATGACGAAGGGGAAGGGGGCGGCCGGCCAGGGGATCGGGATCGACCTCAAGGACTTCATGCCCGAGTTCACGGTCATGGAGCGCTCCAAGCCGATCCTCTCCGAGATCAAGGCCGCCGCGAAGGAGGTCGACGCGATCTTCCTGGCGACCGATCCCGACCGCGAAGGGGAGGCGATCTCCGCCCACCTCGCCGAGGAATTGAAGTCGGCGCTCAAGGGCAAGAAGACCAGGCTCCACCGCGTCACCTTCAACGCCATCACCGAGAAGGCGGTGAAGACCGCGATCGAGAACCCGGGCGCCATCGACTCGAAGATGGTCGAGGCGTTCCTCACCCGGCGCGCCATCGACCGCCTGGTCGGCTTCCGCATCTCGCCGCTCTTGTGGGACAAGCTGGGCATCCGCAATTTGTCGGCCGGTCGCGTCCAGTCGGTCGCGCTGCGCATGATCGTCGAGCGGGAGCGCGAGATCCAGGCCTTCAAGAGCGAGGAATACTGGGACCTCATCGCCCACCTCGACGGCAAGCTCCCGCCGCGGTTCGCCGCCCGGCTCTGGAAGATCAAGGGCAGGCTGCTCCGTCCCGGCGGCCAGCCCTCGCAGCTCAACACCGAGGCGCTCGCGAGGGAAGCCGTCGCCGCGATCGAAGCCGGGAAGTTCACGGTCGCGTCGGTCGACAAGAAGCCGCGCCGCAAGTCGCCGCCCCCCGCCTTCACCACCGCGAAATTGCAGCAGGCCGCCGCCGGCGCGCTCAATTTCTCGGTCAAGAAGACAATGACCCTCGCCCAGTCGCTCTACCAGGGCGTCGACCTGAAGGGGCGCGCCCGCGAGGGGCTCATCACCTACATGCGGACCGACTCGACCCGCATCGCCCCCGAAGCGCTCGAGGCGGTGCGCGGGATGATCGCGTCGGAGTACGGGAGGGAATTCCTGCCCGAGAAGCCGCGCCTCCACAAGCAGGCCGACGCGGCGCAGGAGGCCCACGAGGCGATCCGCCCCACCGACCTCTCGCTCCCCCCCTCGGCGGTGAGGGACGACCTCGAGCCGGACATGCTCCGGCTCTACACCCTGATCTGGAACCGCTTCGTCGCCTCGCAGATGGCGGAGGCGCTTTTCGACACCACCGTGGTCGAGGTGGCGGCCGGCAAAGCGGGCGACCACACCTTCCGCGCGCAGGGCGAAGTGCTCAAGTTCGCCGGCTTCCTCAAGGTCTACCACGAGGACGAGGAGCCCGAGGAGAACGAGCCGCTGCCCGAGCTTTCCGAGGGCGAGGTCCTGAAGCTGGCCAAGCTCGATAGCAAGCAGTCGTTCACCCAGCCGCCCGCCCGCTACTCGGAGGCGACGCTGGTCAAGGCGCTCGAGGAGAACGGGATCGGCCGCCCCTCGACCTACGCCGAGATCCTCGCCACCATCCAGCGGCGCGAGTACGTGCAGCTCTTCGAGCGGCGCTTCAAGCCGACCGAACTGGGGATGGTCACCCTCGACATGCTGGTGCAGGGCTTCGGCGATCTCATCAACGAGAACTACACCGCGCGGATGGAGGCGACCCTCGACAAGATCGCCGAGGGGAAAGCCGACCGCATCAAGGAATTGTCGGCGTTCTACAAGTCGCTCGAGTCCGACCTCAAGAAGGCCGACAAGACCATCAAGTCGCTCAAGGGGCAGGGGGAGAAGACCGGCGAGAAGTGCCCCGACTGCAAGAGCGGCGACCTGTTCCTGAAGTGGGGGCGCTACGGCAAGTTCATCTCGTGCGGCAACTATCCCGACTGCAAGTACACCCGCCCGCTCGAGAGCGACGGCCAGCAGCCCGACGAGGAGATCTCCGAGCCCTGCCCGGTCTGCCGGACCACCCTGCAGCTCAAGAGCGGCCGCTTCGGCGAGTACCTGAAATGCCCGAAGGCGGACTGCGGCAAGACCGTGAAGATCAAGCGCGCCGCCGACGGCACCCTCGAGGTGATGCGCGAGCAATTGCTCGAGGAGAAGTGCCCGACCTGCGGCGCGCAATTGCAGAAACGCTTCGGCCGCTTCGGCCCCTTCACCGCGTGCAGCCGCTACAAGAACGGCTGCGATTTCATCCTCAAGAAGTCGACCCGCCGCGAGACCGGGATCCGCTGCCCCAAGGACGGCGGCCCCGTCGACGCGATCATGTTCCGCGGCCGCGAGTTCTACGGCTGCCGCAACTACCCCAAGTGCGACTTCCGCGCCAGCCACGAGCCGTTTCCCGAGAAGTGCAAGAAGTGCGGCTCCCCGTACCTGCTCAAGAAGGCGCTGAAGAAGGGGACCGTCATCGGCTGCCCGAACAAGGAATGCGATTACGAGCGGGGGGCGTGAGCTGCAGGGGCGAGTGGCACTCGCCCCCTCGCGTCGTCTCTCACAAACGGGGCGAATGCCATTCGCCCCTACGTCATCAACCCGCCCGATCCAAATACTCGATCACTCCCTCATACGTGGTGAAGGCGGGGATCGTCGGATCGACGAGCGGATTTCCGCGCAACAATTCGAGTTTCAGGGGGTGGTCGATGCGCAGCGGCTTGAGGCCGGCGTCGCGCGCCCCCTCGAGTTCGCGGGTCGCGCCGTCGCCCAGGAACCAGCTTCCCGCGGCGTCGCCGCCGACCGCCTTGAGCGCCGCGTCGTAGATCTCCTGCTTCGGCTTCATCACCCCGAGCTCGCACGAGAAGATCAGCGCGGCGAAATCGTCCCCGATCCCCAGCGCGCGCACCACGTCGCGGCCGGTCGCGGCGGCGTTGCTCACCAGTGCGACGCGCCCCTCGAAACGGCGGTTCATCTCGGCGAGGAATTCCTTCGCGCCGGGATAGAGCTTCGCGGCTTTCAGCAGGAACTCGACGTCGAGGTGCGCGAGCGTCGCCGCGAAATGGGGGTCGTGCCCCTTCTGCAATTGCGACATCACCCGCGCGCAACGGTCGGCGGTGGTTTTCAGGACCCCGGTCTGCGCGTCCCGTCCGCTCGCCCGCCACGCCGCGTTGAAGTCGAAGTCGCAGACGCCGAGCCGAGCCGCCATCGCCCGCCGCCCCTGCGCGTAGATCTCGCCGTCGATGAGGACCAGCGTGTCGAAGAGGTCGATCAGGAACGCGGCCTTGCCGCGTTCAGGGTCCGGGGAGTGGGGGCCGGGGTCTGGGGGAGGCATCGTCAAGTTTTGCCGGTGGAGCCGAACCCGCCCGCGCCCCGCGCGGTCTCTTCCAGCTCGTTCACCTCGACGAACGCGACGGCGGGCAGTTTGCAGATGACCATCTGCGCGATGCGATCGCCGGGGCTGAGCGTGACCGGCTCGCCGCCGAGATTCGCGAGGATGACCTTCACCTCGCCGCGGTAGTCGGCGTCGATGGTGCCGGGGGTGTTGAGGCAGGTGAGGCCGTGCTTGAGGGCGAGGCCGCTGCGGGGGCGGACCTGCGCCTCGTGGCCGGGCGGGAGCGCCATCCGCCAGCCGGTCGGCACCGCCTCGCGGGCGCCGGGGGCGAGGACGAGCGGCGCGTCGAGGTCGGCGCAGAGGTCGTGGCCGGCGGCATGCTCGCTCTGGCGCGTGGGGAGTTTCGGGTGGCGGCCCGGGACGGGCGCGAAGCGGATGGACAGGGCGCTCATGGGAACGGAGATGTTAGCGGGCGAGGGGCGCGCCGCGCCGAGCGGAGGAGTCCCTCGGAGTTCTGCGGGCGGTCGCCGAATCCCCGACGCGTGCCGCGCCCGGAGAATCGGGAACGCAGAGGAACCCGGCGAACACGCTGCGCGAGCGTTTGCAACCGTGCCGGTCCGCTTTCACAAGGCGTGTATACTCGGACCGCTCCGGGAATTTGCCGATCCCGGTCAAGGTTGCTCCATCAGAGAATGCGCCCGCGTCGTTTCAGATCCCTGCTCGCCTCCCTCGCCGCGCTCCTCGCGGCCGGGCCCATGGCGCTCGGTGCAGCGGCGTGCCATGAGGCGCTGCAAGCGGGCAAAGCCTGTCACGCGCCGCCTTGCCACCCCCGGCCTTCGCCGGCCAAGGAGTGCTGCACGACGAGCATCCACGCCGCACAGGCGACGCTGCCATCGGCGTCCGCCATCCATGCCCGGTGGGTCGCACCGCTCCCGGTTCGGAACGGAACAAGCGAGGCGGGGGCGCTCCCCCCCCTTCGCACACCCCCGCATCGCCGCGCCCGCGTTCAGTCCGGCCACCCGGCGTTTCCGCTCCCGCTGCGCATTTAGTCGCCTGAAGTGTGTCCGCTCCCGCCGACGCGGGATCCGATTTCACCTTCAGGAGGGACTTCATGCCCGTTTCATTCCCGCCGCGCCATTCCGCGCGCGGCTTTCTGATCGCCCCCCGGCTTCCCGCCGGGCTGCTCGGCATCGCCGTCGCGCTGTCCGGCGGCTGCGCGGATCGCGCCAAGCCGTCCACCCGCCTCGCGGCCGACCACCCGGCCTCTCCCGCCGCGGAACAGGCTCCGCCGCCCCCTGATTCCGAGTTCGTCCTCGCCGGCGATCCCATCAGCCGCGAGACGAACCGGAGGCTGGAATCCAGCTCGGTCCCCGCCCCCCGATTCGGCGGATCCGGAACGATGCGCGGTCATTCAGGACATGGCGCCCACCCCGCCGCCGCGCCCGCCGAACCGCCAGCGGAGAAGCCGAACCCGGAGCCGCGCAAGTGGCGCTCCTCGATGAACCCGGACGAGGTGTACGACCATCCCGGCAAGGATTCGATGGGGATGGAACTGATCCCGATCGAAACGCCCGAACCGGCCGCGGAGCCCCGCCCATGAGCGCCTTCGGTTCTTTTTTTCCGCGCCTCGCCCTCGGGTCGGCGTTGACCGGCGCGCTCGTCGCGGCGGGCTGCGCGTCCGCGGCCCCGAAGCGATCATTCACCCCCGTCGCCGGCACCGTCTCGGCGCGCACCGGACAGACGATCGTCCGGCGCGACGACCCCGATGGCGGCCCGGCTGCCGATCCCGACATCACCGAATTGCTGAAGCGGCCGCTGAGCGCGGACGGCGCGGTGCGCGTCGCGCTGCTCAACAATCCCGGCCTGCAGGCGATCTACTCGGAGATCGGGATCAGCCGGGCCGACTTCGCGGAAGCGGGATTGCTCGCGAACCCGCGGATCACGCTCTGGCGGCAGCAGGGAGGCGGCGGCCTCAGCCGCAACGGTTATTCGGTCGTCCAGGATTTTCTCGATCTCTTCACCCTCCATCTGCGCAGGAAGGCGGCCGGCGCGGCGCTTGAGGCCGCGCAGGCGCGGGTGACCGGCGAGGTGCTCGATCTCGCGGGTGAAACCCGGCGCGCCTACTTCACGGCCCTCGGGACGCGCCACCTGCTCGGCCTCATCCGTCAGGCGGTCGCCGCCGAGCGGACCGCGCTCCGGATCGCCCAGCGCCAGCACGACGCCGGCACCCTGGGCGATCTCGAGCTGGCCCAGCAGCAGGCGGCCTACGATCAGCTCCGGCTGGAGCAGGCGGATCTCGAGAGCGAGCTTCGCGCCGGGCGCGAACGGCTCACGCGGCTGATGGGGCTGTGGGGCGCGCAGACCGAGTGGGAGCCGCCCGAGACGCTGCCCGAGCTCCCGGAAGGAGAGATCCCGCTGGAGAACCTCGAGGCGCGGGCGGTCGACCAGCGGCCCGAATTGATCGCGCGGGAATCGGAGGTGACGGCGCTCTCCGCGGCGCTGCGCCTCACGCGGAATTTCCGCTTCCTCACCCTCCTGGAGGTCGGCTACGACGTGGAGAAGGATCCCGAGGGGGTGCGGGTCGCCGGCCCGACGGTCTCGCTCGGGCTGCCGCTCTTCAACCGCGGGAAAGCCCGCGTCGCGAGGCTGAAGGCCGAGCTGCGCGCGGCGGAGTGGCGCTACCGTCAGGCGGCGGTGGAGATCCGCAGCGAGGTCCGGGAATCCCGAGACCGGATGCGCGCCGAGCGGGGCAAGGTCGCCTACTTCGACGAAGTGCTGCTGCCCGACCGGCGCCGGCTGGTCGACACCACCCTGCTCCATTACAACGCGATGCTGAAGGGGGTCTACGACCTCCTGCTGGCGAAGCAGAACGAGCTGTCCGCCGAGCGCGGGCGCGTCGCGGCCCTGCGCGACTACTGGATCGCCCGCGCCGATCTCGAGCACGCGGTGGGCGGGCGGCTCACCGCGGCGGCGCCGTCCGGCCCCGCCGCCCCCCGACAGGATGCCCCATCATGAACCGCCGAACCTTTCTCACCGCCGCGCTTTCGCTGCTCCCTCTCGTCCTCCCAGCGGCTCAGCCGACCTCTCCCCGCGCCCGCCATCCCGGCGGCTTTCCCTACGTCCCGGTCGAAACCCCCAACGGCTCCACGCTGCCTTGGGCGATGAAGAACGGCGTCAAGGAGTTCCACCTGATCGCGGAGCCGGTGCGACGCGAGATCGCGCCGGGCATGGTCATCAACGCCTGGGGCTACAACGGCCAGACGCCAGGTCCCACCATCGAAGCGGTCGAGGGCGACCGCGTGCGCATCCTGGTCACCAACCATCTTCCCGAGCCGACCTCGATCCACTGGCACGGCGTCCTGCTGCCCAACGGCATGGACGGGGTGGCCGGGCTCACCCAGCCGCACATCCGGCCGGGCGAGACCTTCGCCTACGAGTTCGCGCTCCGCCAGCACGGCACGCAGATGTACCACCCCCACTCCGACGAGATGGTGCAGATGGCGATGGGGATGATGGGGTTCTTCATCATCCACCCGCGCGTTCCCGGGACCCCGCGCGTCGACCGCGACTTCGCGATCTTCCTCCACGAGTGGGCGGTCGCCCCCGGCGCCTCCACGCCCAACGCGAACGTCATGACCGACTTCAACCTTTTCACCTTCAACAGCCGCGCCTTCCCCGGCACCGACCCGCTGGTGGTCCGGCAGGGGCAGCGGGTGCGCATCCGCCTCGCCAACATCAGCATGGACTCGCACCCGATCCACATTCACGGCCACCGGTTCTACACCACCGGGACCGACGGCGGGCCGATCCCGCGCTCCGCCTGGCAGCCGGACACGACCGTGAACGTGCCGCCCGGCACCACGCGCGACCTCGAGTTCGTCGCCGACAACCCCGGCGACTGGGTGCTGCATTGCCACAAGAGCCACCACACCATGGGGCCGATGAGCCACGAGGCGCCCAACATGCTCGGGGTCAGCCTCGACGGCATCGAGCCGCAGGTCCGGGATCTCGTGCCGGGCTTCATGCACATGGGCGAGACCGGCGGCGGGATGATGGGCGAAATGAACATGGGCGGCCCGAAGAACACCCTGCCGATGATGACCGGCACGGGACAGTTCGGTGCCATCGAGATGGGCGGCATGTTCACGGTCATCAAGATCCGCCCCGGAATCAACACCGACAAAGATCCGGGCGATTACCGGTTCCCCGCGGGCACCGTCGCCCGCCCGGTCGCGACGCCGGAGTCGGCGCATTGAACCTCATTCCAAATTCCAACCCCCTCATACCAATCCACAAGGAGTTTCCCATGCGCAACCTCAAACCCTTCACCCTCCCGTTCGCCGGCGCGCTGCTGGCGCTCGCGCTCGCCACGCCGCTGCGGGCGCACGACGGCGAGCATCACGGCGCCGCGGTCACCCTCAAGGGGGAGATCGTCGATCTCGGCTGCTTCCTCGGCCATCAGTCGAAGGGGCCCGGACACGCCAAATGCGCCCTGCAGTGCGCGCAAAAGGGGATGCCGATCGGCCTGCTCGCCGCCGACGGCACGCTCTATCTGCTCACGATGGATCACGCCGACGCCAAGCCGTTCGAGGCCGCGAAAGCGAAAGCCGGCCAGAACGTCACGATCACCGGCGAGGTTCACGAGGGGAGCGGCATGAAATCGCTCGAAGTCAAGCAGGTTTCCTGACCGGGGAGAGCCCCGCCCGCCGCCGGGCGCCCCGGACCCGAATGAGCGCCCGCCCGCCGCGGCCCGCGGCGGGCGGGCTGAAGGAGTCGTCACCATGAGTGCGCCCGAAAAGCGGTCCCGATTCAAAATTGTCCTGATCGGCGCCGCCGCCGCGAACTTCTTCGCGATGGTCGGCGGTCTCGGCTTTTTCCGCTACAAAGTCGCTTCGGGGGTGACCCCGGCGGCGCGCGGCGAGAAGGTGGCCCAGAAGATGGGCTGCTTCGGCTGCCATGGCATGGGCGGCGAGGGCGGTGTTCCCAATCCCGGCGAGGAAGGTCAGACCGTGCCTGCGTGGACCGGCGGCACGGCCATGATGTACATCCTCAAGCCCGAGGAACTGGACGAGTGGGTCCTCGACGGCGGTCCGAAACGGCTCCAGGGCGCAGAAATGGGAAAGATGCTCCTGGAAATGCCGGCCTACCGCGGCAAGATCGGGGCGCGCGACTACGCCGACCTGCGCGTCTACCTGCGGGCGGTGATGGGGCTCGACGCGCCGGCCGCGGGCGACGCGAAGCTCGGCTACGAGGTCGCGCAGCGCAGCGGCTGCTTCGGTTGCCACGGTCCCTCGGGCCGCGGGCTGCGCGGCAATCCGCGCTCGCTCGCCGGCTACATCCCGAGCTGGGAAGGGCCGGTCTTCGACGATCTCGTGAAAAATGACGCCGAGCTGGAGGAATGGATCCGGGACGGCTCGAACGAGCGGCTGCGCCGGAATCCCGTGGCCCGTCATTTCATGGCGCGGCAGGTCGTCGCGATGCCCGCATACGGTGAAACCTTGAACGACGGCGAAATCCGCCGACTCATCGCGTACGTTCATTGGCTGCGAGATCGGGAACGCGACGCCAAATGAGGGCTTCGGCGGCTGGACCGCGGTGCAGGCGCCGGGGCCGACCGTGAACGGTCGCGAGGCGCTGATCGGCAACTCGACCAAGGGCGTCTTCCTCAGCCGCGACGGTGGCACCCCCTGGCGCGGCGTCTCCGGGCTGTGCTCCGGGCTCGAGGCGACCTCGAAGAACGCGACCACCCTCCTCGCCGCGACGACCGGCGGCGTGTTCGCTCTGACGGGCGGGGAGTTTCGGTCGGCGGCCGGGGACCGGCGCTCATGGGGACGGAGATGTTAGCGGGCGGAGGACAACCGGCTTGCGGGCGCTTCATCAACCGTGTGAGCGGCCGCACACCGCGCCGGCTCGTTTGGCCTTATGATAAGCCCGTATGCCGGTTTTCATTCGGGATCGCATGACCATGAATCACCACCTGCTTTTGTCCGCCGCCGCGTTGACGCTCGCCTTTTCCGCCCGTCTGTCGGCCGGTGCGAATCCGCCCGGGCTTCCCGAAAACGGCCGCCCGATCCCCGAGCGCTCCGGCGCCGGTTATCGGACTTGGGACCTCGGCCCCGATCCCGACCATCCGGGCGCGCGTCGCTACGCGGTCGCGATCCGCGAATCGAGGACGCCGCCCCGTCTGCAAGTGCCGGGCCGCCTGGGCGAGGCGCCGCTGGTCTGGACGCTGGCGGACGGGCGGAAGGTCGAGTGGAGCTTCGAGCTCGCCCCGCGCGCGATCTCCGAGCAGATCGACGAACCCGCGGCCGGTTCCGACGGCGCGCTCGCCGCCGGCCGCAAGGCCGTCGCGGCCGATCCCGGCGCGGGGGTGATCCTGCGGCGCGAGGGGAGCGGCGCGGTTCTGCGCCTGCGGATGCCGGAGGGCGGGTTGCGCACCCGGCTCGCGCTCGACGCCGGGCTGACGGCCGAGGCCGACGCGCCGGTCGGCGGCCACGGGGCCGCGGTTTCGCGGGTGATCATCCGCGACGCCGCCAGCGGCGAGAAATTGCTTTCGATGCGGCTTCCCGCCGACGCGGGAACCGTCTCCTTCAAGCCGGGCGCGCCCGGCCGCTATGACTATGCGCTGACGCCGGCCGCGGCGGCCCGCCTCGGCGCCGCTCCGCAGGTCATCGACAGCTTCACCACGCCGTTCGCGACCTACGGCGGCGCGCAGGGGAGCAACGGGGCGGGGGGCGGCGCGGTCCAGAGCGGCAGCGGCGCCTTCTTGTTTGTCAATGCCGGGCAGTTCGGGAGCAACCACTGGGCGGGTTATCTCGAGTGGGACGTTTCATCGATCCCCGCCGGCGCCACCGTCACCGGCGTCTGGCTCTACCCGATCTACGTCAATTACTTCACCGGCGCGCAGCAGACGGTCACGGTGACCGACGTGGACAACGGCCGCACCCTGACCCCGATGTCCACGACCGCCTTCGACGCGAATTACTACAACGATTTCCAGACCATGTACGGCGGCCATGCCAGCTACGGAACCTTCACGGTGGCGGGCGCGGCCGGGCCCGGAGTGGACTGCACCGCATCGACCACGAGCGGGGGAAGCTGCAACAAGGAATTGAACGCGCAGGCGGTGCAGGATCTCAACAACCGGCTGCGCAGCCCGAACCAGTTCGCGGTCGGCCTCTCGGCCCCCTCGACGATCTCCGGCGACTTCATGCGCTTCACGCCCGGCTCGTCGGAATTGTGGGTCTACTACAGCGACTACCTGCCCAACCAAGTGGTCTTCTCGCAGGTCTTCCCCGGCGCCGGCTACAGCACCTTCTGGCTCTACAACTACGGCGAGGATGTCGACCTCAGCGGCTGGCAGGTCCAGTCGATCAACTGGGCGGGCGCCACACAGACCTACACCATTCCCGCCGCGACGACGCTCAAGCGCCACAAGGGGCTGCACATCGTCGACAGCACGGGACCGGCCGCTCCCGACACGATCTACACCGGCGGCGGCTTCTTCACTTGGGCGTACGCCGGCCCCGGGGCCTACCACGTGCGGCTTTCCCTGCTGCGCAGCGCGGCGGGCGGCGGCGGCTCCGCGGACTATTTCTGCTGGGGCACCAGCTCGCCGGCGCCGCCCGCGGGGGCGGGCTGGAACGGCGGCTGCGTCACCGCGGGCGTCACCACCTACGGCGGCAGTTTCATCCGCACCCGCGACAGCGACAGCGACGGGCCGGGCGACTGGGCCGAAGACTTCCCGAATTCCAATTCGTCGGCGCCACTGGGAAACGGCCCGACCGGCACCCGCCGCCGCAGCGATCTGTTCATCAATCACTACTTCACCTGGTCCGGGTACAACTCCATCGCGATCGCCAACTACGGACCGGCGGTCAATCTCCAAGGCTGGACGCTGGCGATCTACTCCTCCTCGGTCGGCGGGGTGATGCAGGCGAACGGCCATTACGACGGCACCTACACCTTCCCCTCCACGCCGCTCAGCACGGGCGATGTGGTGTGGCTGGGCGAGGGGACCGCGGTGTTCCCCGCCTACCACGCGATCGACACGCTGCACCAGAACATGGGGAACATCAACGGCGCCTCCTCCTCCATCAATTGGGCCAGCGCGGTGCCGGGCGGCCTGGCCATCCTTCGCGACGCGGCGGGCCGGGTGCGCGATTACATCGTGTTCGGCGCGATGCGCCACACCGGCTCGGCGACCACCGAAACGAGTTGGGAGGGGCCCCAGCTCCCCGCCGGCGCGGGAAACGGCTTCAACGCGATCCGCAATTCCGACCTGACCGGCCACGCCGCCTCGACTTGGACCACCACCTGTTGCACCGGATTCGACGGCTACTGGAGCAGCGCCACCGGCCGCGGCCCCGCGACGCAGGGGCCGGTGGTCGTGCAGGACGAGATCGGGAGCGCGAACGCGGCGGTCGGCTATTACAACTACGCGGCCACCGGGTTCGGCGCGGGCGCGGCCTTCACGGTGACCCAGCAGGCCGGCTTGACCGAATTCGCGGTGCAAGCCTCGATCGTCAACGGCCCGCTCAGCGGCCAGCTCGTCATCAAGAAACAGGGCGCCGCCGCGATCTTCAAGAGCGTGCCGGTCACCGTCAACGAGGTGGGCCGCACGGTCGTCGGCTCCGGCGTCATCAACCCGCCGCTGGTACTCGACCCCGGGACCTACGCCGCGATGCTCTACCTGAACGGCGCGTGGTACGACGCCGAGCTTTTCAACGACAACGAAAAGCTGAGCTTCGGCAATTCCCTCGGCGTCTCGGTCGAGAACTCGGCCACGCCGACCACCGCGCTGCCGGTCACCTACGCCAACTGGGCGGCCCACGTCTATCTTGGCACCATCGTGCCGCCGCTCATCACCTCCGCGCTGCCGCTGCCGACCGGGGTCCGCGGGCTCGCCTATGCCGGCTATTCGCACACCTCGAGCGGGGGCTATGGCGCCGCCAGGACCTGGACGATCTCCGCCGGCGCGCTGCCGCCGGGGCTCGCCATGACTTCCGCCGGCGTCATCTCCGGGACGCCGACCGCAGCCGGCATCTACGACTTCACGGTGCGCGTGACCGACGCCGCGAATCTCTACCGCGAGCGGGCCGAGTCGATCACGGTCAACGTCCCGCTGGCGGTGGCGACTTCCGCGCTGCCGGTCTTCGATTCGGGCAATCCCGTCGGCTGGGGCGCGGCGTTGCAGCCGCTGGGCGGCGCGGCCCCCTATTCGTGGACATGCAGCGGGCTGCCGTCGGGCTTCTCCTGCCCGGCCTCCGGCCAGCTCACCGCGCCGGGGCCGGTCACCGCCGGCAACGGGATCTATCCGATCCCCGTGCAGGTCACCGACGGCTACGGCGAGATCGCCAGCAAGACGCTCAACCTGCGGATCTACACCACGATGGTGATCCTCACCAATTCGCTCGCCGACGGCTATTCGGGGATCGACTACGGCATCCAGCGGCTGAGCGTGGCGGGCGGAAATTCGAGCGGCACCATCACCTGGGCGCTGGCGGCCGGCTACACGCTGCCGGCCGGGCTTTCGGTGGGCAATGATTTCATCGGCGGCTTCATCTCCGGCACCCCGACCGCCGCGCCGGGCGCCTACGGGACCCGGCTGCAGGTGACCAACAGCCTGAGCGGTACGGTGTGGAAGAATTTCACGATCACCATCGCCACCGTGAATGTCCCCGACTACTGGATCCGGCGCGGGCTGGCGGGCGGCAACGTCCAGCAGCTCTTCTTCTCGCCGCAATTCGCGCAGGACGGCGTGGTGGCCGCGGTGGCCGGCGGGACGCTCTACCTCTCGACCGATCGCGGCTACTTCTGGAAGCCGATGAAGGTCAAGCCGCAGCGCCGCTACGACGCCACGACCGGAAAATTCAATTCCGACCGGTTCTACGGGGTCACTTTCGACCCCGGCTTCGACGGGCGGCCCGGGATCGGCAACAAGACCCTGGTCGTCTCGGCCAGCGTGAGCGGCCTGTGGCGCTCGACCGACCTCGACCAGACCTGGACCTCGCTCAATTTCACCTGCAACAGCGCGCTCTTCTACGACCCGTCGGCGGCCGGCACCGCCTACTGCCTCTCGAACGCCGGCAGCCCGGTTCAGTCGGTGATGTTCCGCACCACCGGCGGCCTCTCGGCGTGGGTGAAATGGGGGAGCCAGAATCTGATCTCGCTCGTGCCCTCGCCCACTTTCGCGGCCGACCAGACCTTCTTCGGTTTCGACTCGGGTGACCCGCTCGATTCGACCAAGCACGGACTCTACCGCTCCGAGGACGCCGGCCGCCATTGGACGCAATTGCAGTCTTTCGCCAACAACAGCGGCGTGCCCGAGGACCCCGTCCTCTCGCCCAACTACGCGACCGACCACGTGGTCGAGCTGATCGGTCCCGGCCCGGCGAATTTTCCGCTGCGCCTCTCCTTCGACGGCGGCCTGTCGTTCCAGGACCAGTCGACGCTCTCGGTCTTCTCGCCCTTCTTCCCGCCCGACTACAACGTCACCACCAACCCGCGCATTTACGGCAGCCAATCGGCCCCCGGCGGGGTGCAGCTCGCGGTTTCGACCGACAACGGCGTCACCTTCTCGCCCACCGGCACCGGCGGCTACCCGCCCGCGACGGCCGGCGGCTCCTTCACGCCCTCCCCGGCCTACCTGACCGACAACACCATCTTCGGCTACGGCGGCAACAACGGGCTCTTCCGTTCATCCGACCGCGGCCGCAGCTGGGGCCCTTCCGACACCGGCTTCTTCGTGCAGGGCATCCGCTCGGTCGCCTACGCGCCCAATTACGCCTCGGGCGCCGGCAAGTCGTTCGTCGTGACCGCGAACGGGATCTACTACAGCGGCGACAACGGCATCGCGTGGAAGCCGGCGTCCCTCCCGGCCGGCAGCGACGTGTGGGCGCTCGCGGTCTCGCCCGCCTTCGCGACCGACAACACGGTCTACGCGGCGGCCTACGGCTCCGGCAACGCGAACTGGCTGCTCCGCTCCACCGACGGCGGCTCGACCTTCGCCACCTTCAACGCCTCGCTGCCCTCGGTGCCGTCGCTCTATCCCGACGAATTGCGGATCGCGCCCGATTTCGCGACCAGCCGCGTCATCTTCCTGGCCGGCTACGCGCCCGTCACCTATGCCGCGCGGCTCTTCAAATCGACCGACGCCGGCGCCACCTTCAACGCGGTGGCCACCGCGACGCTCAATTCCCCGGCGCGCTTCGGCGTCTCGCCGGGCTACGCCTCCGACCTCTCGCTTTACATCAACGACTACAGCGGCGGCTACCTCGACCGGGTCTCGACCGACGGCGGGACGACCTTCGCGACGCTCGCGGGGGGGCCCACCGGCGACGACCCGCCCGCCTTCGCACCCAACTACAACCGGTCCGCGGCGCCCAGCGGCACCAACCACACCCTGTTCTGGAATTGCCGGAAGAGCGCGGACGCGGGGGCGAGCTGGACGGTGCTGGGCGCCTACGGCTGCGGCACCCTCGCGGTCTCCCCGAATTACCCCGGCGACCTGACCTTCTTCAGCGCCCACGCCGACTACACCGGCGCCACCGCGAACGGGCTGTTCAAGTTCACGAACGGCGGGGCCAGCTCGGCGCAGGTCTCGCCCGCATCCGACCCGACCGCATTCGACAAGGTCAGTCAGGTGGCGCTCTCGCCCGCCTACGGGGCCGACGCGACGCTGATGGTCGGCACCAGCGCCGGCCTCTACATCTCGACCGACGGCGGGACGACCTTCTCGCTCTCGACCGGGACGAGCGCGTTCAGCGACCGGATTTCGGCGGTCTCGCAGGATCCGAACACCGCCGGGCGGCTCTACATCGGCTCGCTCGACGCGGGGATCGTCCGCTCGGACGACGACGGGTTGACGGCGACGGCGATCAACAACGGGCTGCCGGCCGGGCCGGTGAGCGCGCTCATCGCGGCGGGCAACCCGACCACGCTGCTGGCGGGGATCAAGACCGCGTCGATCTCCACCACCGGCATCTACCGCAGCACCAATCTCGGCGCCGGTTGGGGGCTGGTGGCGCTGTGCGACACGCGCCACTTCGAATTGCAGGGGACGACGCTCTACGCGGCCTGCGCCGACCGGCCGTCGTGGACGACGACCAACTTCGGCGCGGGCTGGACGGTGATGGGCTCGCAGGTCGCCGACGGCAACTCGATCTCGTACAGTTCGATGATGGGGCCGACGGCGCTGACCGGGCCGGTGACGGGCGGCAAGGGGGTTCTCCCGCCCTCGCTGGCGGCGGCGACCAACACCGCGTCGCTGTGGAGCGCCTCGGGCAATTCGGGGGCGTTTTATTCGCTCAACGGCGGCTCGACCTGGCTGGGCGCCGCGGGCTCCAACGACTACACGCTGCCCGCGGGCGTGAGCTGGAGCGTGGTGCAGGCGATGGGGATCAACGCCGGCAGCGGCTCGCGCGAGGTGGCGATCGGCAACAACAACGGGCTGGCGACGAGCGACCCGGCCAAGGGGGTCTTCCTCAGCCGCGACGGCGGGGTGACCTGGCGCAACGTGTCGGGCCCGGGCAGCGGGCTGGAGGCGACGAGCAAGAACGT
>JACXTT010006914.1_pt1 | contig 16115 bp, 22 predicted proteins | sample 9270951 | NCBI WGS metagenome assembly JACXTT01 (sample SAMN15532306, study PRJNA645909) | rock metagenome | isolation source: weathered quartz diorite | place: Puerto Rico | collected 2017-06-21 | reverse complement strand
TCACAGACAGAATTCTTGACAATTGCTTCTGGAGTTCCTTCCATGAAATATGCATCAATTACTGCCATGTCCGCAAGAAATCTTTCATCTTGTAGGAGTTTTTTCTTTCCATCAAATTTTAAAACACAATATGTTGTCATCTCTGCACCTGTTCCAAATGTTGTTGGAATGAGTATCTTTGGAATCTTCATTTCCATTCCAGCATATTTTGCAACATCAAGAGAACTTCCTCCGCCTAGACCAATTATTACAGATGGATTTTTTGGTTTAAACTCTGTCATAACTTTGTTTACGGTTTCAATGGATGGCTCTGGTTCTACTTTGTCATATAACATGTAATCTTGAATTTTCATTCTTGCAAGCCACTTGGCTGAAACATCAGGTGGTGCTGTTGTTACAACTAGCGCATTCTTTGGATATTGAGTCTCGGACAATGCATCTTTGCCGAAATTAATTGTCTTTGGCATTCTGACTGTATTCATAAAAAAACTAACATCTGCTACAATTATTATACTATTGCCTTTTTTGCAACCTAGATGTGCAACTGAGTTTTCTTTGATAATATTATGACGCTGATTGTTGATATTGCAATGACAATTCCTGCCATGGGGCCAAATTCTGGTACTGGTTGTCCTACAACCACAGTGAAAGTTGCAGTCTCTGGTGGAATGGGTTGGAATAGTATAGTCTGCACTTCTACTGTGACCTGATATGTACCGTCTGTTTGGAATTGTACTGGAATGGTTACAAGAAGGCCTTGAGAACTTGTAGGGTCGGCACCCACATGTGTCACAGGTATTCCAAATACTTTGTTATCGCCTTGCGTTACAGATACCTTGTAATCAACATGTGGTTGAAGAGTATTAGTTTGCTTGTTGATAAAACTGATTTTAAGTTCTGTTTGGTCTCCCGGCGTTGGCGTTGAGGGGTTTGTTTCAAAACCAATGTTTAATGTTCCGCCACTGCTTGGCTTGACTACCTGATCTGCATATGCTGGTGCAATAATCATTGATACAACTACAATTCCAAGTAAACTAATTACAGACATTTTCACATTGATTCTAGAAAACACAATATCTGCTTGTATCTTCTTCTATATAAAAAAAGTGTAACATTGGTAATCATGTTGATTTGGTATATTTTATTATGGAAAAAGACTCTAAATTGATCCAATTTTTATTTAATATGGGACAAGTTAAATGATAATTAAGAATTTTCAATCATTATTAACAAATTCTGTAAAAAAAGATGCTCTCAATATATTGGAAGCAGGTCTTGATGCTGCAAATCCTAGTTTGTATATCGAACAAATTATAAAAAATGACTATCTTATTACGCCGAGAAAAAAAATTCATCTTAAAAAATACAAACGTGTTTTGGTAGTTGCAATTGGAAAAGCATCTTATCTGATGGCAAAATCTGTCGATTCTCTTACTTCTGTTGACGGCGGACTAGTAATAACTCCAAATAAAATCAAGATGGCTAAAAAATTCAAAGTAATTGTGGCAGGCCACCCTATACCAAATAAAAATAGTCTTGTTGCTGCAAAAATGATTATAAAATTACTAGATAGTACTTCAAGTAACGATCTAGTCATTTTTTTGATATCTGGAGGCTCGTCTTCACTTGTTGCAATGCCAGATGGAGTAACACTTGGGGAGAAACAGAAAACAACAGATCTATTACTAAAGTGTGGCGCAAGTATTCAAGAGATAAACTGTGTACGCAAGCACCTCTCAAAGATAAAGGGCGGAAAATTACTGGAACATCTACGATCTGATGCTGTGTCACTTGTAATGTCTGATGTTGTAGGTGACGATCTCTCCAGCATAGCATCTGGTATAACTTATTGTGATCTAACTTTGTTCTCAGATGCAAAAAAGGTTCTACAAAAATACAATCTTGATAAACTTGTTCCTAAAAGTGTGATACAACATCTAGACTGTGGAATACAAGGAAAAATTCCTGAAACACCCAAGAGGGCAAAGATACCAAACTATATCATTGCATCAAATAATGATTGTCTTGATGCCATGAAATCTAGTGCACAAGATCTTGGCTACTCTGTAAAAATGGTGAAAAATATCTCATCTAATGTAGAAGATCTTGGATTCTCTTTGGCAAAAATGGTTTCTAATAAAAAGACCTGTGTCATATTTGGTGGAGAAAGTATGGTTGTTGTTAAAGGAAAAGGAAAAGGTGGCAGAAATCAAGAACTAGTTCTACGCATTTCACATGATCTGTCTTTGCAAAACAAAAATGCTGTTATTGCGTCTGTTGGTACTGATGGAATTGATGGCAATACAAGATACGCAGGTGCCATATGGCAGTCAGATCAGGTACTCAACAACATATCACGATATCTGGATAGAAACGATTCACATAATTTCTTCAAGAAATATGGTGGGCTGGTATATACTGATTACACTGGAACAAACTTGTTAGATGTTGGTCTTGTGCTACACAAGTAGACAGCTTGCCTTGTTTTGATTTGGTTCTACAAGTTGGTATTCTACTGCTAGATTTCTTTGTTTGATTAATTGTTCAATGAATTTAATTCGTCTTTCTATGAAGATATCGCCAGTTTGTTTTTTTTCAACAAGACGTTCAAACATTGATTTTTGATCTAACATTATTTTTATTGTATCTGAGTTTTTTATAATAAACCTACCAATACTCCAAAATATTCCAACATGTAGTGCAATGTATCTTGATTGTTCTGGAGTGACAATGTCGTAAAAATATTCTGCGTGTATTCTACTTTCTTCAAATTTTGATTTATCATTCTCAATTGCCCATGAGATCTTTTTTTGATCACCATCAAAAAAATAAACATGCTCCATGTCAACATATTTACTAAACATGTCAATATATTTTCTGTATACTACTGAATAAGAAAAATAAAAACCTGTTATCGTGCTAGAAGCAAACTCGTTTTTTACAAACATGGTTGATGAGCTTGTGGATTTTTCAGAATATGATCCAGAACTTGCAGAAGGATTGAAATGGATTGATGGTGAGGCACAAAAAAGAGGCATTACGTTTTATGAAATGGTTTTTCATGTCTTACACAGACATGATGTAGATTCAAAAGCAAAAGACTGGCTTGCAAATAGAAATTAAGATTTTAAAATTTAGATTATAATTAATTTTTCAGATCTGTGCCAAACGTTTTTCAATTGATACATATTCGCATCCTGATGGTCCACAATACTTGCCAACATAGACTGCTTTTGGTCTATACAGCATTGGTTTTGGCGCTGCCTCTGCAAATTTCTCTTCTATGATGTGTGCTGTCCATCCTGATACTCTTGATATTGCAAATATCGGAGTGTTAAGATCCATTGGGATGCCAAGCATGTAATACACTGATGCACTATACAAGTCAACATTAGGAAAAATATCTGAACTCTTGATCTTTTTCATCTCTTCTTCTGTTACTTCTTCAACTTTTTTTGTTATACTGTACCATGGCTGACCTGTTTTTTCTGCTAATCTTCTTGAAAGCTCACGCAATACTTCTGCTCTTGGATCAAATGTTTTGTATACTGCATGACCCATACCCATTATTTTTTGACTTTGCTCAAGTTTTCCTTTTATCCATTGTTGAACCTTGGCCTCTGAGCCTATTTCCAAAAGCATCTTCATTACCTGAAAATTTGCACCTCCGTGCAGCTCACCACTTAGTGCACCTACTGCTGCACTAACTGCTGCATACATGTTGGCACGTGTGGAGGCTACCTCTCTTGCCGCAAAAGTTGAGGCGTTAAAACTGTGTTCTGCATGCAATATTAGGCAAATATCAAAGATTCGTGCAGCTTCTGTATCTGGCTCTTTTCCAGTAAGCATGTACAAAAAATTTCCAGCATGGTTTAGTTTTTTTGATGGTTGGATTATCTCTTTACCATTTCTAATCCTGTCCCAACATGCTACAATTATGGGAATCTTTGAGATTAGATTGATTGCTCTAGTGTAGTTTGCATCCCTGTCCTCTGTTTTTGCTGCATCATAAACTGCCATCATTGATACTGTAGATTGCAAGACATCCATTGGGTTTGCAGTCTTGGGTATGTTTTTCAAGGTTTCTTCCAGGCCCTCTGGAATCTCACGTGTGGTAACAAGCTTGTCTGAAAATGAAGAAAGCATTTCTTGTGTTGGCAAGTCATCATTGAGCAAAAGACATGATGTTTCCTCAAAGGTAGATTTTTTGACTAGGTCTAACACATCATAACCTCTGTAAATTAACTTACCATTTACGCCATCAATTGCTGAAATTTTAGTATCTGCAACCTCTATATTTCGAAGACCGATATTCTTTGTCTGCACGGGATACAATGGAAAAAATATGTATTAAATTATTGCTAATTTCATAAATAAAAAATTAAGCACTTAGTCTAATCTAGCAACTCTGGTAATTATAGCAATATTTGTCATGAATTGGTAGGAATGAGTCAGTGGGATGATGAATTTGTCCGTATGGTGGACAATTTTGTAGTGGAGACCAAGGATCCTAGAATACTACAAGAGATCTCTGATCTTGACAGGGAATCAAGATTGCTTGGAATATCCTTCTATGATATGTACTGTGTTGTATTACAAGATGTCAAGGGACACCAAGTTCTAGTCTCAGAATTTAAGACCTACATGAGTATCAAAAAATCGCGAACCTAATTTCAACAAGTAAAATCTTTCTAGATTACATATGACCATGCTTGGAATGGTTACTAGAATTGCAGTTTAAATGAGGGTAATTTTGCCTTGTTAATCCTATGGCAAGGACAAGAACAATTTGTATCTCTCACAAAGAAGACGCCGATGGCATAGGCGCTGCATCTCTTATACGACAGGCGTTTGGGGGAGAGACAAAACTTGTGGACTATCCTGGATTAATGAAGGAACTAGAATTACTGAAAAGTGATGAAAAACTAAAAACACTATTCATATGTGATCTTGGACTGAGTAAAACAAACCAAGACCAGTTTGTTGAAGTTTTAAAAGACTTGAGAAAAAAGAAAGTTGCCATAACGTATATCGATCATCATGATATTGAGGATTCAATTAAAAAGAAAATTAAAGCACTCAAAGTAAAACTAGTGCACCAAGTCAACGAATGCACAACAGTCCAAGTCTATGATACGTTCAAATCAAAACTAAATGATCATAGTTCATTCATTGCTGCATGTTCTGCAGTTACTGACTATATGGAGGACAGACCCATTGGCTCAAAATTGCTACAAAGATTTGATAGACAATTTGTATTGCTTGAAGCAACTGTTCTTACATTTAACATTACAAGTCATCAGAAAGACAATGAATTTTTGTTATATTTGGTTGATGAGCTAAGTGAGCAAAAATATCCTCATGACTTGCCTAACACATTTGAATATGCAAGACTGCAGGCAGAAAAAATCTCAAGTGTAATACAAAAAGTCAAGGAGAATATGAAAAAAATGAAAAACCTATCCTACATGGAGGTAACTGATTCTGGTGCAAGCATGGCAGTAAACTTTGTACTCGGTCTGTCTGGAAAAGAAGTTGGCGTTTCATACAAGTTACGAGAAGAACAAGGAATCTATGCCGTGTCTGTTAGGGGCGCCAAATCATGTAAGGTACATCTGGGTAGAATTGTAAATCAACTTGCAACAGACTTGGGAGGCTCTGGAGGAGGACATGATAAGGCATGTGGTGCAGTCATACCGAAAGACAAAATTTCTTTATTTTTGAAAAAATTTAATTCAAAACTCAACTAGTCTCTGCAATAAGATCAATTTCTACTGCTGAATCAAGAGGAAGACTTGATACTCCTAATGCAATTCTTGTATGTCTTCCCTTGTCTCCAAATATTTCCACAAGAAGATCAGACGCGGCATTGATTATCTTTGGATGTTCATAAAAATCAGGTGAACTATTGACAAACCCTGATACTCTGACAATCTTTGATATACTATCTAGTGTGCCAAGCTCTGCATTTAGCTGGGATAATACATTGATTATGCATAACTTTGCAGCTTTTTGTGCGTCTTCAATTGATATGGTGTTTGGTACTTGGCCTTTGAACTGCACCTGGCCGTCTTTTATTGGGATTTGTCCTGAAACAAAAATCAATTTGCCTGCTCTGACTACTGGAATGTAAGATCCTGCAGGTTTTGGTGGAGTCAAAAGAGTAATGCCTAGTGACTTGAGTTTTTGTTCAATCATGTTTTTCCTATGTGATTTGATTTTATATATTCATATATGATGGGCTCAAACGAGATTTTATGGACAAGAAAAAGCCACATGGTCCTGAATTGAAAAAAGAATTGGATGTTCTGATATCAAAGATAAATGCGTTAGAGGCTGCATCAACTGACAAGGAAACAAAATCCATGATGGGCATACTCAAGATACTTGCTGAAAACCAAAAACACTTTGTAGAAGAGTTTGAGCATCTGAAAAAAGCACTAGATCTATTGACTGTTCAGGTCTTCAAAATGGATCAGTCCAAAAAATGAGTTCAAGTCCATAGAGTCTCTGCCTGTTCTGTTTTGGTACAATAAAAGATTAAATTCAGCCCCTAATTGTTGTCAAGCAAATGTCCAATTCTGTAGAGCCATCTGACAACTCAAAACCCGTTCTAAAAGACAAGAATCCTCACAATTACAGAAAAGTTGGCTATTCTATGATTGTAATATCTGTCTCACTTGTATTGATTGGATTGCTGGTTTGGGCAATTGGTGATAATTATCACTTTTCAGGAGATATCATGGCAAAACAAGAAATTGATTCCATGACACCAAAAAGTGGCTATGCACTAGTTTTATTTGATTACACACAACCAATTGGTGCCAAATTAAAATTCTTGGATACTACAAGTACTCTACAAGCTGCTGATACTCTAAAAAAACAATACATTCCACAATATCTGGATCAAAAAGCTCAAGTGTTAATCTTTGACTCTTCAATTACAAATAATACTAATTCTATATCATTTGCTGAAGTTTACGCAATGACTCCTAATGCTGGCTATAACATAGTCTCATTTAATACCGTAATGCCTGTGGGGGCAAGACTTGCAGGACAAAAATTAGATGCCTCGCTTGGTGAGGCAATAAATGATACTGGAAAATATGGAGATGCAAATACTGACAAACTTACTCAAATAGTGACATTTACTTCATCATATGATGACAACCTAAAACAGATACTTGGTCCAAAATATGATCCAATGTTAATTTCTGAAAACATTAACCAAATAAAATCACTTCCGCAAAAACTAATACTTCCAAAACCGCAACCAGTACCAGTTGCAAACGTGACTTTACATGTCAGAAATGTAACATCTCATGCTATCATGCAAAACACTACAAAAGTTGCTGTCTCTGCAACTGTTGTTGTATCAACAAATACTACAAAATCATCACAGCCACTTGTTAACAAGACTAGCTCAAATGAGACAAAGTCCTCCATGCCTGCTACTAGTAACATGACCATTACAGCAAGTGTAACTACATCTCATACATCTAATGGGACAATTTCAAATAACACAAAAACAATAGCACTCTCCGAACAAGTTGGAATAAACTCGACTGCTAGATAAAATCTAAATCAATTCTTCGTCAATTTCTTCAATTGGCTCTATAAATTGTACACACGTACAAGTCTTTACTAGACATTTTCCAAATTTCACAATTGATTTGCTCTCGTTAGATGGAATGTGTGCATCGCTTGTATGATGACATCTTTTACAATTCATAAATGAACCATTTTCTAGTTTTATTTAAAACCTTAATTTCCTATCTTGATTATTCCTTTTGAGATCAACCACTGTATGCTTTGTACAAATTCATTGTCTGTAATTTGGTCTTGCGACCACATGCTAGTGCTGTGTTTTATCCATGTGGGTATTGATTGTGTGGAACTAGGCCCTGATGCACCATGTGGAACATGCATGACTCCTTTTGATATTAGGTATTGTATCGCACTAGTAAATTCAGAGTCTTGAATGTCTCCATTGGACCATGATTTTGCCGTATTTTTTACCCATTTTGGTATTGTAGTGCTATTTTGATTATTGATGGACGCAGAATCGGAATTTATGATGTTTGTGTCAACTAGTCTGTCTGAAACACTTACAATTTCAGGATTGCCTCTTATTGTGATTATTGATACAAAATGCTCATCTAAGAGTATTCCTGTATCGGTATCATATGCTACTTTGGATGTGATTTTATCATTAGAATGAAATGCTGTCAGAGCTGTTCTCTTGTAACCATTAAAGTCTGTTATTATTGGCGTGATTGAAGTGTCTGACTTGTTGTAAATTATTGGGGATGGTAAAATTTGCAAAAATGGGCTTGCAGAATTAGAATTTTGAGTATGTGCTAAACCTGTTTTCAGATCAAGTATTAAGGTATAATTCTGTGTCTTGTTGGAATCTATTTGACTCTGTAGTACCTGAATATTTGTATCATTTATCATGTTGTCAAAATTGTAAATTTCTGTACTGTTTACATCTCTTATCGTTACAAAATACTTCAACATGTCACCTGGATGGACACAGATTGTGTGTGGCTGGCATGTATTGTCTTGTTGTGAAAATGCCTTTCCTGTCTGTGATATAAAAAAGACAGAAACTAGCAAAATGACAAAAATTATGGCAAATTTCATTACTTAAACTTGGAATTATGCCATGTAACATTATTCTTTCTGTTAAAGAGATCAATACAAATACTGTAATTTTCTTGTATAATTTATTGCCAAATAATCTGATAAAAGAATCTAGTCCCTATTTGTTACAACATGCCAATAATCCAGTCCAATGGTATGCCTGGGGAGAAGAAGCCTTGAACAGGGCAAAGCAGGAGAACAAGCCAATCTTTCTTAGTGTCGGATATAGTGCATGCCACTGGTGTCATGTTATGGCTCATGAATCCTTTGAAAATGAAGAGATTGCTAAAGCAATGAATGAGAATTTCATAAACATCAAAGTTGATAGAGAAGAAAGACCCGACATTGATGATATTTACCAAAAGGTATGTCAGATGACCACCGGTAGTGGTGGTTGGCCACTTAGTGTATTTCTCACACCTGATCAGAGGCCCTTTTATGTTGGAACTTATTTTCCGCCTCTTGATAATTATGGACGACCAGGATTTGGAAGTCTAGTTCTTCAGCTTGCACAAGCCTGGAAAGAGAAACCAAACAATGTAGAACAGGCAGCTGACAATCTAGTAAATACACTACAAAATGTAGAGTCTGTCTCTACTCCATCAAAACTAGAAAGATCAATATTGGATGAGGCTGCAGTGAATCTTTTATCTATTGCCGACATGACAAATGGTGGATTTGGGCAAGCACCAAAATTTCCAAATGCCTCTAATCTGTCATTTTTGTTACGATACTCGAAATTATCGGGAATTGTAAAGTTTCAAGAATTTGTTTTCAAAACTCTAACCAAGATGGCAAACGGTGGAATGTATGACCAGTTGAGTGGTGGATTTCATAGATATTCTACTGATTCTAGGTGGCTTGTGCCGCACTTTGAAAAAATGCTTTATGATAATGCACTACTACCTCCTGTGTATGTAGAAGCATACCAAATCTCAAAAGATCCTCGATATCTTGAGGTCATCAAAGACACGCTACACTATGTGATTGATAAAATGACGTCACCTGAGGGGGGATTCTATTCTGCAGAAGATGCCGACTCTGAAGGAGAAGAGGGCAAGTTCTACGTATGGAAAAAGCATGAAATTCATGAGATACTTGGAAAAGATGCAGATGTGTTTTGTTTGTACTATGATGTGACAGATGGTGGTAATTTTGAGGGTCACACAATTTTATACAATAGCATGAACTTGTCTTCAATTGCCTTTCATTTTGGCAAGTCAGAATCTGAGATAACTCGTATTATACGACAATCAAGAGAAAAACTCTATTCAGTGAGAAACAAGAGAATCCCTCCAGGTAGAGATGATAAAATAATGACAAGCTGGAATTCATTGATGATTACTGCATTTGTAAAAGGGTATCGTGTAACTGATGAGCCTTCTTTTCTAGATGCTGCAACAAATTGTATAACATTTATCGAGAATAAACTAACAAAGAACGGAGAACTATTGCACACATACAAGGACGGCATACCAAAACTTCAAGCATATCTTGATGATTATGCCTATTTTGTAAATGCATTACTTGATTATTTTGAGATTCAACCTTCGAAAAAATATCTTGACCTTGCAATACATTATGCAAATTACTTACTTGACCATTTCTGGGATGAGCAACAAAAGAATTTCTTTTTTACTGCCGACAATCATGAAAAATTAATCATAAGGACAAAGAACATCTATGACTTGTCTTTGCCATCTGGAAACTCTGTTGCAGCTGGTGTTATGCTAAGATTGTATCATCTCACACAGGATAAAAAATATCTAGATGTGTCCATCAAAGTAATGGAATCTATTGCAATGATGGCGGCTGAAAACCCATTTGGGTTTGGCCAATTATTAAATACAATATTTGCATATTTGCACAAACCAGTTGAAATTACCATGATTAATCCTATAGATTCTCTCATACGAAATTATCTTCTAAAAAAATTCATTCCTGAGGCAATATCTGTAGTTATATCGAAAAAGGACGACCTTGAACAATTACGTGACTTGAAATTTTTTGCTGGTAAAGAATTTGTTGATAACAAAACCCGGGTCTATGTATGTAAAGACTTTACCTGCTCACTACCGCTTGAAACCTTGTCTGATGTTGAAAAACTGGTCTAGGCCTTTTTCATATTTATTTCAAGTCTCTGACCAACAGCAGGACTTCCCATTCTCTCATATCTCCGCCTGGGCATTGTGATTGTAATTGATGTCTGTGCGTAACTCTTGATTGCTATAGTGGGCTGGGCCTGAAGTATTGCCTCAATAAATGGTGCAATCTGGTCTCTAAGCTCAGGGTCTAGCTTTTTGTTTATTGCATCAAGCATCAACTGTTTTTGTGAGACTGGTTCTGTTTGAACATCCTCAACTAGTGTTAATTGCACGGTCTGACCGTTATCGATTAATTGCTGAATCTGGTAATGTACAAGTTCTGACATTGAATCCTGTTCAAAATATTCCCATTTAACTTTTCACTAATCTGGATTTCTTGATGCGAATGCTATATCTTGGCATCAAGTATGCCGCGCTTTATTTGTGCAGCTCTTGTTTTTATGATTTGAGTAAACTCTTGCGTATCTTCAAGCAGAGGTTTTTGCTTTTGATTTTGATATGCTTGTAGAAAACCCGAGTAAATACAGCCAACTATGATTCCAAATGCGTTTGCGTCAACATCTTTTACTTCGTCAAAATATGTTTTGGCAAGCTGCTTGTACGAGGCTGCTTCGCTTATGTAATAGTCAATCAAACTGTCAATGAACTGCCTAGTTGTCTGTGGAATCATGACATGTTTTTCTTTGTATAGTTTATAATGTTTAATCTTTTGATTCTAACCTGAAGATCCTTTCTTTGTAATTAGAGAAATTGCAAATTAAATTTGACCACCTGTATTTTTGAAGAAACTAGTCTGAAATTATGTTATGCCAATTGAAGTCAATAGAGTAAACAAGGAATGCCCAAAATGTAAAAATCCTACTATATTTAACACTGGAAAAGAGTATTTTTGTGGCAAGTGTCTCAATACACTAAAGATAAATCAGGTGGCTGAAAAAATGGCAGCCTAATAAAATGTGGACTATCGACTCTGAAGAAGATTATTTTAAGATCTACGACGAACACAAAACTCTGGTGGGCTATTTTGCACCAGAGTATGGGGATATTCAACCCGAAGACAAGGCTTACAAAGTAAGACAAGAGATGCTAAAAAATCATGATCCAATAAAGGGTGGATATATGATGCTACCAATGGTAAAATTCGGAATATTTGAAAACGGTAAGGATATGACTGTTGATTATGTAGAGCAGCAGTTACGATTTGTACATGTGAGGCTCTTGGCATGGAAAAACTTGCTGACTGAAAAAGATATTTCACATCATAAAATCTTGGTATCTCATACTGATCACGACATGCTTAGCATAACTTTAGGAATGATATTTGTAAATCAAATAAGGCTTGAAAAAAAAGAAATTCTTGATGCCCTAAGTAATGTCTTAGATTTTGCACAAGAACGAGGATTATTGTGATCCTTTGGATTTTGCATTTTCGTATGACTGTAATGCGTTCATTTCATATTGAAATGACTGCTGCAACAACTGGTCTGATTTTGCTCTAGTGGCATTATCTCCAGTGTTTATCCATTCTCGCAAGATGTCGTCGCTTTCAATTTGAGTTTCAGTGGACAGTTTGAATAATTGCAGTGATGGAACAAAAGACTCTGGTGCCTTTAACTGCTCATATCTTGGAAGTATATTCTTCATGACTAGTATGTGGTAGTTAGTAATTTTGAGCATCTGATCTTTTGAAATTTGGCCGTTCTTGTACTGTGTCAGTTGCGCGTCAAAACTCAGAGTCTCGTTTTTAAGATCTGACTGGATTTGTGATAATTGATCACCAAATCTTTGACCTGAAATACTTGTCTGATCAAGATAATAATTAATAGCAATCACTATGGCTACTATGGTTATCCCAACACCTATTGCTATTGGTATTGTGTGATTCTTACCTGATGTCTTCTTTTTTCTCACAAAAAACCAGAAAACATTATGTGAAATAAATCTATTCTAGTGTGACTTGGCATGTTTTTTCTAATGTGCTCAAGTCATTGCAAGTTTTTTGGCATTGTTTTTTGTGCAAATTAAACTAACAATTCCTACTATGACAATTGCTACTATCTCAAAAATTATCCAATCTGTTTTTGGGAATTGAATTATCTTATTTACAAAAGGTGTCATGATTGGAAATCCAAATTCTCCGTCAAACACGTCGTATGATATGTGTGTGAGTATGCTTGTTGCCACTATTGAACCTAATTGATACCTATTTCCACGAAATATCATTATCAAAACAACAGTTGCAATTATTGCAAATGTTATGGAATGACCCATTCTTGGTATTCCTTCCACATGCAACAAGCCAACAAGATGATCAGAATCTATCAGAACTGCAAGTAGTCCTCCCAATAGTATGTACCTTATTCGTAATGTGACAAACGCTGCAATGGCACCCCAAATAAAATGACCTGTTATTTCTTTGATATTGAGGCTTCCGTGTTGTAGTGGATTTTCTAAAACCATTCTGTCTGGCAATATGGTGCTTACAAGTGAAAAACTTGCAGACAATGAACAGTAAATCACTGATACTCCAATTACAAATAAAATGTCTTTTTTTTCTAGTCTCAATTATTGGTAAATGACAAATTCTTGGTTACTTATGCGTTTAAGTTGCCATGTGAATATTTGATAAAATTTGAGAACGTGTTAGTTGTCTAGTCTATGTATTTTCCTTCAGGGTCTGTTTTTAATTCTATTATCATTATGCTGCCACTTATGTACGAGTCATTACGTGTAGTTCTTACTCTGCCTACCTCTATGTGATATGGATAAACATCAACTACCACAGTACCTACCTTTACATCAGATGGAGCATCAGTAATCATGATATCTTCTTTTTTTACTCCGTGATCTACTAGTTTTTTTATGCAATGATCAAGTAATGGTTGTGGCAAACCATGATTTATTGCCCAAACTGTGCCTTCATATTCGATTTTATCCAATTAGTTAACCCTCAGTTTACCAGTATAATTATCATTCGAGAAGTTGGTATTGATGAAAATTACATCGTGACAGATTTGTTAAATTGCTTCTAAGAAACAACACACTATTGGGTTGTAGCTTTTAGTGTCATGGTACTCATTACTTGCGATAATGATCGTATCTTCTGAGATACAGTTTGATCAAATTCTTGAGAGTTTTTTGCATGAACTTCTGCTATGACATCATATGCACCAAATGTGATATGTGCACTTTTTACTTGTGGTATAAGTTTGAGTTCTTCAATGATATAGTCTTCTGCTCCTAATTCACAGTTGATTAAAACAAATCCCTTTTCCACAAGATCTTCAATCTATTTACATTACTTAACTTTTTGTCTTTATTAGGTCCTATGGAAATCACAATTCAAAGAAAAGACTTCTCTTCTTACATTTTGTAGTTTTCATATTTCCTTCATTTGCGATGCATTCTAATTTTTGCTGTATCATAAGTAAAATTCATGTAATTGCATTGCCTTTTCAATTACTTGGAATTTCCTAGAAAATTCCTGATAATTGGTATTTACTGCTTATTTTTTCCAATTTGTTTTATAGTTCTAGTGGACATGGGATGTACAAATTTTACTTGTACGTCTCCAAACTTGAAAATTCTTTTCATGTTCATATTGTATGCGATTGTATATTTACAAAGTAGCTTGTTCTTTTTGTATGAACATGAAATAGAAGATTTTTACTAGAAAATCTTCTATTCGATTAATCATGTAATTATTGAAAAAACAATCTAAGATTAGGCAATGCTAAACAAATAACTAATTAGGAGGAATTTGGTATAGATAGCATTAATGGAAATACTAATAGCTGAAGATGATGAGGATATATTGTCTCTTTACAAATCGTTTCTTGAGACAAAGGGACATCATGTCGTGGCTGTATCTGATGGTGAAGAATGTCTCAAAATTTATCGCATAGAATCTGAACATTTGGTTAGTGATGGAAAAATTGAAGCGTTACCATTTGATGCTGTAGTTTTAGATCATATTATGCCTAAAAAGGATGGGATTAGTGTTGCAAAAGAAATAGTTGCAATAAATCCCAAACAGAGAATAATATTCATTTCGGCATATTTACGAGATGCGTTACTTGAATCAATTAAAAATCTTGGAGTAGACGAGGTTTTGAACAAGCCATTTGATCTTAATCATCTTATAACTACTTTGGAAGATAGTGAGATTTATGAACAATTGGAGGATCTTAAGGTAGATGTTGCAACTCTGAAAGAATTGAATCCATCTCATGCTGAAATTAAAGCATATCTAGAAACCTTGAAGCAACTAAAGAACTAGTGTAATTTGTCCTTAAATTTTAGATCTATTGATCAAAACAAAACTAGAAGGTATCATCACCATATACTTTCAAATGATCTTGAAAGTGTTTAGAATTATATCTCCAATTGTAATTTGAATAACAAACCCAAATAACAAATATACAAGATATGGAATTGCAGGAGTTACCCATACATTAGTATTGCAACAAAATGGTTCACAGTCTATATTCTTAAACGCAAAATCAAATTTTTTTTGCCCTTTTTCATTCTTCTCTATGATAAATGACATACTTGGTGTTGTTGCCTTGTATCCCACGAAAATTGCTAGTGTTTTTCTTAATCTATTTTCTTGAAATCCTAAAAATAAATCTTGGTGTCTTATAATTGATATTAAATTACGACCAAGATTCAAAACTATTGAAAATACCGAAATAATTAGTCCGTTTGACAAGGTAGTAAGGGGAGTTATCGAATTTTGAGAAAGCGTAACTTGTGGTGCGAGTGCTGCTAAGATGATTAAGCACAATGCATCTGCTCCGCCAAAGAATCCAATTCTCCATACCAGCAACACAATCGGAGCAATAATCATGGAAATTGCTACACTCTTTGAATAAATTGCTAAATCAGGCTCAAAGAAGACAAGTGTGATGGATATACATGCAAAGATAATCCATAAAGAATCAGGAATTTCTCTTTTCCTCATATCTAATGTGCAGGCCACAGATAGCATAGTTAGTGCTACAAGTATCCTAACATGATCAACATTAAAGAAAGATTCTATCATCATCCAGGTAACCGATCACAGTCATCAAGTAAAAATTTGAAATCTATCTGTTTGAATTCTAGGTTTGATCTGAATTTAGGCCATGAAAATGACAACATTCTGTGAATTGCTAAGCATTTCTTTTCTTCATAAAAAACACCACATCTTCTTTGAGATAATACTCGCATATTGTTTTATGAATATGCTGATGGATAATACACATAGCTTGTTTGAAATGGACAAAGTACGACCATAGTGCCTTCCTTTGCTGAACTCCAATATTTCCAGGTATCCGTAATGTTTACCCGTAGATTTTCAATCAAATATCCTATTTTAATCAT
>JACXTT010006913.1_pt1 | contig 16115 bp, 18 predicted proteins | sample 9270951 | NCBI WGS metagenome assembly JACXTT01 (sample SAMN15532306, study PRJNA645909) | rock metagenome | isolation source: weathered quartz diorite | place: Puerto Rico | collected 2017-06-21 | reverse complement strand
CAAATGCAGACCAGCACTGATGATGTATCGGTGACGGTTAATGGGATAACCGTGCCGATGTACTACATCACGCCAACGGTGGTGTCGCTTCAGCTTCCGTGGGGAACAACAACAGGCACCGCGACCATGGTGGTCACGCGCAACGGCGTCCCGTCGAACCCTGTGACGTTTCAAGTCGGCCAGGTTTCGCCGGGCATCTACACCACCAACCGAGTTGGCAGCGGCATGGCTTGGGCTATCTTCGCCAGTACTTCCAAGCTCAATTCAAAGGCACAGGTGGCGCAGTCCAATAATGTAAGTACCTATGTCGGCGGAGCGGCCACTGCTGGAGACATCCTCTACATCTATGCCGCTGGCCTGGGCCCGCCTAAGGACACTACGAAAGCGGTGGACGGCCAGGCCCCTTGTCCGTTGACGAACAACGTGCCAGGCCCATGCCCGGCAGGCTATAACGCATCGAACTACGCGACACTCAACACGCCGGTGGTTACAATCGGCGGGGTTCCAGCCAAGGTGAATGCGTCCATTCTCGACCCGACATATCCTGGCCTCTACTTAGTGTTCTTCACGGTGCCGGCGGGTTCGCCGAAGGGCAGCACAGTGCCGGTCCAGATAGAGGTCGGAGGCGTAATCACCCCCACTAACGTAACCATCGCCATCCAGTAAGTAACCGGTTGGTTCCGGCGCAAAGCCGGCACTAGAAGAGACTGTGTGCGCTATGTTTTACTCTTGTTGTGAAATTCGGTATTTTGCAGCGCCAACCCGCGGATGCGTTTGTGAATTCGGATCACAAGCGGATTTCCGGTCTGTGTAACCCAATGCCAGCTGGAGTTGCAGCTCAAACACTCGTCCCCCCGCGAGCGGAACCATAACGCCATTTCATAGAAGTCGAGCGAATTGACCGCGTCACTATCAGGCTCCCAAAAGGTTTGGAAGTTTGGGCTCAGACGGTGATATCGAAAAGTGGTGGAGTGGCCGGTCAGTTGCCATGCGACGGCACGTTCGAGCCGCACTGCCGGCATGGAGAGTCGCGTCAGGATGACGCGGGCCGGGATGGCGGCCTTGATCAGCTTGCCGCTTAGTCCGAAATCGCTGTACGGCCGTACATCGTACCCGTCGGCTTGCCACGGATGACAGTCCCACTGAGGGCCCAGGAATAACACTCCACCGTCTTTCACGACCCGACGGATTTCGACCAGCGCTGCCTCGGGGTTGGGGACATGCTCAAGCACCCAGATCGACCAAACAGTGTCGAAGCTGTCATTGTCAAAAGGCATCGCGGTGGCCGACCCTAATACGAATCGCTTATGGTAATAACGCTCGACTGTAGGGGAGATGTCGAGACCGGTGTAGGCCGCCACGACGTCCTGCAGGTAACCTTGTCCCGATCCGATATCTAGGGCTTTCTTATCCTGCAGCCCGAACTTGCTAACGATGTCCGTCACCTGTTGTTTGACGTGGCAACGCTCAGCCGCCTCAAAAGCCATCCTGGAGTACTTCTCTTCTTGCGGGGAGACGGTAGTGCTTTTTTCCTTGTCATATGCCGCGGCGTAAAAAGTTCGAGCCCGGGTGGCTTCCAGGGGCGATACTGGCCTATCGGCATCGTACGGAAAGCTCAGCAAAAGCAGAAGGATCATACCGGCGCTCACACAGAGGGCCGCCCGCCCGAGAAGGCGCGCCCCGTCAAGCGCCAAGTCCCAGGAGCTTCTCGCCCACCCGGTTAGGGAGCTACTGCGGTTCATCATCGAGAGCTGCGCTGAGCAAAATACTTATCTAGCTTGCCGAGGTGTTGGCGGTGGCGAGATCGCTGTTAGCTGAGGTCCAGATACCGGCCACGCTGCCGCCGGCGCTGATGAACAGCGCGGCAGAAGCTAGACAGACGAATGCCAGCAGAAGCGTGTACTCGATGAGATCCTGGCCTTGGTCATCGCGCAAGAATTCCATTATTATCCGCATTTTTTCTCCTTCGAACACATCGAATGTAAACGATTAATCCAGTCATTCGCCACTGCACAAAGGTTGACAGCAGATAGTTGTCCAAGGTAGACCACCGCTGAAATGTCCGGCTTTGGTACGTCGACGAGATCGTGAAACGCTGGCAAGGCTTCACGGGGAAGAAGGCGACGCTTGAGACATCCAATTAATGCCGCACGCTCACCACGAGACTGCCAGCAGATACCCCACAAGTCACTCAAAATAATTAGCAAAAGGGGAAATGTTTTCTTTAGTTTACGTTGACAAACAACGGAGCGAAAGCGGATATTGAGGACGCCGGGGCAATCCGACGAACAAGTGGTCCGAGCGTTGCCCCCAGGGAGGGAGACTGCATGTCATTAGACCCGGTGAAGTTGGGGCGATGGGCTTTTTTCCTAGCCGGACAACTGATCCTCGTTCTGATTGTATTTTCCTTCGGGATGCGATTCGGCCAGATTTTTGAATATCGCCAAATCGTCTACGAGCTGCCGAATAATGAGAATCTCAGCACGTCTCTTCGCGGGCTCTTCAACCTGCAACCGAGCTACGGCCAGTTTCAACAGGATTTGTGGGTGGCGCTCAAGGTCGGACACGGCAAGAAGGACGGATATTACGTGGATGTCGGCTCGGCCGATGGGATCAGAATCTCCAACACCAACCTGCTCGACCACATGGGCTGGAAGGGAGTTTGCATCGACCCATTCCCGACACATATGCAAGGCCGTACCTGCCAGGTATTCAAACAGCCGATTTACAGCGAGAGCGGCAAGAAGGTGCAGTTCCAGGTGGCGGGCGAAGAGGGCGGGATCGAATCGAACCTGGCGACGTACAAAGGCGACGTGTCCAAGGCGCCGCTCGTCGAGCTGGTCACCGCCACGCTAGACGAGGTTCTGGAAAAGGCCAAAGCCCCGCGGTGGATCGACTACATGAATATCGACGTCGAGGGTGCCGAATACGAGGCGCTCCGCGGCTTCAATCTCGACAAATATGCAGTCGGCTCCTTCACGATTGAGCACAACTACGAGCCTGAAAAGCGGGAACAGATCCGGAAACTCATGGAAGGGAAGGGTTATGTTCGCGTGCGTTCCTGGGAAGTCGACGACTGGTACGTGCATCCGAAACTGGCCAGCCAGTACAGCGCTTTTATTTCATATTCGACGCGCTCCAAGCTGATCAATAGAGCACAGTGATATGACCCATGGCCCGCGGAGGATCCGGGCATGGCAGTAAGGAGCTGGCACTGGTGGCTTGCGTAATAATTCCGCTGCGACCTAAACTTCTCCCCATTGCCGGAGAAGAGGACATGAAACCACGCGCGTTCGTTTTATCTGGGCTGGCATCAGTTGCCTACGCCGCTGCGCCGCAAATCTGAAATTACCGATGTCAAAGTAATCGTGACGAACCCGGCTCGGGCAACACATCCGTGTTACCAGCAGTTAACAGGATTCCATCTACAAAAGTTGACTGTACTTAGTTTCAGGCCGCATGCTCTAATACGTTCGTGACATGCGGCGCGCGCACTCCAGATGGTAGGAGGGCGCACTGGATTCCCGCTAAATGGAGAGCCTGATGAGAATCCCGTTAATGCAGTCGAAAGCGGCCAATCCTGGAACCATAGAATCCGCGGCCATGCCGGCTTCCGCGGCCGACTGGCCAATCCCGGTGTCCCGGCCCGGCTTGATGATCTCGGAAAAGTTCGTATTGCGGTTCTTCCCATCGCTCAGCGATTTCGCTTTCCTGGCTCCCATAGTCATGCTGTTTGCCGTAATGTCCGGTACCCGGAACATGCTGGGCGATAGCGATACGGGGTGGCACATTCGGGCGGGAGACTGGATTCTCGACCACGGCCGCGTTCCGACTACCGACTTTTTTTCCTTCACCAAACCCGGGCAGCGCTGGTATGCCTGGGAATGGCTCTGGGAGATCTCCTTTGCGTGGCTGCATCGGCATGCGGGAATGCTGGGGGTAATTCTCGTCTGCATTATCGTCATTTGCCTGACATCTCTGCTGCTGTTTCGGCTCGTCCGGAACCAGGTCGCCAACGACCTGATTGCTTTCGCCGTGACGTTGCTGGCCGTGTTCGGCATGTCGTTGCACTTTCTCACGCGGCCGCATCTGTTCTCGATGCTGTTCGCGGTGATTTTGCTGGGCATGCTGGAGCGCCGGCGCCGGGCCGGTCGCGATGTCCCCTGGGCGGCGATCCCGCTGATCTGGCTGTGGGTCAATGTGCACCCAGGCTTTGTGGCGGGCATTATCATTCTGGTGGCATACACCGGCGGCGAACTCGTGGCGGCCCTGACATCGCCTCAGTCGGACGAGCGCCGTCTCCGGTTCACACGTTTCCAGCGGTATTTCCTGCTGAGTGCCGCCTGCGTGGCAGCCTCACTGATGAATCCCTACGGGTACCAGCTCTTTGTTCACATGTATGCGTTTCTTTCCGAACCGTTTACGCTGCATAACGTGAACGAATACATGGTGGTGGATTTCCGCCTTCCCGCGGGTAGGGCTTTCGAGTTGATGCTCATGCTGGGCGCGCCGGCGGCAGTAGCACAGGCACGCAAACGGCAGTTCGCGCCTCTCTTTCTATACATCGCGTGGGCCCATCTGGCCCTGACTTCGCAGCGCAACATTCCGTTTTTCATGATCGTCATGGCGCCGCCTGTGGCGCTCTGGCTGGAGCAGGTGCTCGCCACGCTGGCCCATCCACCCTTACCTGACTGGATCCGGAGGCCCGCCGTCGCGTTCGAGCGGTCCGGGGTGGAATTCTCCGCCAATGACCGGATCCCCCGCTTTTATGTGATAAGCGTCGCGATCCTGGTTCTGCTCTGGCTGGTGCTGCGCGCGCCGGGAACACCCCCCAGTTTCCAGCCCGGCTACGATCCGACGGCATATCCCGACGGGGCTCTCGCCTCATTGTGCCAGATGGATTCCTCCGCCCGTCTCTTTACAACGGATGTCTGGGGCGGCTATTTGATTTACCGGTTATATCCCCATGTGCGGGTGTTCTGGGATGGCCGGGTCGATTTCTACGGAACCCAGTACAATCAGGCAGCCCTGGATACGGCCAGGGGCCGGCCCGGATGGGATAAGACCCTTGCGGAGAACCACATCACCAACGCGCTGGTGCCCATCAACCTGCCGCTGGCTGCGATTTTGAGCGAATCGAAAAACTGGCGCCCTATCTACCGCGACAAGACCGCGGTTCTATTCCAGGTCACCTCGGGCATCGCTCGGTAGTCCGCGCGGTTCCATTGATTGGCAACCTCTATGAGTGAGCTATCCATCATCGTTCCTACGTTCAATGAAGGTGGAAATCTCATGCCGCTACTCCAATGCCTCGAAAGAGTTTTGAAAGGCATGGATTACGAGGTCGTCATCGTGGACGATGACTCGCCGGACGGCACCGCCGCCATGGCCCGCTCCATCGCGCAATCCAATGCGCGTGTTCGGGTGATTCAGCGAATCGGTCGGCGCGGACTGGCTTCCGCCGCGGTTGAGGGCATGCTAGCGACGAGCTCTCCTTATCTGCTCGTGATGGATGCGGATCTGCAGCACGATGAGCGAATCATTCCGGCCATGCTCGAGAAGATGAAGAGCGAGAATCTCGACATCGTGGTGGGCAGCCGGAATCTGTCCGGTGGAGGTATGGGGAAATTCGCTTCGAATCGAGTCGTTCTCAGCACCATTGGCCGGAGGCTCAGTGACGCGATCTGTAAGATTCCCGTCACCGACCCGATGAGCGGCTTCTTTCTCGTCACTCGCGAGCATTTTCATCAGGTCGTCCACAACTTGAGTAATGTGGGCTTCAAGATATTAGTCGACCTTCTAGCCTCAGCACGAAGGCCTGTGCAGCTAGGCGAGGTGGCATACACTTTTCGGAATCGGGAACATGGAGAGTCCAAGCTGGATATCTTAGTTGGCATCGAGTATCTGCAGCTTCTACTCGACAAAGTTACCCACGGGATATTACCTGTGTCGTATCTCATGTTTGGCATGGTTGGATCGATCGGCGTGATTTGTAACCTGGTGTTGGCATTCCTATTGGTCGCTTCCTTTCGTGTCGCCTTCAAGGAAGCACAAATTCTTGGCGCGCTGATCACAATTGCGATCAACTTCTTCTTGAACAACCATGTCACTTTTCGCTTCGCCCGCCTGCGTGGAATTCGGATGGTACTGGGATTGGCGCTGTTTTATGTGTTCTGCTCGGTGGGTTTGCTGGCGCAAGTCACGCTGGCAAGCTCGTTGCAGCAAGTGGGCGTGCATTGGATGGCTGCCACGCTGGTGGGCGTGCTAGTGGGCTCCGTGTGGAATTACTCCATGGCATTCTTGCTTGTGTGGCACTTGAAACAGCGACGGAGCGGCCGGTTACAACTCGCCTATGCAGAGCCCGCCCGGTTTCAAGAATTTCTGATGGTTAAACCGCCCGCGGCCGGTCTCGGGGTCGTTAGGAATGATACCCGGTATGCGAAAATGGAAATCCCGCTTAAGACAAAACAGTAAGTGGGCTCAGACCATACTGAAATCGGCACTCGCTCCGGCATCGGCAAGAAAATAAACGAGATTTTCACGTCTGGCGGAGAGGGGGGATTCGAACCCCCGGTAGAGCTTTTGACCCTACGACGGTTTAGCAATGCGAGATCGATCGTACCGGGCAGTGTCGTAGCATACCGGACTGGCTTACTTCTCTGTGTGTTAGGTGTTCGCGTATCCCGGTGTGTACCATCGAAAATCGGCCAGTGTTAGGGAGTTGGTTTGCAATTTGGTTTGCAAACCAGGTTCCCCTACTGCAACGTTGGGGGTGCAACCCGCTTTCGCGGTTTGACCAACATGTTCAGCACCACTCGCTGGCCGATCCGCGGCGGGCGTACATCCCGCAATAGCGTTGACGACTTCCTGATATCGAGTGACGCTAATCAACGCGATGACCCTAAGGTGCAAGAGAATTCTGCGGATATTTTTGACTCGACAGCTAAGGTAGGTTAGGTAAGAAGGAAACGCGAGTAGTCAAAATCCACAATTGTCCGAAGGGGCGCCTCCGCCCGGGTTTCGATTCCACCTGAACGGAGACACTATTTTTAGATTTCGACCTCCAATCATTTCTTTTCTTTTTCGCCGGTAGTTGGCGAGTCTTTAGTCGGCGCCTCCATAATTGTGGATGGACCTGTGCAAAGATGCGGAACATTCTGTCCTTTGCCGACGTATTACCGGGAGTGTCCCCATCCAGGAAAGGTAGAAATCCAATGCACAAGTTCGTCGCTCTAAGCAACGTACTGCTGCTGTTGCCTCTGCTCGCGTTGTTTGCTGTGCAGGCAGACGCCCAGAAAGTCCCGGCTCTCGAAGGCATCAAATCGCAGGAGGAGCTTAACAAGACGGTGGCATCGCTCGACGAGGCACTGTTCGATTCCTACAATAGTTGCGATCTGGAGAAGTTCGCCGCGTTCTTCGCCGACGATGTCGAGTTTTATCACGATCAGGGAGGAGTGACGATTGGCAGACAGGAATTGACCAACAGCATCAAGAACAATATCTGCGGCAAGGTGACCCGAGAACTCGTTCCAGGGACCCTGCAGGTCTATCACATGAAGGGCTATGGAGCGGTTGAGATGGGCGTGCACCGCTTCCACCACCCAGGGCATGACGACACGGAGCCAGTTGGCCAGGGGAAGTTCATTCATCTGTGGCAATGCAAGAACGGCGCATGGAAAATTACGCGGGTCATCAGTTATGACCACCATGCTGTGATGAAGTAGGCATCCGATCTTGTAGCAAACCGTGGATGTGGTTGATCGTGCATCCGGACAGATTAGGGGCCACCGGAAGTTGTCGCTCGCACACCCGATGGCAAGCCGGTTCCGGTTCCCTGAGGCCACCCACCACATTCTGCGGCCTCGTTCATCCCTTGTTTGGCAAGTAGGCCCGTATAGTATTGAGTCAATAGACTAGTCTCAAGTTCGAGCGCTGACCGAGCCCAGAAACCTGCAAGATCGATGTTTCGTCCTCACAATTCAGTGGGATAATGTTGAACACCGCGTCCGCACCGGGCAAGTTGTCCTATTTAGTCCAGCGAAAGGGTCTTCGATAAGAAGGTCCGCGTTTTCATTGGAGGTCTGCAATGACAAAATTCAGCGTTGCTTGTGCCCTGGCCATATTTCCGGCCTTTGCCCAAACAAACACGGTTGTGGGCGCAGGATATTCCGCTCCGGTTCCGTTGACGGTGGCACCCGGCCAGGTTGTCACACTATTTGTTCAGGGGATCGGCGCCTCGCTCACGCAACCCGTTCGCGCGCCGTCCGGCCCGCTGCCGACCACGCTCGCTGGTATCTCTGTAACACTGAAGCAATTCAGTTCCGAAACGCCGGTTCCACTTCTTTCGGTCCAACCGGTTTCGACCTGTTCGTCGAGTCTGTCGCAAGGTTCTTGCGGAACGCTCACGGCAGTCACCGTCCAGATTCCTTTCGAGCTTCAAACGCTCTGTCCCCCTTGTGCGCGACCGGTCTCGCTAGCGCCACAGCTATTCGTCACGGAGAACGGCCGCGTCGGGACATCGGTGGACTTAACTCCGCTCGCCGATCAAATTCATATCCTGACCGCTTGTGATGTGTTGCTGCCCAGCGCGCTCGTGCGAATAAACCTGACGGGTCTTCCCTGTCCGCCAATGGTCACCCACGGAGACGGAACGCTGGTCTCCGCGACGAAACCTGCCAAAAGCGGTGAGGAACTGGTTGCGTACGCAGTCGGGTTGGGCCAGACGAACCCTCCGGTGGCAACCGGGAAGCCGGCGACGGCACATGCGCCAACTACCGAGGTTTTCGAGGTTGACTACAATTACCACCCCAACGCGCTGCCCGCGAAGCCTGTGGTGTTTTCCAACGCAGGCAACCCGCCACCACCGCTAGCTCCGCTGTATTCTGGCCTCACGCCAGTCTTCGTGGGGTTGTACCAGATCAATTTCTTCGTGATGGCCGCCCCGGCTGGAACTCCACCCTGCGTAGACCTCAATACGGTTGGGCTAGGAGCCAATGTCGTTCAGTCCAACCTGACGGTCAGTTTCGGCGGAGCATTTTCGTTCGATGGTGCGGGGATCTGCGTCGCTCCGAGCAGCTAACAATTTCTGAAGCGGGAACGGCTGATAAACGAGCCGGATGAACGCAGGCGCTATCTTGAATTTTTTGATTAGTACTGTGTTGCGGCATGGCGCCCAGGACTATTTCCGGTAACTCCGTTTTCCGTTCCCCACCTGTCCGACATGGCGACGAGCCGTCAACTTGGATTGCCCCCGGTTGGCCGATTCCAAGAGGACCTTGACGAGGGCGAAGTCAACTTGAGGTCTCACGCGCGTCTCTTCCCAGTCAGGATACTAGCGACCGCGCCCGTAGCCGGACGACCTTGGCCCGGTGCTTTTTCGAGAGGTCACGGAATTCTCTCCAAAGGTCTGCGTCCATGGCTGCCCGGCGGCAACAAAATGGATGATCTCTACTGCTTCTTTTCTTGGAAAACTTCGGAATCGGCGGGCTCAAATGGGCTGCAAGAAAGGGTCTGAAGCGCGCGCTCGGAGATGTATAATCGACCTGACCAGAAAACCGGGGGTAACATGTCGCTGAAAGGAAAAACTGCGCTGATCACCGGTAGCTCGCGCGGTATTGGCCGGGGCATCGCATTGAAACTCGCGCAGCAAGGCGTGAAAGTCGGGATAACCTATTACACGCAGGAAGCGGAAGCCAACGAGACGCTGAAGAAAGTGCGGACCAACGGCTCCGACGGCTTCGTCATGCAAACGGACGTGACCAGCCCCGACGCGATCCGGCAACTATTCGATCGTGTCAAGCGGAAGTTCGGAGCTTTGGACGTTCTCGTGGCCAATGCCAGGCCAGAGCTCGCCGCCTTCTATCAGAAGCCGATGGACATAACACTGGCAGTGGAGGTCCGCAATGGATTCCCAGGCGCAGGCGTTCCTGCTTTCGGTCCAACTCGCTGCGCCTATGATGCCTGACGGCGGCCGCATCATTGCGATCAGCTACTCGCCCAGTGGAGTGACTGGAAGCTGGCAACCCTGGATCGCGATGGGCGCATCGAAGGCGGCGCTCGATTCACTGGCGCGCTATTTTGCCGTGGCCCTTGGCAAGCGCGGCATCACAGTAAATGTAGTGAGTCCCGGTGCGACCGATGATAGTGTGGTTGGGCGGCTTCCGACTGAGGTGTTCCGGTCGATCAAGGCGTGGCATGAAGGCGGTTGGACACCGATGGGGCGCGTCGGGACCCCGGCCGACGTGGGCAATGCGGTGATACTGCTCTGCCTGGAAGAAGCGAACTTTATCACGGGGCAGACGCTGCACGTGGATGGCGGCGGCTCGATCATGGATTCAGTGTTTCCGCTCGCGATTCAGCAGGGGTGACGGATTAGATAAGCGCAACGCCAGCATCACGCGAATAAACGCCCCCTCCTGGTCGGATCAGGCATCAACCGAAGCTTGCCGACGGCGAAGTCAATAGTCGACTTTCTCAGTCACTTCAACGTCCGAAGGCGTACAGGTAGTCTTCGGTTCGCACGTAGATTTTCCCGTCGACGATCGCTGGTGTGGCCAGGATCTGGCCATCGAGCTTGTTTCGGGCCAGGACTTTCAATTCCTCACCGCCATCCAGCACAACCACCACGCCCTCCTCGGACGCAAGGTAGATCTTGTTGTCGGCGGCGACGGGTGACGAGTAGTAATATCCCATCGCTCCCGTTCGTCCGCTATAAACCAACTCGCCAGTCTTTGCGACTCGGGAGAAAATGATGCCGCCATTCTGGACCGTATAAAGGCGCCCGTTCTAGTAAAGCGGCGAAGGAACACCGGGGACACCCTTGGTCTGTGTCCAAGCGACATGAGTTTGGTTCACTTCACTTTTGCCACCGGGTCGAATTGCCATTACGCGAGAAGCGTTATTCGCGTAAAACTGCGCGGCTCGTTCGGGGTTCCTTTTTTCCGCCTCCACATTCAGGATGATGTCGGGTGCGGCGAAAAACACCATATCGCCCCCGATGACCGGCGTACTCTTCCCGCAGGGCGGAAGTCCTGCGACCCACCACCGCTCCGCTCCGTCCGCGAGATTATAGGCCATCAGCCGCTGGTTCGGCCCAAAATCACCTCCGAGGACGACAATTTCATCGATTCCGTCGTGTCGCCAATACACGGGCGTCGACCATCCATATTGAAAGCGAGCGGTCCGTCTTCCAGACGGTCTTGCCGTCGCGGCGATTGACGGCGAGCAAGTAGGCGTCTTTCCCCTGATGGTTGAGCACAAGCAAGTCGCCCGCGACAATCGGTGAGGCGACCGCACCATAGATGTTCTGCGAGAGAGGGAGCCGCCGTTCCCATAACAGCTTTCCGTCGAAGTCGTAACTCACCAGCCCATAAGACCCGAAATAGACATAGACACGTTCTCCGTCGGTGGCCGGCGTGGGCGCCGCCGGACTGCTGATTTCGTGGACCTTTTCGATTTCGGCTGGCGCAACGGTCCGCCGCCATAGTATCTTGCCCATGCGTTGATCGATGCACAAGGTGGCGAGCTGCTTCGTTGGCCTATCGAATTCGGTAAGGAAAATGCGTCCTTTCGCAATAACGGGCGACGACAGTCCGGATCCCACAGCAGTTTTCCAAAGAACGTTTTGGCTCGGACCAAATTCAACGGGCGGTTTGCCGTCTCCAATTCCCGACGAATTCGGTCCCCTGAATTGCGGCCACTCCGCCGCGCCGGCGAAGCTCGACAGAACGACGGTAGCCAGAAGAGTGATCCAAGAAGCTCGCGTCATGATGAATTCCGATTGGGACTTTGCCCAAGTGTACAGGTTAGACGACTTGATGTCAGGTTCGGTTTGTACGGTTTAGGAATTGTTCGTTCCGTGAAGCTGGAACGGATCGCTGGCAGTCTATGCCTCGTCCGGCAATTGGCTAGATCCCCGTTTCTGAAGCTCCACGTACAAACCCACGAGTTTCAGTGAATGCCTACGGCGGCTGACTGTCATCCACGATTCATCCGCGCTCTCAGCTCTAGTTCGGCCTTCCAGTTCACTGGTAACGCCCGTACGTTCATGGCTCGTTGAAGTAGGTCCAGATCGCGTGCCTGGCCAAGATAGAGCCGCCCGATATCGGCGACGGTGACTCGATGGGGATCTCGACTCAAGACCTCCACGTCCGATCCCAAACGAACCTCTCCTTCCTCGACAACCGAGAAGTAAAACCCGCTTCGCCGACTTGTCAAAAAGCGTTTGATCAGGTCGTCAAGGTGAAATCTGAGAGCCAATTTGTAACAGGGCATGCGGGGTTGGGTAACCATCAGAATGGCAGACCCGACCCTCAAACGATCACCGATGCAAAGCGTCTCTTCCCCTACCCCTTCGGTCGTGAGGTTCTCACCGAACTTGCCCCACGAGAATGACACCTCCGGTAGCTCTCGTCGCCAGTACTCGTAGTGTTCGGCAGGATACGCGTAAACCGCCTTATCCGGCCCGCCGTGTACGGTGATGTCTGCCTGTTGAGCCGGCGAGATTCAGTTTGCTTATTGCCACCGGGCCATCCACCGGCTCCTTGAAGATCGCCGTCTGGACTGACATACCCTTCCAGATGACCTCTCGCGGCACGCCTACATTTACAGAAACAATCTTCAATGGGCGGCTCATCCTTTCGTCTCTCGTGCTTGTTGATCTGAATCTCGTTAGGCAGCGCTGGCGTGCGTCGTGAGCTTGCGACTAAGGAAATCTCGAATGGCGCCAGCAATTTCTTGATGATGTGTTTCCAGAGCGAAGTGGCCGGTGTCGTAAAAACGCACCTCGGCGCTCGGGTTATCGCGCTTGAACGCCTCGGCACCAGGGGGCAGAAAGAAGGGATCGCTCTTGCCCCAGATAGCGAGCAGAGGAGGGCGTTTTGTGCGGAAGTACTCCTGGAACTTGGGGTAGAGCGCGACGTTACTGGCGTAATCCAGAAACAGGTCGAGCTGGATCTCGTCGTTGCCCGGCCTGGCCAACAGTGCGGAGTCGAGTTCGTAGGCTTCCGGCGCCACCAGCGTCGGATCCTGGACGCCATGGAGGTATTGGGATCTGGTCGCCTCAGGTGTGAGGAAGTCGCGGAGGGCAGCGCGATTCTCCGCTGTGGGCTCCTTCCAGTATTTCTGGATCGGGTTCCAGCCTTGACTTAGGCCCTCCTCATAGGCGTTGCCGTTCTGCGAGATGACGGCGGTGATCCGCGTCGGATGCGCTAGTGCCAGGCGGAGTCCCACGGGCGCACCGTAATCGAAGACGTAAATCGCGTAGCGGTCGAGACCGATTGTCCGAGTGAAGCCGTCGATGACCTTGGCCAGATTCTCAAACGTGTAGCGGAACCGTTTGCGGTCGGGTGCATCCGAGAAGCCGAAGCCTGGGAGGTCGGGTGCAACCAAGTGGTAGCGGTCCGCCAGGGCTGGAATGAGATTGCGGAACATGTGCGACGACGTAGGGAAGCCGTGCAGTAAGAGAATGGTTGGGGCAGTTTTCGCGCCGGCTTCGCGATAAAAGATCTTGGAGCCGTCGACAAGGGCGTGGTGATAGCTAGTCATAATGTGTCTCCTCAACATTTGGTCCGGCACCTCTGCGTGCCGTTTCAGCAACGTTTTGCCACCTTCACCCCATCAGACTCACTAACCGATAAAAAGATTCATCATCGGTGTTATAATTTTAGTGGGAGGTCGAAATACGGGCCGGGTTAGGACAATTGGTGATTCGGATCGGAGAGACGGGTTCCTCTTCGTCGGCAACCAGGTGGCCCTGGATTTTGTGAACACGTGTCCTGTGCAGAACGGCAGACCGATGGAGTTGCTCCCTGATTTCAGCGCTCTCTTACGCTGGTTTCAGGCAGCTGAGCTACTCAGTGCTCGCGAGGTGGCCAATCTTCAGCAACACTGGGGACATTCGGCCCGAGCTCAGCGAACCGTGGAAGCCGTGCGTGAACTGCGAGAGAGACTGAGGAAAGAGATCCTCGCCTGGGAACATGGTGGTGCCGTTCATCACTCCACAGTGGCTGAACTGAATCGATTGATGGTGGACCATCCCATGCTGAGCAGGCTGAAGGCAAATGGAAGCGCATCTTCGGTGGAATCGTGGTTCGAACCGCGGCAGCCCGAAGATCTGTTTGCACCCTTGGCGCACAGCGCGGCGATGTTATTCGCCAATGTGGATCGCAACCGCGTCCGCAAGTGTGGACAGTGCGTACTGCATTTCCATGACACCAGCAAAAAGGGAACCCGGCGCTGGTGCAGCATGCAGCTGTGTGGAAACCGCCTCAAGGTCGCAGCCTACGCAGCTCGCCAACGCACGCGCGCTCCCAAATGACCAGATGATCCTACTACCGATACTTGGCGGTATGACGGGCAATCCGGCGAAGTGTGCAAGTCCCCCGAGGTCCGGTCCTCGGACTTTGACCGCGCTCACTCCACGGATTGTGGTCGAGCGACGGCCCATCCGGAAGTTGTTGCTCGCACGCCCGATGGCAAACTGATTCCCGGCACGCAGCGGCCAGTTTGGCGCCCATCAAATTCTGCGGCTTTGTTCATCCCTTGTTTGGCAACCACCGCCGTGCAAGTATTGAGTCAATAAGTTAACCATCAACGTCTGCGCCTTCTTCCACGGCGGACCTCCTTGGCATGTGTGTATCCGTACTCATGGCAGACATTCATCGTGCGTTCATGTGTGCTGAATCACAATGTGGAAGTCGAATGCGCTGGTCCTGTACCTATTTAGCGAACCCTGCGTGAGTTCAGTGCGACTGCACATCTCTGCGAGGACTAGACGCACTTGACCGAGGAGCATCATGAAAATTAAGAATACGTTGATCACGGCAGCTGTACTGTTGGCGGCTATTAGCGTCTTGGCGGGCAGCCCAGCACCAGCGGACAAAATCACCGCGCAGAAAGTGGCCGAAGAAGTAAAAGCCGCGCATCCCGAGATTACGAGCTTGGAAATTGCCGCGACGAAGTCGCAGACCGTGGGCTGCAAAACGATTGCTGCGACCGAAGCCCAGGAAGTCGGCCAGCAATGCGACGAGGATGAATTGATGGCCATAAAAACGAATGCACCCTTCGTTGAGAAGGAAAAGGACGGCTTCGATGTCACGCTACCTTTGCACGACTCTTTGGGCAAGGTGATGGGAACGGCGGGCATGGATTTTAAGCCGGAGCCTGGTCAGAAAAAATCGGACGTCGTGGGTAAGGCGAAACAGATCGCCAACGAGTTGGAAAAACGGCTAACTTCCAAAGACCAGCTTTTTGAGCCAGCGAAGTGAGCGATCGAACGAATAGGCGAGGGCACGTGCTTGGGAATGATGAACACGTTGGTGAACAGGCGGTGAGCCGGATTCCGCTTGCCCAAAGCCCCGAAGAGCCAATATCTTTAGGCTTGGTGCGGAATGCGATATTTTCCACTTCTACGAAGAGCGTGTGTTACGTCAACTTGGCAGCGTGTGGCGGTCTGGCGGAACGAAACCGACTCATCGTTCTCGGCGATCCCCCAGTGATCAGTGAGTTTGCGCGCCAGCCCGTGTCCGTTCGTGGCTATCCAGGTGCACACGATTTTCGGCGTCTCGATTGACGGAACACGGACTAAGGCTTGCCCCTCGCAGGCCGGCCCTGGTTCGGGCTCCCTTGCTGCTGTTTGTTTTGCAACTTCTGCTGCTCCGTTGCGTGTTTTGCTCCAATTGTCGCGTCTGCTGCTGGTGCCTCTGCTCTAGCCGCGCCTTCCTGGCATCAGCCCTCCCTTGCGCGACACGCTGGTGCTCCTGCTCCTGCTTGTTCTGGAGCTTCCGTCGATCCTGTTCTTGCCGCGCCTGGAGCCTTTCCTGCTCTTGCTGATATTTCTTGTCGAGCCGCGGCTTCCCTGTGTTTGGACTACCGGGGCGTGAAGTAGACGGAAGGTCGTTAGGATGGACTGCCGTCACAGGACGTGAAGTGACCTTCCTGGCACCTTCCGGAGCTACAGTACCTGTACGCGCAATAGGCGGCTTATACGACCTCCCCGCGGCTCTGGCTTTTAATATGCACCGTCGGCTGAATTACGTCGGCTTCCCGGTGGCGGCTATCCCCGGTTTGCCCTCGATCCACCACCCTGGCAGGCGGGTTGGTTCTCGCGTGCTCGG
>JACXTT010006912.1_pt1 | contig 16116 bp, 6 predicted proteins | sample 9270951 | NCBI WGS metagenome assembly JACXTT01 (sample SAMN15532306, study PRJNA645909) | rock metagenome | isolation source: weathered quartz diorite | place: Puerto Rico | collected 2017-06-21 | reverse complement strand
GCGCCATCAAGTGTAATGTTCCCGCCATCCCCGCTCAGCACCAGGGCGGGAACGTCATGATCAAGCACGACGTCGACCGTGAAATCCGACGGATTAATCCCGGTGCCAAACGAAAGTGTGCTGACTGCACCAGCGGCTGCTATCGTGTCGTCGCCGAAGCCGCTGCCGACTTGAACGGTGACGTTGCCCGTCTGCGTAGAAAAGAGGTCGTTCCCACTGCCTGCGACTAGGGTATCGCTGCCGTTATTCGCGATCAGTGTGTCATCGGCTCCGTTGGCGGTTCCCACCAAACCGGACGCCCCCGAAAGAATCAGCGTATTGATGTTGGTAGGAAGTGCATAGCTGACAGAGGCCTGTATGGAGCTGCCCACATCAGCAACTACATCTTGAACCACATCCGACGCATTGTTGACGATAAAAAGCTCGTTGCCCGCACCGCCAACCAGCGTGTCCAGACCGCTGTTGGAGATAAGCGTATCCTGCGCCGCATTGGCGGTTCCGACGAGGTTGGATGACCCGGAGAGCAGCAGTGTATTGATGCCGGTCGGAAGGGCATAGTTGACGGACGACTGAAGCGTGCTGCTCGCGGAAAGAGAGATATTCTGCAGCACGTCTTGCGCATTATTAACGACAAACACGTCGCCGGAGACGCCGCCGACCAACGTGTCGATGCCGTTGCCGGACACCAGGGTGTCTAGACCGGCATTGCCCACAAGAAGGTCATTTGCACCGTTGCCGGTACCAACTAAGTTAGCGTTACCCGTTAGAAGCAGTGTATTGACGTTGGCTGGCAGGAGCACACTGAACGCCGATTCGAGCGTGTTGCTTCCACCCGCCACGCTGTCCTGTATCAGATCGGCAGCGTTGTTAGCGATGAAGAGGTCATTTCCGGTGCCGCCGATCAACGTGTCGACACCGCTGTTGGAAACGAGCGTGTCGTTGCCGCCGTTGGCGACACCCTGGACACCGGCGGCACCAGTAAGCAGCAATGTATTGATATTGCCTGGCAAGGCGTAGCCGGTGCCTGACTGAAGCGTGCTGTTTGACCCGGCATAGGTGTCTTGCACGACGTCGTTGGCGTTCCCGACGACAAAGTCGGTAGTGCCGGGCCCACCGACCAACGTGTCGTTCTGCCCTAGCGCTCCCAGTGTATCGTTGCCGCTGCCGCCGTTCACCAACGCGCCGTCTCCGTGGGCGTAGACGGCGCTCACTCCGGCGCCTGCCGACAACGTATCATTCGTGCCCCAGGCCGATACCGTATCGCCACTGGCGCTCGTCACAACATGTGCGTTGCTGCTGTCGAGCAAGTAGCGCCCGCTGGCGCCGGTCACCGTAGCGGCGGGCTGCAGTTGCTGTACGAGTTGAGAGAGACTCTGAGAGCCGGCGCCCGTAAATGAAAGCAGTAAGTTGCTGGCGTAAGCCTCATTGGTGAGGGCGATCGTCCCATAACCATCATTCAACATCAGCGCGGGCACACCGTTAGTGATAGCCGCGGCCAAGTGGACGCTGGACGAACTTATGCCGGGGCCAAATTGAATGGTTTGCTGACCGCTGCCCAGTGCGATCGTCGCGTTGCCGACGTTGCTATTGACAACATAGGTGCTGGCACCGGGGGCCCCAATCAGAACGTCCGCGCCACTGCCGGCAATCAATGTGTCGTTGCCAACCCCGGCCACCAAAGTCTCGTTGCCCGTTCCCGCGATCAGGCTATCGTTGCCGGTGTTGGCTACCAGCGTGCCAGCGGTGGCATTGCCGCTTGCGCTCAGATTTGCGCTCCCTGTAAGAATCAAATTCTGCACATTGCCAGGAAGCACGTAGCTGACGGAAGATTGGATGGTGTATGTGCTCGCGGATGCCGAGACAACGACCACATCAGCAACGTTATTAACGACAAAAACATCATTTCCCGCCCCACCCAAAAGGGTATCTACCCCAGCATTGGAAATCAGTGTGTCGTTGGCTCCATTGGCATTGCCCTGTAGGTTGGCGCCGCCGGTCAATATCAGCGTATTGATGTTAGTGGGTAATGCGAAACTCACGGAGGACTGCACCACGTTGTTCTTGGTGCTGGCGCTGTCTTGCACGACATCTGCGACGTTGTTCACTACAAACGTGTCGTTGCCCGCACCACCAACAAGCGTCGCTTGTCTGGATCCGGCAATCAGGGTGTCGTTTCCGCCATTCGCGACGATCGAATCAGCCAGATTGTTGCCCGTGCCAACCAGATTGCCGTTGCCCTCTAACTGCATTACTTCCACGCCACCAGGCATCGTGTAGCTTACCCACGACTGCACCGTATCCCACCAGTTTGTCTTCTGGTAGTCCGAAATCACGGCGCTTGCGTCACTGACGATGACCAGCTCTGCGCCGCTTCCAGCAACGATGGAATCGCCCAGGCCAGACGCACTAAGCGTGTCTGCCCCACTGCTTCCGGTCACGAGGGCGTCATTGCCATATGCGAATATCGCGCTGCCCCACTGGGCTGCAGTTAAGACATCGTCATTCCCCCAGGCAGAGATCGTGTCGTGTCCATCCCCGCCTGTTAGCGAGGCTCCGAAGTCCACATTGAAGATGAGGCTACTGGTCAAGACTTGGTGGGAGTACGGATCGATCGTCGTCGCGTAAAGGATGGAGTTATCTTCCCCATCCTGCTGGATTAGCTGGGCCAACGTCGGCGTGCTTGGATCCAGGAACGTAATGTTGCTGATCATCCCCGGCAGCTGGCCGCCTGCAAACGTTACCGAACCACCGTCTCCGGAGATCACCAGCCCTTCGCTGCCGTCGTTGTACACGACCGGATCCACGGAGAAGTCGTTGCTGTCCATGCCGCCGCCGAATAACAGGCGGCTTCCACCGGCTGAAGCAAGGACCGTATCGTCTCCAAAACCCTGGTTGAATTGGAACGTGACGTTGCCACCGTTGCTTTGGAGAAAGTCGTTACCAGAGCCGGCGACGATGGTGTCGGATCCCACGCCCAAGATCGTATCCTCCCCCCCTCCCCCGACGATCAAGTCCCCACCGGAGGCGAGATCCTGAAGCCAGTTATCACCCGCGCCACCATAGATCGTGGCGCTTCCTGCACCCGCGATTACATGGGAGAGAGCAGACTCTGTTCCACCATCGGCTGCGTAAAGAACGTCGGAGCCAGAGCCACCGTAGATCGTTGCATCACCGCTGCCGCCGAAGATGGTGGCATTACCTGTTCCGGCAACTATTTCGGCGGTGCCAGCGCCACCGTAGATGACACTCGTGCCAACGTTGCCAAAAAGTTCGTTATAGCCCGCGCCACCATAGATCGTGCTGTTAGCGTTCGTGTCGGTCCAGTTTGCCTGGACGACGGATGGTAAGGTTGACGTGCCGCCATCGCCCGAATAGATGACGTTATCGCCTTGGCCGCCATTTATCGAGACATTGCCGTCTCCGCCAAAAATATAGGTGGTCGTGCTATCACTGCCATACGCTTGCATCGTATCGTTGCCCGCCCCGCCGGCAACGAGCGTGTCATTACCCGCGCCCCCAACGATGAGATCGTTGCCGGATCCGCCCTCCATGTACTCGGTACCCGATCCGCCATATAACGTGGAGGCACCACTCCCGCCCAGCAGCGTGTCATTGCCACCGTCGCCGTAAATCAGGTCGTTACCTGATCCGCCTTGGACATAGTTGTTACCGGTCTCTACGACGGAACTGGAGGCGCTGCCGGCATAGATCGTGTCGTTGCCAGAGCCACCGATGATGGTGTTATTGCCCCCAGCTCCAATCAGCAGGTCGCTGCCTGACTCACCGTCGATGTAGTCATTTCCGCCACCACCGTGCACATGGACATTTCCGGTGCCGCAAAAGATGGTGTTGTTGCCCATGCCTCCCTGAATGGTGCTGTTGCCACTGCCGCCATCAACGTAGTTGTTGCCGTTGGAGAGAAAGATGAGGCTGCTTCCTTTGCCGGCGAATATCGTGTCATCGCCCAGCCCTAACGGTGTTCCGGTGCCCGCTTCCTCATTTCCCTCATACGTCTTGCCGTTTGGCACCGTGTACGCCCCGGCCACCCAGGAAACACCATCTGTCACAAGAGCGTTGCTGCTATCTACATATGTGCTCCAGTCGAAGCTGGCGTTGCCGACGTCCACGCCGCTAATGATGACGTCGTTGCCAGGACCTGCCACAACGAGATTCTTGCCGCTCCCCATCATTATCAGATCGTTGCCGGTGCCACCGATGATGGTGTTGTTGCCATCCGATGGGGCGAGAAGTTCACCTCGCAAGCCTGTACCCGTACCAGTCTTGGCTTGGGCGATCGCACTTGTCAGATTGGTTTGGCTGGAGCCGTAAATCTCGTTGTTACCGTACCCTGGCGTGACCAGTGCCAGGGCATTGTTGTTTAAAGCGATCGTGTCGTTGCCACCGGCGTAACCGATCTCCGGGAGAATGTAGGTCTGTCCAGTTGAATTGTCGGTGATGTTCTGGCTGGCATTGCCGGTCACGATGTAGTCGGTTTCCTGGCCGGACAACACGATGGTGTCGCTCCCGCCAGCCGTGGCCACAATCTCCTTCTCTGCTACCGTCGTCTCACCGGGATTGTCAGCCGTTTGTATGAAATCATTCGCCCCATCGTCTTGATATAGCCATACAGGCGCGCCGCTTACAACGGTCTGTGCGCCGGAGATAGTGCTCGAGGGAGGCGCAACTGCACTTGTCGGGCCTTCTGTATAGTTAACCGTCAGCGATGTACTTACCTGACTTATCGGAGCACCGGTAGCGTCATCCAACACTGCGCTCAGCTGCAGTGTCGAGTTGACTCCGACGTCTGCCGTATTTACAAGGGACAGCGTCGCAGCATCATCTGAAATTGGAATCGCCACGGTTGCGGAACCACCGTTGAAGCCGACTAAGCTGGCCCCGGTGCTAACAGCAAAGTCCGCTGCGTTGCCGCCTGAAAGTGTGAGGGTGACATACCTCGCAATATCTGCCGCCCCGTCCAGCTCCACTGTAAAAACACTTTGAGCGCCTTCCGCCAAGGAGAGTGCCGACGTTCCCGCCGTGGATGTCGTTTGCGCCGTCCCGGCCGACAATGCCACCTGAGGCTGGATTTTGATCCCGAAGAAGCCACTGGTGCTGCTCTCGGCCTTTCCTAGATCAAAGTTCCAAATATCGATACTCGGGCCAGTCGCGCTCTTCGGCGAAATGACGAGCTCACCTAAGGCCTGCGAACCATTTACTTGCACCAATCCACCGAGCCCGGCGTATGGGGGCAAGGTGAAAAGTGATGAGTAGGGCTGGAAGGTGTATAGCAGCGATCCATCGTCACTCACCCATTGAAACGGTGTGCCGCTTGGATTCAGGCCCGACGCATGAGTGGTCGTACCAAGAACTGTTCCGTTTAGCTCAACGATTGCCGTTCGATTGTCGTTGCCCGCAAGAGGAGGCGGAGCGGTCGCTACAATGATGCCCACTGCCGTGGAGGGGTTGAGCGTCGATCGAAAATCGCAATCAAAAACATCATTTCCCTTGCCTTCAATCAAAATGTCCGAGCCCAGCCCGCCAATAAGCGTATCTTGTCCCGCACCAGCCTCCAGCGTCTCATTTCCAACGCCGCCAACAAGAATGTCATTACCCAGACCACCAATAAGGCATTCACGATCTGCCTCACCAATTAGTATGTGGTTATGACTAGGATCCAGACTTGCCGAGGCATTCGTTCCGCTGGCGCCCGGAACTGTGCTCGGTAGCGTGTCAAAGTGCCTGGCGTCGACCACATAGCTGTTTGTAGCGTCATACACGGCAAACGAATTGGAAAAATCCGTCGATCCTGGCGCTACATAGATATCGGTTGACCTGACTTCAAATGGACTGACCGAGGTATCTGCGTCGCCTGATTGATCCTTCGTAATTGCAGGTAGCGCCGTACCGTACGTCGCGCCTAAATATTGAATGATTTGGTCGGCCTCTGAATCGAAGATTTGAGCTAACGTGCTTACGCCGCCAGTTAGCCCGCCAGGGACCGACGCATTCGAGCTAAGAGCACTGGAGGGAGAAGACATCGTTGCGATGTTATTGACGGCAACTCGCATCGCGTTCGATGTGGCAGACGGAATCGATTCCGGAACTCCGGCCCCGCCGTCTGGGTCGGCGCCAAAAAGCTGCTCAAAAGGAATTATCTTGGAGCGATGCTCAGTTAGAGTCTGATAGTCTTGGATCGCTAGAGCGAAGCTATTGGGCGAGCTGCCCCCATTTAACCCATAAAGCTGAGACTCCAATATATTTCGTGTCGCATCACCAGTGCCATTGGCATAGCGGCTTAACGGGTCAAGTGAAGCAACGTAGCGTATTAAATACCAAGCAAGAGACGGGTTCCCTGCCGCTAGCGCGTTCTGTATCAGCGCCGGCGAACTATTCTGAGTTGGCACACCGTTGTATGCCACATCAACAATGGCCTCCCACTGGGCCGAGCTAGCAATAGGTGGGGGCGCGCCATGATTTGACAAAACGGACCACATTAACGGACTTTTACCCGTTATTTGGACGGTCCCTGCCGCCCCTTCATTGATTGTCGCTCCAAGAAGAAGGTTTTTAAGAACCGCTTCGGCGGCGTTGGGGTTGCCCGCAAAAGAAAAACTTACTCCTCCGCCGGGGGGTGGCGGCAATTGAAAATTACCGCCATTTATCAACTGCGAGCCATTTCCAGCAAAAAAAACCTGCAAGGCGCCGTCTAAAGCTGTTTGCAGTGTCGCCACGTCAGGTCCGCGCTTCTTATTGATAAGCCAGGTGAAATAGCTCTCTATGCCAGCTGCGAAAATCGTGGTGTTGCTACCCGCAGGGTTTGCAGCTTGGAAGACATTCCTTCCGGACGAATCTCGAATACCGTCCAGCACGGCGATCAACCCGTCAGTTGCTATCTCGGGGTGTTTCCACGCGTCAGCCTTTTTCGAGTTTATATCGAGCAGGGCGAAACCATAACCAATAGTTGGCACGCCCCTGCTGTCGTAATAAACCTGACCGTTCGTTGCCGGAGTTTTGCCAAAACCCTCCTTCACCTCGAGAAATCCGTATAACTCCTGCAATGTTTTTGCAAGCATTCCAGTTGCATACGAGGTGGGCGCATCAGAGGGTTTATAGGTCACGACGACATCCTCAGTTTGAAATGGCGGAGTGATACTCGCAAATCTCTTCCGTGACGCTATCTTTTCTAAGGAATACTCCGAGAACATCGATTACCCGCCTCCTCTCGGAGGGGCTCATATTCGTGTCATCCAAGTAGGTAGAGTAATAAAATAGACGCTGGTATTCGAAGACGTTGTATCCGAGTCCGATAGGCGCATAGCGCGAATACAGGACAGGAATTTCGTCCGGACCAGTCCGCACAACGTATCCACCGACTTTATTTCCAAAGACCTCTCTGGTCTTCTTTTCGTCGATGTTTAATCCGTCGCTCTTTAAAATTACGCCAATGGCGGAGCCCTTATCCAAGTCCGACGCTTGCCCGTAATATTGGCCACACTGCGGGTGATCGCGGTTCTCGGAGTCCCACATAATGACATTGTCGGGAGTCCCGTCATTATCAATGTCAATCTTGGGGTCGAATCGATATGTCGACGGGAGATAGCCGGTATTTTCGTAAGACCTTGGCTTTCCTGGCGAAAGGACGCCTTTTCCGACAAAGTCATCCAGATTGCCGTTGATCTTCTGTATCTCCGGCCAAGTCATCCAAACTCGATTTAGACGAGCAAAGCCTGGTGCTTGGGTATCGTCTGGGAGTCCGCAATATGGAAGTTTCGTATATGTCGACTCGTTGAGTCTTTGAAGATACGCCTCGCAAACAGGCGTGCCTCGGCCCTTTTTGAGGCTGAAATTCACATGATAGGCGCTGCCACGATCATTTCCTTCTTGCCCGTTGTCAGGGTGTGGAGAATTCTCCTTCGCAAAGGCTAGTGCATTTGACAGTGAGTAGAGCAACACCACTAAAGCGGCATACTGCACTCTCTTTCTCGCGAAGAAGCGAGTTTGCGTGAGCGCGCGCATCGCACAAATAGCCGTGTCCGGCTGCACCGTTTTGTCTGCCATCTTATAGATTCCCGCAATAGCTAGCCGTCGGCAGGGAGGCGCGCGGCTATAGCGAAGTGGCCCAGTGATCATGCCAGTACTCTCGATGTGTGGAATGACCGGTTATAGAGGTCGAACTTTGTCATTTGCCAGAAAATCGCCGGCAGACGATTTAGCCTCGTCGAGATGAACGATCTCATCTGCATGGAGGCTTCGTGGCAAGGCATGCGTGATGAATATCATGGTTACCCTGCCCTTCAATGAATTCACTGTCGTACCAAAATGCTCCGCGGTCGCAACATCAAGGTTCGAGGTCGCCTCATCAAAGAGCAGGATCTTGGGTTGTTTGATCAGCGCGCGTGCAATTGCCAGTCTCTGGCGTTGCCCGCCGGACAGCCCAACCCCTCGCTCGCCCAACTCTGTTTGGTAGCCCTGGGGCAACTGCTCTATCGCATCGTGGATCTCCGCAAGCCTGCAAGCCTGGATGATCTGATCGAAGGAGGCATGCGGATTGGCTAGCAGCAAGTTGTCGTAGAGCGTTCCGGAGAAGAGCACGGTCTCCTGAGGGACAACACCGAAGTACCCCCGAAGCTCATTGACTGGAAGGTAGGCAATATCCAGACCGTCTATCTTTATCTGTCCATCAGAAGGCGGGTAGAAGCCCTGCAAAAGCTTGCTCAAGGTGCTTTTACCGGAGCCCGATGCACCCATAAGGGCGACGATTTTCCCGGGAGCAATCGTCAAATTGAGTCGTTCATACAGATACGGGGATTGTTCGCTATAGCGAAAACTCAAGTTTTCTATTTCGATTCGGCCAAGACTCTGACGCGCACGACTCGGTGTCAGCGAATATTGTTCCGCTGGCACATTCATAACGTCGCCTAGGCGTGCCACCGATAGGCTGGCTTGCTGAAATTGCTGCCAAAGCCCGACAAGGCGCAACAGTGGTTGTGACACGCGGCTGGCAAACATCTGAAAGGCCACGAGCATGCCGATAGTGAAGTCCGTCCCGGTCATGGCGAGCCACGCGCCAACGACCAGGATCATGAGTGTCATCGACTGTTCGATGCTGCCCGCGACCACGTTATAGGTGTTCGCGATTTGGCGAACATCAAAGCCCGACCGCAAGTATGCGGCGAGGTACTCGCTGTAACGACCCTTGATCTGCGGCTCAAGCTGCAAGCTCTTTGCCGTCTCCGCTCCGGCAATGAACTCTGTCGCAAAAGCTTGGTTGCGTGCGCCGAGCAAGAACTGCTCGTTCATCCGCGCACGGAATACCGGCGCTATGAACACCGACATGATAACGATAGTCCCGATCAGGCCAAGGGTGATCAATGTCAGAAGGACACTGTAGCTGGCCATGAAGGCGACGAAGATCAGCAAAAAAGGGAGATCGAGAATGAGCGTCACCGAAGCACTCGCGATGAACTCTCGGATGCTCTCCACACCCCGCAGGCGAGTTGTAATCACACCTGTCGGACGGCGTTCGAAGTATCGAAGCGGCAGCTTGAATAGATGATCGAATACTTCTGCCCCCAAGATGGCGTCCACGCGGTTCCCAGTATGCAGAACTAGGTATTGGCGAACCCAGGTCAGTAGACTTGAAAACACTATGAAAACGGCTAAGCCCACACCGATCACAAGCAACGTACTTTGCGTCCGGTGCACTACTACTTTGTCTATTACGACTTGCGTGAACAGTGGAGTGGCTAGCGCCAGCAGCTGGATAACCAAGGATGCGACAAGGACATCGCGCCAAACGCGCTTGTGCTTGAGGAGCTCTGGGATAAACCATCGAAAGCCAAATGGCCGCACCTCCTTCACCGGCGCATCTGGATCACTCGGCGGGGCGGAGAGCGGCGCAACCAAAAATGCTCCACCCTCATATCGACGGGTGAACACGTCCACGTGGAGTGTCTGCGGCATATTGGTGCCAGCCGGAAAGAGGACGACACTTTTGGCTGTAACCTGCGCCACGAGCGCTGGTCGAAAGGTGGTCTCTAACGTGGCATTCCCGCCCTCGGCTTCTTCCGATTCAGATCGAAGAAGTACCAAGCAAGGAAGCTTCAGGAATCTTAGCTTTTCTGACGAAACAGAGTGAGCCCCGATACGGAAGCCCAGGGCCCGTGCTGCCTTAATCAACGTGTCAGTGTTCGTTGGAGGTGGAAACTGACGCGCTACCAGGTCAGCATCAAACGGTTTCTGGTTGAGCGCGCAAAGACTACCTAGCGCCCAAATTACGTCGCTCAACAGTAAATCATGACGACCAACCCCTTGAGCAGGATGTGGCTGTATCACACGTCGCCACAGCCTCGCCCATGCAGTCACATCCGCTGTTTCCATGTGCTCTGATCCCCTGATTCGCACGTTCGTGTGCGACCTTCAAAGAGCCACGTGCAACTACATATGCAATGTCAACCAAGGCGATGCCAATGCGCGAGGAGGCGGATGGTGCGTCGCTTGCAGCGCAAATAGTGTCGATGCGATCACGCTTCCAAATGAGTCAAGTGGCCAACTCGAACACCAAAAGAAGTTTATTGAAACTCGTCACTGCGCTACTTGCCTATACGACGCCAGCGTCGGGACTTCCGGCGAGGCCTAATTCCAGCGTCGCACTCTAGGTGAAACATTCGCTCTGCACATTAGGCCGAAGGAAGTATTGGTATGCACGCGCAAGTGAATTGTGCGTCAACTTCTGGCGCCCCGTACTTGGCTTGCGAGAGCCTTGCGTGGTGCCCCGAACGATCGCAATTACTCGCGGCAAAAAATTGCGCCGCCGTCAGCCCGCGCCTATCTACCCCCGGTTTCGCACTCGTCATACCATCCATCACAGTGCGATGAACCGCGACGCGGCAACTCCTCATTGTGCACTCTCATTTGCCGACAGCCACTCAGGAGATGGAGTCTCATGAAGGTCTTGTTTGTGCATCAGAACTTTCCTGGGCAGTACTTGCATCTCGCGCGCTACCTCGGGTCGATCCCGGGTAACGAAGTCGTGTTTATTACGCAGCGCGAGAACATGAGCCTGGCCGGGGTCCGCACGCTGGCGTACAAGCCGCGACGAGGGGCCAGCCCGTCGGTCCACCACTACATTCGTGATGCGGAGGAGATGGTGCTCAACGGACAAGAGGTCGCCCGGCTGGCTTTCGATCTCAAGAAGTCCGGGTTTGTACCTGACGTCATGCTCGGTCACAACGGCTGGGGAGAGATCTGGTACCTCAAAGAAGTCTTCCCCGATGTGCCGCTGATTGGCTATTTCGAGTTCTTCTATCGCCTGAGGGGAGCCGATGTTGGCTTTGATCCGCTCATCCCCGAAACACCTGACACGGGTCCCCGCGTACGCACAAAGAACGTAGGCAATCTACTTGGTCTTGATGCTTGCGACCTGGGACAGTGTCCGACGCAATGGCAAAAGTCTCTGTATCCGAGCCGCTACCATTCGATGCTGCACGTAATCCATGAGGGTGTTGACACGCGGACAGTCACCCCGAATCCAAAGGCGCGCTTGCGCCTCGGAGAGGCGGGCCCGGAATTTTCCGCTGGCGATGAAGTCGTCACGTATGTAGCGCGCAACCTCGAGCCCTATCGCGGCTTTCCGACTTTTATGCAGAGCCTTCCGGAGGTGCTTCGTCAAAGACCCAATGCACATGTGTTGGTTGTAGGAGGTGACGGCGTCAGCTACGGGGCAAGACTACCGGAAGGCAAGACCTACAAAGCGCAGGTACTCAAAGAGCTCGGTGATAGCCTGGACCTCAGTCGAATCCACTTCCTGGGGAAATTGCCTTACGCAGGTTTTTTGAAGGTCTTGCAGGTATCCCGCGTACATGTGTATCTCACACAGCCTTTCGTGCTGTCATGGTCGATGCTGGAAGCCATGTCGGCTGGCTGTCTGCTTGTCGCGTCTAAGACACAACCGGTGGAAGAAGTGATTCGGCATGGTGAGAATGGGCTGCTAACCGATTTCTATGATCACGCCAACATTGCAAGGCATGTAATTGAGGCGCTTTCAGATAAGCAGGCATATGCCTCCATTCGACAAAACGCTCGCGATACAGTCGTTCATCAGTACGACCTTCATTCAATCTGCCTCCCGTCCCACCTTCGCCTGTTGAGGACTGCGACCAACTCCGGGTTAGTTAGAGCTTGATCCCTTGCTGAAGGACCCGTACGCCCGAGATTCAGGCTCTTTAGTCGGCGTGTTGCCACCCCTTATGGACTTCATGAAAGGTCGGACTAGACGCATCCAAAACTGTCCGCTTTGGGTCGAAAGCGGACCCAAGCTCATTTAGATCTTAGCCGTAGGCCTTCCCTTCGGGGAGGCATGCCCGCGAGCGCAGGAACGGCATGAGTACCCCGAGGAACGCCTCTCGATAGTTGGTATGCAGATGGTGCCCAGTCCCCAAGAGCTTCAATTCCGCGTTTCGCAAACGCGCTGTTAGATGTTTCGCGCGCGAGGAAATCAATCCATCGTTTGAGCTTGTGACCACAAGGCACTGACTTGAGATCTTGTCTAGGCTGAGCCACCAATCTGGCATTGGCTTCTTCAGCTCCGAAAGAATCGGTCTGCTGGCCTTGAAATCGAACTGGCGGAGCAGCGCAATGCGAACCAAGCGCTTGAAGCCAAGCAGCCTAATCGAGCGCCACAATGATGGTTTCAGTCCTTCACAGGCCATGGTTTCGACTTCTGCTTCGTCTCCGGGCGGCACAGGTGTCGCTTCAGCCACCAGGCGCCCAACTCTATTGGGAAACCGGGCGGCGAGCCTGAGGGCCAAGTGGCCACCCAAAGAATGGCCAACTAGATCGAACTGGTGAAGCCCGAGCCGGTCCAATGCGAACCCAAGTGCATCTTCCATCGATGCCAGGGAATAGCGCTCAAGCCAGTCACTCCGGCCATGCCCAGGCAGATCGATGGCAATGACACGAAAGCCTGCATCTGCCAAATCGGTGGCAATCCGGGTCCAGGTCTCCGAATTGCTCCCGAAAGCATGAAGAAGCACCAGGGGATAGCCGGACTCGCCACCTGTTTCGCGATAGGCCGTTTTGCGTCCGTGTATTTCTACAGAGCGGAACCTCCAAATCTCCGACACCGTTGTGTCACTCCTTTGGGCCGCATGTAAGACAACTTTGGTTTGGTCACGAGGTCTGCTTTGGGTCGAAAGCGCACGTTCCATCTTTTAAATGTCCGGCCAGTTTGTAAGCCCGTGGACAAGTAGGAGAAGTGCGCTGCCAGCCAACAGCGCACTGATAGCTATTCCAGTCCAGTAGAGCTCGGGGTCCTCAGATCTTTTGTATGTTTGGTAAAGGAGGGTTGCGTTACCCGTCCTCATCCCCTTGAGCGTGATGCTTGTGAAAAGCATGAAACATAGCAACTGGACCCACGGTTGACTCATCCAGTAGCCCGTGTTTATCACATGCCTTCCCCTTTTGAAGGTCTTGGGCTTCCCCATGATGTCCGTTATGGGGCGGAAGTGGACACTCCCAACATGCCCGCGTGGACGTGGCTGCGGCAATGGCGCAGAGCCGATGCCAGGCAGCGAGCCGCTTGGTTCGCGTGGGATGCGACTGCCCGGGCGTACCTTTCCCGTCCATGGGCGGAGACGAGCACACGCTGACCTGGGAACAAGAATTCATGGGGTGCACGCCCATGGATCGATGGACCGCGCGCATCTCGGCTCCGTTTGTATCCGAGGTCTTCGCCCAGGTGGGCTGGGCGGAACTTCGCCACGGGTGGTTGTTGGCGGTCATGCCGCGAGGGCCAGAAGCCGGTATGCCGAAGGTCTTCAGCCTGTATGCCAGCAAGGAAAAGGCAATGGCGCATGTCGAACGCTGGGCATCCCACCACTGGCGTGCCCTGCCCGAGTGGGAGCACCCGATACCGACAGGCGTCCGACTTACCTGACCTTCGCGCCCCTTCCGTCTAACGTCGGATTAGCACTCTCCGCAACTTCCCCTTTGGAATTCCCTTCGAGGGCTATCGGCAACCCGACCCGAGCCCGGTTCCGAAATCTCTCAAGGTGGAGGTATCAGGCTATTTGGCGCCCCTTGCGGGTGCGGATGCTTTTCGCTGTTGGCTGCGTTTCGCGGCCGTCTTGGTCGACACGGACAATTTCTTGGTCGCGTTGGCCGCGGCGTAAGCCTCCGCGAGCGCCTTTTCCAGGGCGCTGATCTGCCCCGTCTGACGTGCCAGTTCTTGCTCGAGGCGGCGCCCCTGGTCACTGCTCGATGCGTACCGATGTTGCAGGTCGGCCAAGGCTTCCCGGTGCGCTCGCTCGGCAGCCTCGTGCCGCTGCTGCCATTGCCGGGTCTCCTGCCGTGCGCGATCCACTTCTTGATGCGCGCGGTCTTCGACCGCCCGGCCATGCGTCTCCTGGCGCATGCGTTCTTCCTGAAGTGTGGCCTGATGCGCGTCGAGCTGGTGGCGAAGCACTTCCGCCTGTTTCGTCTGCAGGTCGGCCTGGTCTTGCAGGCGATCACGCTGCTGCAGCAGGTCGGCACGCAGCGCATGACTGTCCTGCAATTGGCCGTCTAGCGTGGCGCATACGTGCTCAGCCAGGTCACGGGCTGCCTGGGCGTGGGCGGCGCTGGTCTCCGCGGAATGCAGGCGGACCTCCCAGCTTTCACGCTCCAGGGTGAGCTGGGCTTGCGCCGCCTCCAGCGTGGCGCGGGCATCGGCAAAGCGGCCCTCCAAGGTCCGCTCGGCCTGCGCGGTGGCCAGCTGCCAGAGCTCGATCATGGCTTTCCCCACCGAGTCGGGCACCTCTGGGAGAGCGCTGAGCTGCCGCAGCCGCTTCCCCAATTGGCTCCGCCATGCGTCGAGCATGCGGGTAATCGTGTTCGGCGAGCCGGTGCCGAGCTCGATCCGCACTTTCTCTACGGTCGGATTCTCGCCGGCGCTCAGGATGGTCTCCGCCGCTGCATTGACCTGGTCTTGGGTGATGCCTCGTGCCATGAGCTCGGCCTCCTCGATCGCCGCCCTGTCCATTTGGTACCGTACTCGCGATAAGTGATGATTATCGCTAGTAGACGCCCTATTTCGTAATATACATTACATATTATGAACCATAAACGCACATCGACAGACCGCGCGGCACCTGCCTCCGGCCTGGTATTGCCGGAACAATTGGCCCAGCAAGCCTCGGACGCCGTACGGGAGCTCTTGGCCGAGGCCGCCGCGGCCAATACCACCCGCAGCTATGCCGCCGCCCTGCGCTACTGGGCCGGCTGGCACCAGGCGCGCTTCGGTATCGAGCTGACGTTGCCGGTGACCGAGGCGGTGGTGATCCAGTTTCTGGTCGACCACATCCAGCGCAAAAACAAGGCCGGACTGGTCAGCGAGCTGCCGGCGGCCGCTGACGAGATGCTGGTGGCGGCCGGTCTCAAGGCCAAGCTCGGGCCGCTTAAGCTCTCGACCGTGACCCAGCGTATGGCGGTGTTGTCGACGGCGCACAAGCTCAAGCGGCTGACCAACCCGTGCGAGTTGGCCAGCGTGCGCACGCTGCTTAGTCGGGCACGGCGCTCGGCCGTCAAGCGCGGCGAGCGGCCGACCAAGAAGACCGCGATCACGCGCCCGGAGCTCGAGGCCATGCTCGCCACCTGCGACGACTCGCTCGAAGGCCTCCGCGATCGCGCCCTGCTCTGCTTCGGCTTCGCCAGCGGTGGGCGCCGGCGCAGCGAGATTGCGGCGGCCGACTGCCGCGACCTGCGCAAGACCGGCGACGACAGCTACATCTACCGACTGGAGTTCTCGAAGACCCAGCAGGCGGGCGTCAAGGTGGATTCGACGCCGGACAAGCCGATCCTGGGGCGCAGCGCCCAGGCGCTATCAGCCTGGCTGGAGGCGGCGGGTATTCGTGAGGGGGCGATCTTTCGTCGGATCTGGAAGGAGCGGGTCGGCCCTGCCCTGTTGCCTGGCTCGGTGGCCGCGATCGTTAAACGACGAGCTGTACTCGCAGGACTGCAAGGGGACTTTGGTGCACACAGCCTTCGGTCCGGGTTTGTGACCGAGGCGGGCAAACAAGGCGTGCCATTACCGGCTGTCATGGCGATGACCGAACATCGTTCCGTGGCGAGCGTGATCGG
>JACXTT010006911.1_pt1 | contig 16118 bp, 18 predicted proteins | sample 9270951 | NCBI WGS metagenome assembly JACXTT01 (sample SAMN15532306, study PRJNA645909) | rock metagenome | isolation source: weathered quartz diorite | place: Puerto Rico | collected 2017-06-21 | reverse complement strand
CCCAACGTTATAACCTAACGTAAATAGTTGACCATAGGAGAGCGCGCCGTGGATTCAGCCCGCGCGGAAATGGTGGCCGTCCCCCAAAGCTCTTCTTTGCTGAGGCTTTCCGCCCTCGACCGGCTGAGCTTAGCACTGATTGCGATCGCCGGCTTGTGGGGGGTCGTTTTTTGGGCCCTGAGCTGAGTGGTCTCATAATAAATCCCCGGACCTTGCCTTGAACGATACCGCAATTCGCTTCTGTGATGTCACGCTCGGCTATGACCGCCATCCCGCCGTTCATCATCTTAACGGCGAGGTTGAGCGCGGTGCGCTGCTGGCGATTTGCGGCCCGAACGGAGCCGGCAAGTCGACATTGCTTAAAGGGATCGCGGGGTCGCTGACGCCCCTTTCGGGCATAATCGCCTTGCCGGATCTGAATTCCCGCGACATCGCCTACCTCCCGCAGGCGGCCGAGATCGATCGGAATTTTCCCGTAAATGTATTCGATGTCGTTGCCATGGGCCTTTGGAAGCGTCGCGGCTCGTTTGGCGGAATAACAAGAAGCGATACCACGGCGATCTCTGCGGCAATCAGGGCCGTTGGCCTTGAAGGTTTTGAGGCCCGCCCAATCGCCACCCTTTCCGGCGGACAATTGCAACGCATGCTGTTTGCGCGGCTGCTCATGCAAAATGCCGCCCTGATCCTGCTCGACGAGCCTTTTACTGCAGTCGATTCCGGAACCGTCTGCGATCTTCTCGCCCTTGTCGCGCGCTGGCACGAGGAGAACCGCACGGTGCTTGCCGTGTCGCATGATCTCGATCTCGTGCGCGTGCATTTTCCTGAGACTCTGCTGCTTGCGCGCGAAGAAATCGCCAAGGGCAAAACCAGCGCTGTCTTGACCGCGGAGAATCTGCGCAAAGCGCGCGCCATGGTGGAGGCCTTCGACAGAGATGCGCACGAATGCGCGCGGGCGGCATAAATATCTCGCGCGGTTCGGTCTCTTTCGCACCGGAGCAAGTCGTTGGCGTTGCATGAAATCTTGATCGCGCCATTCACGGAGTTTGCGTTCATGCGCCGGGCGCTCGCCGGCGCGGTTGCGCTTGCTGTCGCCGGTCCTCCGCTCGGGGTCTTCTTGATTTTGCGCCGCATGTCGCTGACCGGCGACGCTATGGCCCATGCGATCTTGCCCGGCGCCGCGCTCGGCTATTTTGCCGCGGGCCTATCGCTCGGCCCCATGACGATCGGCGGCCTTGCGGCGGGCCTCCTTGTGGCTGTTGGCTCGGGCGCCGTCGCCCGCACGACCATCTTGCGCGAGGATGCTTCCCTTGCCGCATTCTATCTGATCTCGCTTGCGCTTGGCGTTACGATCATTTCCTTGCGCGGCTCGAACATCGATCTGCTGCACGTGCTCTTTGGCAGCGTGCTCGCGCTTGATGACGCGACCCTCATTTTGCTTGCCGCAATTGCAAGCGTAACGCTTGCCGCGCTTGCCCTTCTCTACCGGCCTTTGGTCTTGGAGACAGTCGATAGCCAATTTCTTGCCTCCGTCAGCAAGATCGGCGGCGTGGTGCAGATTGTTTTTTTGGCGCTTGTCGTCTTAAATCTCGTTGGCGCGTTTCAAGCGCTTGGCACGCTTCTCGCCGTCGGCATGATGATGTTACCCGCGGCTTCGGCAAGGCTGATCACTCGGGACCTGTCCGCGATGATTGTGCTCTCGGCGGCACAGGGAATTCTTTCTGGCTATGCCGGGCTCGTCATCTCCTTTCACGCCGGATTGCCCTCCGGACCGCTCATAACATTGCTGGCGGGGCTCCTTTATCTAATGGCGCTCGTATTCGGGCCGGCCGGCGGTCTGCTCCGGCGCTTTTGGCCCGGTCGACATCTGGAAAGTTGATGAATGCCGGACGGGAGACAGTAATGGCATGCGCCGGAAACGTTATCGCTCGCCTCGCAGTTGCTCTAATCCTTGCTTGCGGTCCCTTTGCCCGCGCGCAAACAGAAGAAAAACTGCCAGTCGTCGCCACTTTCTCCATTCTTGCCGATTTTGTCCAGAACGTTGGCGGCAGCCGGGTCGACGTCACCATGCTCGTTGGTCCAAATGGCGATTCCCATGTTTACCAGCCGAAACCCGCAGACGCGGAGCGGCTTGGCACAGCGCGCCTTATCGTCGTCAATGGGCTCAGCTTGGAAGGCTGGATCGACCGGCTCATCAAGGCTTCTGGCACCAAAGCGCCTGTCGTGGTCGCAACGCACGGACTTAAGCCGCAGGAGATGCGCGAGGAAGGGCGAATCGCACTTGACCCCCATGCCTGGCAATCCATAGCCGCCGCAAAACTCTATGTCGCCAATATCCGCGACGGTCTGATCGCGGCCGACCCTGAGGGCGAGTCCACCTATCGCAGCAATGCATCGGACTATCTCGCCAAGCTCGACGCGCTTGAAAAAGAGATTTTGGATGAGATCACCAAGATTCCCCGTGAAAAGCGGCAGATCATCACCACCCACGACGCGTTCGGCTATTTCGGCACCGCCTATGGCTTTCGCTTCATCGCGCCCGAAGGCGTCTCGACCGAGAACGAGCCAAGCGCCCGCGACGTCGCAAAGATTATACGCCAGATAAGAAGGGAAAAAATCCCGGCCGTTTTTCTCGAAAATGTAACCGACCCGAGATTGATCAAAAGGATCGCGGCGGACACAGGAGCAAAGATCGGCGGGGCGCTTTATTCCGACGCGCTCTCGCCTGCCGATGGACCGGCGGCCACCTACATCGAGATGATGCGCCACAATGTCAGCGAGCTCGTCTCAGCGCTTGCGCAATGAGGCGGCCTTGACGGGCAGCAGCAAGTTTAAGACAAAGCCCATAATCTGGAGCGTTGCGAACGCCGCGATAGCTTGGTCCGCGGAAAACTCAGGCGCCAACGGCGGTATTCGAGATAAATACCAAGTCTCTTCAAGATTGACCGGGCGTCTGGACTATCGGCTATGGGGGCAGGCCCTCCGAGACTTGGGATGAGTCTCCCGCATCAAAACGGATTCCAGGTCGAGCTTGGGGTGAATTTCAGATAGCTGACATTAAGCCCGAGACGCGCGCCGATCCCGGAGCGGATCGGCACGACATAAACGCCGTCGTTGACGAGCGCCGTCATGCCAAAGCCGCCGACGAGATAGGCGGAGCCATCGACGCCGCCATAGCGCCGGTAAATCGCATCGGTCGATGGCAGATTATAGACGAGCATCATCGTGCGGTCGCCATCAGCGCCGGCATCCAAGCCAAGCGAGGGCCCTTGCCAAAAAACTTTTAGGTCCCCGGCGTTGCGCGTGTACATCGTCCCTTCACCATAGCGCAGCCCGCCGATAAACGCGCCACCTGCCTCCTGGCCAAGCACATAGCCGTTTGGCTTGCCCCAGCGCTTTGTCGCCTCCTCGACGACCTCGGCAATCCCGCGCGAGATCGACCCAAAAAAGCGGTGGCCGCTGGCGACAATATCGTCCGGCGCGTATTCGGCAGGCCGTGCGGTTGGTGCGGCCGTATCCGCGCGTGCAGCTTTCACCCCGGTGACCGGGACGGCGGCAAGAGCCGCCAACATCAGCGTCATTTCCCTTCGCGTTTGCATGGGCCGTCCTCGACTTTCGCGATTGATACCAAATCCCGGAATGAGCGGCCCAAGGTCCGCGCGTCATGGCCGGCCCCCGGGTTAAACCCGGGGATGACCCGGCCATCCATCTTTGCAAGCCGGGAGTTTGGATGCCCCAGGCCAGGCATGACGGCACGAGTCACGAACAATGAGCATCGGCATGAGACTCGTGGCTGTTCCTTCTGGTATTTTGCCGACTTTTGCTCCAATAGCGTTAACGAAGGATTTATGGACGCCGGGGTTTTATCGTGGCCTTATTAGGGCAAACTTTGGATTCCTAGCCGCGGTGCCCGCACTTCAACACCGGTCTACTGCTTAACGTTGTCCTGCCAATGCGTCAAAACTCCGAGGCTGTCCTGGTAAAGCGATCCAAAATAAAGGTCGCCATCGATTTCGGTTACTTGGGTAATGAAGTAATAAGCGCCTTCGCCTTCATATTGAAGATTCGCGACAAGGCGGCCATCAAGATCATAGGCCATGGCCATGGCGCGGCGTCTTATTGGCAAATCGACAATCGCCATCAGGCGCAGGATGATTGTCCTTATAAATGGCGAATCGGCAAGAAAGTCGAGCGCGCGGTTACGCGGGACCGGCAAAGCGACCCACACACGATCCTTGCCATTAAAGCTGACGTTATCCGGAAAGCCCGGCATATTATCTGCGAACAACCCCGTTACCCCGAATTGCTCTTGGCTCACATAAATACGCAAGGTGCGGTAGGAACCAGTTTCGTTGAGCAGCAAATATTTTTCGTCCGGACCGAGCGCCACGCCGTTGGCGAAATTGATCCCGCCCATAATCAGCGTGATTTTACCAGTGGAGAGCTCATACCGCAGCAGGCGCCCATGGCCGCCATGTTCGACAATGTCCTCGCGATCGTGGCCATAACCCCATTTGCTTGAAGCATCGGTGAAATAGGCGTAGCGGCACTGCGCATCGGCGGCAATATTGTCCACGAGCCCGAAGGCTACGCCATTTGCCTGTGTGGCCAGCACTTCGGCGGGCGCGCCTTTTGCGGCGATGCGAACGAGCCCCTTGATTGCATCCGCAACCAAGATGCTTCCGTCCGGGCAGATGGCGAGTCCCAGCGGACGGCCGCCCGTTGTTCCGAAAATTTCCGAACGTTTGCCATCCCGGCTGATGCGAACGACGGTGCCGTTCGCATATCCCGTCAGCAAATCGCCCGAGGAAGGTTCGATTGCGAGCGACTCTGGCCCATATCCAACGCCTTTCGCAATTCGCCGGACTGCCTTGAGCCGGTCATTCCCCGCATAAGGTCCGGACTCAAGCGAGGGAGCCTTGGGCGCCTTCCAATCCACCGGTTTGCCTTTGGTCGGCCAGAACAGAAAATAAGCCAGGGCAACGCCAAGAATAAAAAGACCCGCAACAATCGAAAGCCTTCTCATGGTTTATCTCTCTCACTTTCTTGAACCGTTTTTTGCGCGCAGCCGGCGGATTCATGCTGATCGGCTTGGGCTGATACTTTGCGCGGAAGCTCATGGGGCGCAGCGCGGTTTTCGGTTTACGCTGCAATTAAGTTCGATACAAAGCCGCCGCCGGGTCGCCCCAGGCAATAAAAGGCCCATTTGCGAAATGCGCCGCGGATTTCCCATAGCGCAATGGGCGTCCCTGCGGGTCAGCAACAATGCCTCCCGCCGCGCGCAAAATGGCGTCACCTGCGGCGGTGTCCCATTCCATCGTTTTGCCAAAGCGCGGATAAACGTCGGCCTTTCCTTCCGCGATGGCGCAAAATTTGAGCGCGGAGCCGGCCGCCTGCCGCTCTCTTATAGGGAGTCTTGAAAGATATGCCTCGGTTTCGGGATTGGCGTGAGACCGGCTCACGGTTGCTGTCAATCCGTGCTCAGGCGCCGGACGCGCAAATACGGCCCGGCGCATGGAGGGCGGCGGCAGGGCGGAACCCGGCGCGGCATCGCAAGCACTGGCGCCGCTGCCGGCGAACCAGAGTTTTCCGAGCGCCGGCGCGAAAACCGCTCCGCCGCGGGGCACGCCGTCAACGATGAGGGCAATGTTGACCGTGAACTCGCCGTTGCGGCTCAAAAACTCGCGCGTCCCATCGAGCGGATCAACCAAAATAAAGGCTGGTCCGCGAACCTCTAGCCTGCCTTTTGACGCGGCCTCCTCGGCAAGCACCGGCAGATCCGGAAAATGCGACGCAAGGCGCGCGAGGATGATCGCCTCGGCCGCTTCATCTGCGTCGGTCACAGGGCTGCCATCCGTCTTGCGCCGGGCGCAACTGTCACCGGCATAAACCTGCATCACCGCGACGGCTGCCTCGAGCGCGATATGAGCGAAAATTTCTGCCGCGGCATCGGGATCGATCACCTGCGCCTTGCAAGCAATTTTGTGTTTCACGGTTTTGTCATGGTTTCTCCTGCCCTCAATTGTCGCATGTTCTTGGCGCAAATTGCAATTGCCGCAAGAGAGAAGCTGCGTATTGCGATAATTTGTTAACCTCTGATTCGCAGTGTAGAAGAGAGCTCTTTGACACCTTGGCGCGCCACGTATTTGATTTGGCTTGGCGTTACGTGCCAGTCTCGTGCTTACGCCGGGGACAGTTTCGGGCATTGCCCGCAGTGCAATTTAGCCGCGATGAACGGACGCAAAGCCTAGGAATGTCGAATGACGGAATTTGCTCTCGACCCCCTCGAACTCGCGTCACTTTTATGTTCCCGCGTCTGCCATGACATCGTGAGCCCCGTCGGCGCGATCATCAACGGACTCGAGGTGCTGGAAGAGGAGAAAGACGCGGAAATGCGGGGCTTTGCCCTCGATCTCATCAAGAAAAGCGCGGAGCAGGCCTCGGCGCGGCTGCAGTTTTGCCGCCTGGCGTTCGGAGCGGCGGGCTCGGCCGGGGCAGCAATCGACACCGGCGATGCGGAAACGGTTGCCCGCAGCCTTTTCGGCCGCGAGCGGACGGAATTTTGTTGGAATGTGCCTTCACTTTTGATGCCGAAAAATAAGGTCAAGCTTATTCTAAATTTGTGCCTGATCGCGGCCGCGGCGGTGCCACGCCGGGGCGCGATCAAGGTTACGGCGAGCGGCGAAGCGGAGGCGCTGAGGATCAAAGTGCTGGCCAGGGGTGCAAATCCCAAACTCGGGAGCGGGGTGCCTCTCCTCCTTGCCGGAACGCTAGACGATGCTCCTTCTACGCCGCAGGATATCCAGGCCTATTACACGGGCCTGGTCGCAAGGGCTGCGGGCATGAACGTCTTGGTGGCGGCGGATGGAGAGAATGTCACTTTTGAAGCCGCGCCGCTCAGAGCCGGGGCGGCTGCCGGGCCCGCCGCAATCGCGGCCAATGTTCTTTCCAGCTTCTCATAAGACCGATCCCATCAGTCGGCTTCCAGCAGAAGCGACCTTGTATGGGGCAATCGACCAGTTTTGTGCAATTGCCGCGCACGGCCCTCAGCCGATCGCTACAAGGCCCTCGGCGAAACGGCGCCCGTTGGCGGCATAATGGGCGGCGCTCTCGCGAAGCAATTGGGCCGATGCTTCATCGAGCTTGCGCGCAAGGCGGGCGGGACTTCCAATGATCACGCCATCGTCTGGGAACTCTTTGTCTTCTGTCACGAGGGCATTGGCGCCGACGATGCAGTTGCTCCCGATCTTGGCGCCGTTTAAAAGTATCGCACCCATGCCGATGAGACTATTTTCGCCAATCCTGCAGCCATGCAGAATCGCGTGATGGCCGATGGTACAATCCGGACCGATCGTTAACGGAAATCCGGCGTCGGTGTGAAGCAGCGAACCTTCCTGCACGTTCGTGCGGGCACCAACAAGAATCTCCTCGATGTCGCCGCGAAGGACCGCGCCAAACCAGATAGAGACACCGGCTTCAAGCCGGACCTTGCCGATGACATGGGCGCCGGGCGCAATCCAAAATTGGCCGTCTTGAGGGACAATGGGCGAAATGCCATCAAGTGCGTAAAGCGGCATGATTATTGGACTCTAATGGCAGCATCACAGCTTAATTGCGAGCCCGCAGAAATTCTTATCTTTCTCGTCCACATGCGCCTTGGCGAATCCAGCAGCCGCGAGCGCTTCAGGTAATCCCCGGTTCGGGTGCCCAGAATAGGGCGTAAATCCAAGCGCGACCTTCCCTCCCCGTTTGACGACCCGCCGCATTTCCCGCAGGCCCGCGACGATATCCGGCCAAACTTGCATGGAGTTAATCGCCAGGGCCTTATCGAAAGCGTTGTCTGCGAATGGCAACCACGTAGCAGAGCCGTGCCGCAACTCCACCTGCGACGTCTTGATTGCTTTCTTATTCCGGCGCGCGGCTTGAGCGACCATTTCCTTCGAAGAGTCCACTCCGAAAATATATCCTCCAGATGCCAAGCTTGTTAGAAGTTCTATGGCTACACCCGGACCAAAACCCACCTCCAGCACTTTATCGTTGGGCTGAACATCGAGTAGACTGAGGATCCAAACCGCGCAGTTTCGATTAGTGCGTGCCATTACAAATCCGCCTAAGTGGCCGAGAAAACCTTGGGGTCGGCCAAACATGCGCATCAAGATGCTGTTTTCAGCATTCATTTGCGGCTCCCGCAACATGGATTTTTCGTCCTGCTCAAACGCGGCAAAAACTAACCGGAAAAAACCCCTATGGTCAGAGGTCCTCAAGGTCGATATCGAGGATCGCCATCTGCAGAGTAAAGCTCTTGGCCAAGGCATCGTCGGCCGAAATCACGCCGACAAAATCCTCGCCGCTCATTAATTCGACCGAATCGTTTTTTCGGCCGCGCGGCACGATTTTCAATTTGTCGGTCTCGAAAAGGCGGCGCAAATAATCCTGCAGCACGGGCATATCGACGGGAATTTTCATCGCGAAGGAAAAAGACCTGTCGCCGTCCTCATCGTCCACCGTGATCACGCCGATGCGGCGCTCGCCAATCTGCACATCGGCGTCGTCCGGTTTGGCTTTGCAGGGGGTAACCTTTATCCCCCGATTGCAGAGGGATTTGCGCAGGAATTCCTGCAATTTATGCAGCTCCGCCTTGTCCACGATGCGCTCCGCAGGGAACGGGTCGGCCTCCAACGGTGAGTCGCCGGCGACTCAAAACAGAAATTACTCGTTGTGCGAAGCGGGAGCAAGAAGCTGGTCCATCACACGCGAGGGCTCGGCACAGCCTGCGTCGCCGACAATCCTCGCGGGGACGCCCGCCACCGTCTTGTTATTGGGAACCGAATCCAGCACGACAGAACCGGCGGCAATGCGGGAGCAGCGGCCGATTTCGATATTGCCAAGAATTTTCGCACCGGCGCCAATCATCACGCCCTGGTTGATTTTCGGATGGCGATCGCCGCGCTCCTTACCTGTTCCGCCCAAGGTCACATCCTGCAGGATCGAGACATTGTCGCCAATCACGGCGGTTGCGCCGACGACGAGGCCGGTCGCGTGATCGAGAAAAATGCCTTTGCCGATTTTTGCCGCCGGATGAATGTCCGTCTGAAACACCTCCGAGGAGAGGCTTTGAAGATAAAGCGCGAAATCCTGGCGGCCTGCGATCCAAAGCGCATGCGCTAGCCGGTGCGTCTCGATCGCGTGAAACCCCTTAAAATAAAGAACAGGCTCGATGAATCTTGTGCAGGCGGGATCGCGATCGACGACCGCAACAATGTCCGCCCGGAAAGCCTCGGCGATCGACGGGTCTGCGGCGAGCATTTCGCTATAGGTCTGCTCGATCAAATCGCCCGGCAACGCCCGGTGTCCAAGCCGTCCGGCGAGCCGGTGAATGACCGCCGCTTCAAGCGAATCATGATTCAGGATAGACGTAAAGATAACAGCGGCGATGTCCGGCTCCCTGCGAACCGCCTCTTCCGCCTCGGCGCGCAGACGTGCAAAGACCGGATCTGTCCGGGCAAGCGCAACGACTTTCGCTGTTCCTTCGCTTGAAACCATGCCACGCCCTCCGCGCTCCTCTAAGCTTGGCCTAAAGCACTTTTGTATCCTTTTTTGACCAAGGCAGCCCGCCAGCAACACAGGCGAGGATTCTCTAACCTCTTCGCAGCATATAGTCGGCCAACGCCTTGTGGGTTAGGGGTTCAGTGCGAGAAAGTCCAATACGCTAGCTTTATAGACTTTATCGCCTACTGTTTGATCCCAATGCCTACTGTTTGATCCCAATTGAGCGCGCAGGTCGAGGCGAAACCGTAAATAGGAGCACCGGGTTCTCCTCGAAAGCAGGTTGCCGGCATCTCCCCCCATCTCCCGATGAAGGTTGGGCGGACACCAAGGTCCAGAATTTGGAACATGCCCGGCCCGCTTGCGAACCTCTTTCGTTTTCTTTTCTAACGAGCACATCGTATTGAACTTTTGCCCGGCAAAGTGGAGAATTTGGCGGAACTGCGCTATATTGTCCACAAATCTATTCTCATTGAGCCTAGAGTGAGATGAATCGCTACGAACGCCGTCCCATTTCCGTGGACGAAGCCGAGCTCGAATATCTCAATGGCGAATTTCGTGTTTTGCGCCCTGGCAGTTTCGTGCGCTGCGCGGCCACCGGCTTACCAATCAAGCTTGAAGACCTGCGTTATTGGAACGTCGATCTGCAAGAGCCCTATGCCAGCCCGCAGGCGAAGCTGCAACGGTTAGGGATCAAGGCACAGCGCCAAGCTGATCGCTGACACCGTCTGGACCACGTTTCGAAGACAATAACTGCCCGCGCATTTGGCGGCGAAGCGATACCGACAACTCAAGCCGGTGCTGCGAGTGCGCTTTTTGCTTTCTCGGCGACTGCCCGGAATGCCGCGGGCTCGCTGATTGCGAGTTCTGCGAGAATTTTGCGGTCGATTTCGATGCCAGCCTTGGCAAGGCCGCCGATGAAACGCGAATAGGTGAGGCCATGTTCGCGCGCCGCCGCATTCAGGCGCTGGATCCACAAGGCACGGAAGTCCCGCTTTTTGTTTCGCCGGTCGCGAGTCGCATATTGCATCGCGCGATCGACCGCCCCTTTGGCGGCGCGAATCGTGTTCTTGCGGCGGCCATAAAAGCCCTTTGCGCATTTCAGAATCTTTTTGTGCTTGGCGTGCGAGGTGACGCCGCGTTTAACGCGAGCCATGATCGATCTCCAGCTAAGTCATGAAAACACCGGCCGAAGAGAGGGAACCGCTCAGCCGTTCGGCAGAAAATATTTGATGACGTTGTCGCCATCGCTCTTGAACATGACCGCGGTACCGCGCAGGTTGCGGATTTGCTTATTGGTCCTCTTGATCATCCCGTGGCGCTTGCCTTTTTGGGCATAGAGCACTTTGCCTGTCGCGGTGATCTTAAACCGCTTTTTGGCGCCGGATTTGGTCTTCAGTTTGGGCATTTGCTTTAAGTCTTGGCGGGTGCGCCCAAAAACGACGCCTCCACGGGAACGTGACCTCGCCCCAGTTCTTCGAAACGAGAGAGCATAGACAAACGCGAAGGACCCCACTCAAAGTGATTCGGCCGCGAGGCTCGAGAGCCTGCTTATAAGCAAAGCTGGCAAAAAGCAAGGATTGGGCGCAGCGGCCAAGCTTGCTAAAGAAGTCAGGAAACTAATCATCCGGCGGACACCGGTTTATAAATTCTAGGATCGATCTTATGAAGTTTACACATTTCTTTCGAATAGCTCGAGAGCTATCCGGAGTCGCTCGCGTCTGTGGATATCGGACGCTGCTCCGGTATGCAGGCGCAATCGTCCAATCGATCCCATCCATCTTGAGGACGGGAACCCTTGCCGCTGCCGATGACCGGATGCGCCGTTACTCGGATTCATTGCACGTGCAAATGTGCGGGGTCCAATTAACATATCCGAGCCAAGTATTCTCAGGCGTTCGCGAGATGTACGCGCGAAACGTATATCTTCGGCTACGGGGGTTTTCGATTAGACCCGGCGACGTCGTCGTCGACCTGGGTTGTAATGAAGGTTTGTTCAGCGTCCTTGCCGCTAAGCTGGGCGCCCGCGCTGTCGCGGTCGATGTTCAGGGAGGTTTCGCCGTTCCGCTTCAAGAGCACCTCGCAAGGAATGGCTGCACGGGGGCCGTTTCATTCGTGCATGCCCTAGTCGGGAGCGAGGCCGGTTTATGCTCCGAGTATAAAGGCGGCTCACATTATACGAGCGACCCGCCCCAAAAAACCCTTGATGAAATACTCACGAATATAGATCGCGTCCGCCTAATGAAGGTCGATATTGAAGGGTCGGAATTCGCGGTGTTCTCCGGCGATCAGGCGAACTGGATACGCAAGGTAGAACTGATCGCAATGGAAGCGCATCCAAAGTATGGTGATTGCTCGGCTCTCGCCAAATGGCTCGCAGAACGCAACTTCTCGGTCACAATACATAAGGAGGGCTATATTTACGCAGCGATCCGCGGCCGCGCGTAAGGCCGTCTAAATGTGTCTGTGCCGGGGAACAGAAGGGCTGGTGACCCGGTCACCAGCGCGTTCTGCTTCCATCTATACCCCCCGTCGCCGCTTGGTCCGCGAAAATACGGATGGTCCCGCACGTCGCTAGGCGGGCGGCGGGGAGCGCCTCGTCATTGGCAAGAACGCGCGCGAGAATTTCTCTCTTGTTTGCGCCCGACACAATAAACACGATTTCCCGGCTCGACTCGAGCGCCGGATAGGTCAGCGAGATGCGCGGTTCCGGCTTTGCGCCGGTGATCGATGTGACCCAAGCGTTGCGCTCGCCGAGTGCCTTGGTGTTTGGGAACAGCGAGGCCGTGTGACCGTCTTCGCCAAGACCAAGAAGCGTGAGATCAAACAGCGGCCGTGCGGGATTCAGCATCCTGGCTTCATAATATTCTTGCAAAACCGTTTCATAAGACGCCGCGGCTTCTTCCGGCGAACCCGACGACGTCGGGACCGGATGGACCTGTGCGGCGGGAATGGGTGCGCGATCGATCAGCGCTTCTCGCGCCATGCGAAAATTGCTCATCTCGTGATCCGGGGGCACAAAACGTTCGTCGCCCCAAAACAGATGGACCTTTCGCCAATCAGGATCAGGAATGAGAGCTCCTGCTCCGAGCAACTCATAGACCCGCTTCGGCGTCGTGCCACCGGAAAGGTTAAGGGCAAAACGTCCGGAGGCGCTCAAAATGCGCGCGGCGATAAAGCGCGCAACGCGAAGGGCCAATGACTCAAAATCGCATTCTGTCTCGATGATCGGCTGCGGCATCATGATCGTGCGGTTTATGCCCTGTTCTGCATGGGGCAAATTAGCTCAGCACGACGATGTGCGCCAGTCCAAAGCCCGATAGCGTGCATTTCAGCGATGTCTTGCGCGGTCGCCGCTCTGTGGACGCCCAAAAGGTAATCGCCGCCCAAAAGGAGATTGTAGTTGCAGCTTGTATAGCGATGGTGCAGCCAGTGATGCCGGGCCAGATATTTGAAATAGGCCGTTCGCGCCAAAACCCGGATCACAACTGACCCCCGATCGATCACTGAGTCATAAGGCATGTGCAGATATGGGTGAACGAATTGCGCGAGAAGCGGCCATAAACAAAAGGGCACGCATGCGCCAACCGTAAACCAGCCTCCCCCGAAGCAACACAGGGACACGAAGATAGGCAATGTCGGCGCAACGTACTTTAAGTAGCTCTTCGGTTTACTGCCCAGAATGACGCCGTATCTGCATTCGATGATGTCGTTGGCGCGCCGTGTTTTCAGGCGCGAATTGAGCCTTTCCCGCTCTTCATCGCTGCCAAACTGGGTGACATGATTGGCTCTAAATGTGAGAAAGTGGTGAACCACATGATGCGAATACCACGCATCGAGCACGGCTTGACCGGAAAACCCCGCTTTCTCATACCAATGGCGTAAGTTGGGGCCGGCATGTTGGATCGTTCGATGAAATAACGATTCGCACACGCTGACCGTGACATGCCCGCAGACGAGACCTAAGATGATTGAAGCCAAAACGATCATAGTGGTCACATTCACGCAAGATGCGGAAGAAGCCGCCGCAAAATGCCGGCCCCGTCTGGTCAAGGCCAATGACGCCGGGCTACATTCAAATTCTCGCCCTGTCGGGGCATAGATTTCTACTCTATAACAAAGCCGCATGATGAACCATAGCGCGCGGCCTGGCATGGCAGCTTTATTGGCAAAACGCGCGGCAACGGCCTCCGCCATATTTTTTGCGGTCGCGCCCGGATCGCTGGCAGTGGCTGCGCCCGCTGGGGCGGCCGGGAGCGATGGTGCGGCACTGCCCTGGCCATTCGCGCTGCCCTTTGCCGGCATGTTGCTGTCGATCGCGCTTGGACCGCTCGTGGTCAAGGAATGGTGGCACATCCACTATGAGAAGGCAGCCGCTTTTTGGGCCGGTCTGACGCTGATCAGTCTTTGTGCGGCCGCTGGCCCGTCCAAAACAGCGGCAGACTTCGTGCGCTGCATGGCGCTCGAATATCTGCCCTTCATACTCATGCTCTTTGCTTTCTATACCGCGGCCGGAGGCGTCTTGGTCGAGAGCAAGCTCAAAGGCAGGCCGATCGCCAACACGAGCGTCCTCGCGTTCGGCACGCTCATCGCCGGCATCGTGGGAACAACCGGCGCCTCGATGATCCTGATCCGGCCGCTTCTTCGCGCAAATGGCGCGCGCAAGCAGTATGCGCATGTGGTGGTTTTCTTTATTTTTCTTGTCTCGAACATCGGCGGGGTGTTGACGCCGCTCGGCGACCCGCCGCTGTTCCTAGGCTACCTGCATGGGGTCGATTTCTTTTGGACCGCGCGAAGCCTATGGCCGCAGACTCTGTTTGCAGCCGGCGTGTTGCTTGCCATCTTCTTTCTCATCGACTCCTATTTTTATGGGCGCGAAGAACGACCGCCTCTTGGTCAAACGGCCGCCACGAAACTGAAAATCGCAGGTCTTGCCAATCTGGCGCTGATTGGCGCCGCCATCTCCGCCGTCGTCGCAAGCGGAATCTGGCAGCCGGGCCTCGCCGTTGAAGTCCTTGGAACAAGGATTGAGCTTCAGAACCTAGGTCGCGAGCTGACTATGATCGTGGTGGGCTTCGCCTCGCTACGGCTCACGAAACCGGGGATTCGCGCGGCGAATGGTTTTGATTGGGAGCCGATCCGGGAAGTCGCCATTCTTTTCGCCGGCATTTTTGTTTGCATCATTCCGGTGATGGCGATGCTTCATGCCGGCACCAATGGCCCCTTCGCGCCAGTCATCGGGATGCTTACGCGGGCGGACGGAACGCCCAATGCCGCGGTCTATTTCTGGGCGACAGGGCTTCTCTCCTCGTACCTCGACAATGCGCCGACATATCTTGTTTTTTTCGAACTCGCCGGCGGCGACCCATCGGCGCTTATGGGCCCGCATGCTAAAACCTTGGCGGCGATCTCGCTCGGGGCGGTATTTATGGGTGCCAATACCTATATCGGCAACGCGCCGAATTTTATGGTTTATGCGATAGCGAGGTGCGCCGGGGCAAAGCTGCCGGGTTTCTTCCCCTATATGCTCTGGTCGGCTGCTATTTTGTTCCCGGTCTTTGCAGCAGTCACATGGTTGTTCCTAACTTAGATGCGATATGTGCCAAAAATTGCCAGTCGCGAACGACTCAACTATGAAAGAATCTTAAGATAAGGCAGCAGCCGATGCCAGCAAGTCCTCGCCTCGTTACCCCGGAAAAGCGCGGCGAAGACGCGGAGGCGACGCTTCGTCCGCAGGCTCTAGCGGATTTCACCGGCCAGGAGGCGCTCCGGAATAATCTCAAGGTTTTTATCGAGGCGGCACGCGCCCGGCGCGAGGCGCTCGATCATGTGCTCTTTGTCGGCCCGCCGGGGCTCGGCAAGACGACCCTTGCCCAGATCGTCGCCCGCGAGCTTGGCGCCACATTCCATTCGACCTCTGGGCCGGTCATCGCCAAGGCGGGCGACCTCGCCGCCCAGCTCACCGGACTCGAAGAGCGCGATGTGCTCTTCATCGACGAAATTCACCGGCTCAACCCGGCGATCGAGGAAATCCTCTACCCCGCAATGGAGGATTTTCAGCTCGATCTCATGATTGGCGAGGGGCCGGGCGCGCGCTCCATAAAACTTCCCCTAAAGCGCTTCACCTTGATTGGCGCGACGACAAGAGCCGGTCTTTTGACGACGCCGCTGCGCGACCGGTTTGGCATTCCTCTGAGACTCGAATTTTATACGGTCGAGGAGCTCGAAAAAATCGTGCGGCGCAATGCGCGCGTGCTTGGAGTCGAAATTTCGGACGATGGCGCTAATGAAATCGCGCGGCGCGCGCGCGGCACGCCGCGCATTGCAGGAAGACTCTTGCGCAGGGTTCGCGATTTTGCGGTCGTCGGCGAAGCGGCGGAGATTACCAGAGACATCGCCGATAAGGCGCTGCGGCTTCTTGATGTCGACACGATCGGGCTCGACACGATGGACCGGCGCTACCTCAACACAATCGCTCTTTCGTTCGGCGGCGGGCCGGCCGGGATCGAGACGATTGCTGCGAGCCTTTCCGAACCCCGCGATGCAATCGAAGATATTATCGAGCCTTTTTTGAT
>JACXTT010006910.1_pt1 | contig 16118 bp, 13 predicted proteins | sample 9270951 | NCBI WGS metagenome assembly JACXTT01 (sample SAMN15532306, study PRJNA645909) | rock metagenome | isolation source: weathered quartz diorite | place: Puerto Rico | collected 2017-06-21 | reverse complement strand
TCGGCGATGAGCGGCCGCAGGATCACCAGCGCCCCCTGCATGGCGCGCGCGGCGATCAGCATCTCGGGGACGAAGAAGTCGCCTTTCTCGAATCGACGGCCGACCTCCTCCAGTGAGGGGATGAGGGCCTTGAAGAGGATGTCCATCGGGTCCATGTGCAGGCCGAGGGCCTCTTCAGTGAGCACCTTGACCTCCGGGGCATGCCCGTTGAGGGTGTGCTCGAACAGCTCCGACCGGATCTCTTCTTCCCGGCTCATTGGCGGCCTCCAGGCTCCTAGCGAGTGGTGTGCTGTTGCGTAGTGCCCAACAGATGCTCAGAGCCCAACAGCCGCAGTCTACACCTCCGTATAGTGTTGCGCCATGAGCAACGGTGAAGATGGCCGCGACGTTGCTGTCATCCGCTCGGTCGACCGGGCGGTGGCGATTCTGGACCTCCTCGCCCAGGAGGGCTGGAGGGCCGGAGCCGAGGTCGCTCGTGAGCTCGGCGTGCACCGATCGACCGCCCTGCGCCTGCTCGCCACGCTGGAACGCCACGGACTCGTCGAGCGTGACCAGCGCACCGCGAAGTATCGGCTCGGCCGGCGCCTGGCCCAGCTGGCGAGCGCGGTCCGCGGGGAGGCGGACCTCAGGCAGGCGGGGCGGCCTGTCCTGGAGCAGCTGGCGCGCACGCTGGGCGAGACGGTGACACTCGACGTGCTCGACGGCGACGAGCTCGTGCCTGTCGAGCAGGCCACGGGGTCGACGTCGGTGGTGAGCGTCAACTGGCTCGGCACTCGCTCGCCTGCGCACTGCACAGCGAGCGGCAAGGTGATGATGGCCTTCGCGCCGGAACCCACGCGCGCGCGTCTGCTCGAAGGACCGCTGGCGCAGCTGACCCCGAACACCATCGTCGACCGCGCCGAGCTGGAGGCGCAGCTCATCGCCGCACGGGACGCGGGCTACGCGCGCACCTTTGAGGAGCTCGAGGTGGGACTCAATGCGATTGCGGCGCCGGTGTGGTCCGCAACCGGCGAGGTCGTGGCGGCGCTGGACGTCAGCGGACCTGCGCACCGGCTCGCCGCAGAGGGCAGGCCGGAGCTGATCAGCCGGACACGTGAGGCGGCAGAGGACCTGTCGCACCGGCTGGGATATCGGCCTCGCGCAGAGAGCCCGGCCGCGTCAGGAAAGTAAGCGCGCAGCCGCCGAGCGGCGCCACGCACGCGACCGCGAACGCCGACCATGAGCCGACCCACTGCGTCGCGACGCCGCCGGCGCTGGTACCCAGCCCAACTCCGAGGGCGAAAGCGGAGCTCGTCCACGTGAATGCCTCGGTGATCGCGTCCCGGGGAGCGACGCGGCCGGTCAGAACGTAGGACGCGCCGTAAAGCGGAGCGAGTGGTAGCCCCGCGATGAGGGCGGCGGGCAGCGCTGCCAGCACAGAGCCGACCAGGAGCAGGGGCGCGGCCAGCGCCGATGACGCGACGAACAGGGCGCGGTATCGATCCATCACGGAGGCCTTCCAGGCCCGCGAAGCGTAAAGCAGTCCGCCGGTGATGCTGCCGGCGCTGAGCGCCGCGAGCAGCAGGCCTGATGACTGGCGGCTGCCGAGATGAATGGCCAGCGCGCTCACTCCAAAGCTCAGCGCGCCCCACGCGAATCCGGCGCACGCGCTGGTCGCAATCAGGACCTGCAGCCCGCGCACCGTTAGCGCGCCGCGACCGAAGCGCCGGCCCGCTTCATGCGGCGCACGGCGTGACGCGGAGGAGGTGGCGAATAGCACCACACCCGCCCAGCCGAGAACGGAGGCGGCGATGACTGCGATGGCCGCCGACGTCAGCACGACGGTTGCACCGACGATGAGCGGGCCCGAGATCCAGATCAGCTCCTGCGAGGTGGCGTCGAACGAGTACGCGGCGTCGCGCTGCGCCTCGCCTGTGATGAGCGGCCACAGCGCACGCAAGCTCGCCTGCACAGGCGGCGATGCGGAGCCGGCGGCGACCGCCACCGCACCGACCAGCAAGGGGTGCACGTGTGCTTCGGCCGCCGTAACCAGCGCCACCAGCATCACGGCCTGTGCCGAGGCGCCGCCGATGAGCACGAGCGGCTGCCCTATGCGGTCGATGAGGGCGCCGACCGCCGGTGAGACGATCGCGCGTCCGAGAACGAAGCCGCCGGCGATCAACCCCGCGGCTGCGATCGAGCGGCCGGTTTCCACGACCAGGAGCACGATCGCGAGCGGCAGCATCGCCGTCGGCAGCCGCGCCAGCATCGACGCCCCGACCAGGCGGCGAACTTCGCCGCTGACCAGCAGCGTGGCGTAGGCGTTCATTCCGTTGCGCTGACTGTCCGGCGCGCGCGGTCGAGCCACGCCGCGTTGATCTCCACTCCCCAGCCCGGGCCGTCGGGGACCGCCACCTTGCCGTCGGTTGCGACGAGCGCCGGCTCGAAGATCCCGTACTGCCACGGGTAGTAGTCCGGGCCTTCGATCGAGAACTCCACGTACGGGCCGGCATTGTCGAGTGCCGCGACCAGGTGCAGGGTGAAGACTGTGACCAGCGAGAGGTTGGCGGAGTGCGGCGTCACGGTCATGCCGACCTCCGCCGCCATCGTCGCCACGGCGAGCGCACGCGTGAGACCGCCCACGTAACAGACGTCGGGCTGCACCACGTCAACAGCGCGCATGTCGAGCATCCGGCGCCACTGTTGCAAGACGTGGTCCTGCTCGCCACCGGCGACATCGACATCGAGGTTCTCGGTCACCTGGCGCGTCGCGTCGAGGTCCCACCACGGGCAGGGCTCCTCGAAATGACGTACGCCGTGCGCTTCGAGCATCTTGCCGACCTCGATCGCGCGCCGCGGCGTGTAGCAGCTGTTGGCGTCGACCATGAGGAACGCAGCATCGCCGAGCGCGTTGCGGATCGCGGGCACGATGGCTTCGGTGCGGCCGGGCCACTCGTCCTCATCGTGGCCTTGCTCCCTGCCGACGCGAAACTTGAAAGCGTTGTAGCCGAACTGCTCGCGCAGCCGGACGAATCGCTCAGCCTCGTCTCGGGGCGTGATGTCGCGGCGCATGCTCGACGCATACACCGGCAGCGCACGCGGCCGACCACCGAGCAGCTCGCACACGCTCTTGCCGGCACGCTTGCCGCGCATGTCCCAGAGCGCAGTGTCGACACCCGCGAGCGCGCGGCAGATATGCGAGCCGAGGAACTTGTGCTCGCGCTCGAGCACGACCTGGCCGACGAGCTCGTCGTCGGTGTCCGCGCCAAGCACGTGGGGCGCGACCTGGCGGTGCAGGATCTCGCACGTGATGTCGGCGTTGTACGGCGCTACCTGGCCCCAGCCCTGCGCACCATCGTCGGCGGTGACGCGCACCAGCCCGACGAACTCGTCGGCGAACGTCTCGATCGCGGCGACGCGAGCCCCGTTCACATCCGGAGGACGGTGCGCAGGCCGCCGCCGCGTCGAGCCACGGCGATCGCCTCGTTGATCTCATCCAGCGGATAGCTCGCAGTCACCAGCTCATCGAGCTTGAGCCGGCCCTGCTGATAGAGCTCGATGAGGGTGGGGATGTCTTCCTGCGGCCGGATGTCGCCGAGCTTGCAGCCGAGGATTCGAAGCGCAGCGTCAGCGACGTCGCCAGGGTTGATGGCTACCGTCTCATTCGCCGCAGTCATGCCGACGATGACGACCGTGCCGGCGCGGCGGGCGAGTCGCAGACCAAGCTCGATCGCCGCGGGGTTGCCCGAGGTGATGATCGTGCAGTCGGCGCCGCGGCCACCGGTGAGGGATTTCACGGTGACCTCGGGGTCAGGCATCGACGAGTTCACGGCCTCCGTCGCACCGAGCTCGATTGCCGCAGCCAGGCGCGATTCGGACACGTCGATCGCGATGACCGGCGCCGCGCCGGCCAGGCGCGCGGCCTGGATGCTGTTGACCCCAACCCCCCCGGCGCCCACGACCGCGACAGACGCACCCGACTCGACGCGCGCCGTGTTGCGTACTGCGCCAAAGCCGGTGGCGACCGCGCAGCTGAGGAGGCAGGCGCTCTCGAGCGGCATCGACCTCGGGATCGCGATCGCTTGCGACGCGTGCACGGTGGCCGACTCCGCGAAACCTCCCACGCGCAGACCCTGCACGATCCGCCGGCCCCCGCCCGAAAGCACGTCGCGTTGATCGATGGCGAATTTGCCCTCGCATTGCGTCGGCCGACCCCGGCGACAGAAGAAGCATTCGCCACATGTGCGCACCAGCGCGACCACGACGTGGTCTCCCGCGGCGACTCCCGCAACGCCGGCGCCCACCGAGGTGACCACGCCGGCAACCTCGTGGCCGTAGACCGCCGGCAGATCACCATCCCAGAGGCCTTCCATGAACGTGAGGTCGCTGTGGCAGATCCCGCATGCATGCACACGCACCCCGACCTCACCCGCCTGCGGCTCGCCGAGGTCGACGTCCTCGACCATCAGGGGAGATCCAAACCGACTGCACACTGCGGCTCTCACGGGGCTGAGCAATAATGCGCGCGCCGTGACATCGCGCACTCGGGTTCGCATCGGCGGGCATGCCGTGGTCGAAAGCCTGCAGGCTCTGGGCGCGACCGCGGTGTTCGGCCTGCCCGGGATTCACGCCCTGCCCGTCTGGGAGGCGCTGCGCGAATCGAGCTTGCGCACGTACGGCTTCCGCACCGAGCTCAACGCGGGCTTCGCCGCGGACGGCTGGGCGCACGTGACAGGCCGGCCGGCGCCCTTGATCGTCTCGACTGGACCCGGCGCTCTCAACTCGTTGACCGCGCTCATGGAAGCCGCGAGCGCGCACCTGCCCGTGCTGGTGATCTCGTCGCAGATCCCATCACATCTCATCGGCCGGGGTCGCGGCTACCTGCACGAGCTGCCCGACCAGCGCGCCTCTTTCGCGCCGATCGTCAAGTGGACTGGGCGCGCGCACAGGGCGGTCGAGATCCCGGAGTTGATCGCTCAGGCGTGGCGGGTGGCGCTGACGGCGCCGAGCGGGCCGGTCTACGTCGAGATCCCGCAGGACCTCCTCAAAGCCGACTTTGGCATTGAGGTCGTCGCCGACCTCGACGGCCGGCCACCGCCGACGCCGGCCGCACCTGCCGAGACGATCGCCGAAGCCGCGCACCTGCTCTCGACCGTGCCCGACCCTGTGATCTGGGCGGGCGGCGGCGTCCTCAGGTCGGGCGCGTGGCTCGAGCTCAAGGAGCTGGCCGAGAAGCTGGATGCGCCGGTGGCCAGCACCTATATGGGCAAGGGCTCGTTCCCCGAGGACCACCCGCTTGCGGCCGGCTCGTACGCCGACCACCAGGCTTTCCGCGAGCTGCTGAGCACTGCCGGCGTGGTCCTGGCCGTCGGCACGGAGCTCGGCTCGGAGACGACCGGTGATTACTCGCTGAAGTTCTCCGGCCGATTGATACAGGTCGACGCCGATGCGCGGCGCATAGGCGTCACATACGAGGCGCTCGGACTGGTGGGCGACGCGGCCGCAACACTGCGAGAGCTGTTGCCGCGCGTCAGCGCTCGAGCCGCGAGCGGTGGCGCGTCGCGGGCCGCCAGGGTTCGTGGCGAGGTCCGGCGCGAAGCCGATGCTCGCGAGCGCAGCCTGGAGCTGGACCTCCTGGGGTCCATCAGGTCCACCATGCCGCGCGACGGCATCGTGGCCTGGGACATGACCATCCTCGGCTACCTGGCATCGATCTACTTCACGGCACTTGCGCCACGCACATTCCTTTATCCACTTGGCTCAGGCACGCTCGGATTTGCGTGGCCGGCGGCGCTCGGGGCCAAGGCCGCCCGGCCGGAGGCCCCGGTGATGGCGGTGGTCGGTGACGGTGGTTTCATGTACGGGCTGTCGGAGCTCGCGAGCGCGCGCCAGCACGGCATCGCGGCCAAGCTGCTGCTCATCGACGACGGTGGCTACGGCATCTTGCGCGAGTACCAGCGCGAGTCGTTCGACGCGTTCCACGGCGTGGATCTCAAAGAGCCGGATTTCGAAGCGCTAATCAGCGCGTTCGGCATCCCCGTGCGGGTCACGTCGGGCGAGCGATTCAAGACCGATCTCGATTGGGCGTTCGGCGTCGATGGCCCCGCAGCGTTGATCCTGCAAGAGCGTCTCGTCTACGCCACGAAGACCGAGTAGCGCGGTGCCGGGCGGCCGCATCCTGGTCGAGGTGCCGCCGTATCCGCTCGACGTGGTGCGGCAGCTGCTCGCGCCCGCCGGCGCGCGGATCGAAGTTGCGAACGGACCCTGGTCCGGCGACGATGTCGTGGGTCTGCTGACCTGGGAGCGCGTGCGCGCGGAGGACTTCGACCGGCTCCCTGGGCTGCGTGTCGTCGCCACGTGCAGCGTCGGCTACGACCACATCGACCTTGCCGCCGCGAGAGAGCGTGGTGTGTGGGTGTGCAACGTCCCGGACTACTGCATCGAAGAGATGGCCGACAGCACCCTGGCGCTCGTCCTGGCGCTGCTGCGTGGTGTCGTGGCACTCGACCGGACCGTGCGCGCCGGCGGATGGGACGACCACGCGGCGGGCGTGCTGGCGCGCATCGCCGGCACCCGCCTCGGCGTGGTCGGCTTCGGCCGCATCGGCCGGGCGGTCGCGGCGCGTGCCACAGCGATGGGCATGGAGGTGTGGGCGCACGACCCGATCGTCTCGAATGAGGCCGTCGTTGCCGCTGGGGCACAACCGGCAAAGCTCAAAGAGCTGCTGGCTGGGTGCCACGTGGTGAGCCTGCACGTGCCGCTCACCGCCGAGACCACCGCCCTGATCGGGGCGCGCGAGCTGGCCCTGATGCCGCGCGGCGCCTACCTGGTCAATACCGCGCGGGCCGCGCTCGTCGACCAGCGCGCGTTGCTCGCCGCACTCGAATCGGGAGCCCTCGGCGGCGCGGCGCTCGACGTGCTGGAGGTGGAGCCGCCGTCAGCCGACCGCCCGGTGCCGGCGCACCCGCGCCTCATCGTCACACCGCACTCGGCGTGGTACAGCGCTGACTCGGAGCGCGAGGTCTACCGCCGAGCGGCGCTGTCGGTACGCGCGGTGCTGGAAGGCAGAGAGCCCGCGGGGGCGGTGGTCAGGGGCCGCTAGCGCCGCAGCCGCGCGCGCTCGAAAGGCGCCCAGAAGTTGGACCCGCGGACATATGGCCCATCGCGGCCGGCCATTCCGTCGTGGTGCTCGTAATCCCATTCCGGCGCTGTGCCGACCTGCATCGCCTGCGCGATCAGGTGCCGCTGCCGCTGGCTGTCGACGATCCGCTCGTGCAGCGAGGGCAGGTCCCAGCGCCGCGCCACCTCGGCGCGCATCACCTGGACATCGCCCGCGTGAGCGGGATCGTGAGCCACGTTGTGCAGCTCGTCCGGGTCGCGGTCGAGGTCAAACAGCAGGTCCGGGTCGGACGGGGAGTGGATGAATTTCAGCCGGCCCTGCTTCAGCATCACCACTGGCGCCACCGCCCCCTCCGCCAGGTACTCGGCCATCACGGGCCGGTCGGCCGGCTTGGGACCGGCCAGGTGAGGCACCAGGCTCGCACCGTCGAGGTCATCGACCGGGGCAGCGCCCGCCAGGTCCAGCAGCGTGGGTCCGAGGTCGAGCAGGGAAACATTCGCACTCACTCGTCGGGAGTTGAAGTGGTGCGGGGCATGGAAGATCATCGGCACCGTCGCCGACGGCTCGAAGAAGCTCATCTTGTACCAGTCCCCGCGCTCGCCCAGCATCTCGCCGTGGTCCGCCATGAAGACCACGACCGTGTCGTCGCGCAGCCCGGTGGTGTCGAGAGCCTGCAGCAGGTCTGCGACCCTGTCGTCGACGTAGCTGATCGACGCGTAGTGCCCGCGTCGCGCACTCATCAGCTTCTCGTCCGGGACCTCGAGACCAAGCGCCCCGCACATCTCGCGCACGCGCCGGCTGTGCGGGTCGAGGTCTGAGTCTGCAATGTGCCTCACGCGGGGGTGGTCGATCTCAACGCCCTCGTAGCGGTTCCAGTACTCGAGCGGCACCTCCCATGGGTCGTGGGGCTCGCTGAATGAAGCCATGTGCAGAAACGGTCGCGCGTCCTTGTCGCGCGCGAAGTCAAAGATCGCGCGCACTGATCGGAACGCGACCTCGTCGTCGTAGTCGCGCTGCAGGCTGCCCTCGCTGACGCCCGCGTCGAAAACGCTCGTCATGTCGTGGTACCACTCGAAGCGGTCGCGCAGAGGGCGCGTCCAGTCCGGCACCCAGTTGAGGCCCGCGGGATAGATGTCCGGCGTCAGCCGCTGCTCGAAGCCGTGCAGCTGGTCCGGACCGATGAAATGCATCTTCCCGGCCAGGCTCGTCTTGTACCCGACCGCTCGAAGCCGGTGGGCCAGGGTCGGGATCGAGGCCGCGAACTCTGCGCCGTTGTCGTAAACGCCGACCCGGGACGCCAGGCGGCCGGTCATGAAGGACGCGCGCGAGGGTGCGCAAAGCGGGAAGTTGCAGTACGCGTGCTCAAAGACCACGCCTTCTTCGGCCAGCCGGCTGATGGCCGGCGCCTTGACCACTCGATTGCCGTAAGCCGGCAGGGCGCGGGGGCTCAGCTGGTCGGCGATGACGATCAGGAAGTTCACAGGAGCCGAGGGTACCGCCAGAACTGCCCCCTTGACATCACGTCAGATCGTCCTATGATCCGACAATCCTACAAAACGGCACACCTCCCAGCGTGTCCTGGGCCCTGCCGAGGTTCGAGGGCCAGTCGGCCATCGAGGCGGTTCGCCGGATCATCCGGGACGCCATCGTCGACGGCCGGATCCCGGCCGGCTCGCCGCTCCGCGAAGGCCGCCTGGTCGAGATGCTCGGGATCAGCCGGGGAACCGTCCGCGAAGCGCTCCGCCACCTGGTCCAGGAGGGCCTGGTGGAGTACCGCCTGCACCAGGGCGCGTTCGTGCCGGACCAGTCCCTTTCCAACCGCCTCGACGTCTACGTGGCGCGCGAGGCCATAGAGACGTGGGCGGCGCGCAAGCTGCTCGAAAGCTCGCAGCCGCTGGACCTGACGAAGCTCGAGTCCGCCATCGACGAGATGGCCGGTGAGGGCAAAGAGGTCGCGCGTCCCTCAGAAGCGACGATTGCGGCGGACCTGCGCTTCCATCACGAGCTCGTGCGCATGGCCGGCAGCGAGCGGCTGACGAGGGCGCACGAGACATTCGCGGCGGAAACGCGCATGCTTTTGCGCGCGCATCCGCCCTACCCGGGCCGGACTTACGCTGGGGACCACAGGGAGCTCGTCGAAGCCTTGCGGCGCCGGGATCCAAAGACGCCGGATCTCGTCGCGGAACACCTGCGGCTTACGTCACGCCTGATCAGTGGTGAGGTTGGTACGCAACCATCGGATTCGTGACTGCGTCATTCGTCAATCCAACAAGTGAGGGGACAGATGGACGATAGGTCGACCCTGGAGCAGATGTACCTGCGGGGGAACATCACACGCCGCCAGTTGCTGATGGGCATGGGCATGCTGGCCGCCGGGCTGTCGATGGCGAGCGTGATCGCCGCGTGTGGCGGCACATCCAGCGGCGGGACAGGCGGTACTCCCAAGCGGGGAGGCAACTTCAGGCTCGGCGTCACGGGCGGTGGCGCCAAGGACATGATGGACGGGCAGAACATCATCACCAAGCCCGACCAGGCTCGGCTCGTCACCGCGTACGAGACGCTGCTGTCCTACGACGAGAACTACAAGCTCGGCACCGACGGTCTCGCCGAGTCGGCGACCCAGGATGCGCCCGACCAGTGGACGATCCGGGTCAAGCAGGGAATCGAGTGGCACGACGGCAAGACCCTGTCGGCCGACGATGTCATCTACTCGTTCAAGCGAATGCTCGACAAGAGCCAGGGGCTTTTCGGCGCCGCCGGCATCGCGTCCATCGACCCCAACGGGATGACCAAGATGGACGACCGCACCGTGCGGTTCAAGCTCCTGCAGGCCGACTCCACCATCGGGGAGCAGCTCGGCCAGTACTACAACGGCATGGTCCCGGTCGGCTACAAGCGATACAACGCGAACGATCCTTCGACGCAGGCCCAGGTCGGCACAGGGCCGTACAAGCTGAAGAGCTTCACGCCCGGCCAGCAGAGCGTGCACGAGCGCAACCCGAACTACTGGCGGAGCGGACAGCCCTACTTCGACACGGTCACGATCATCGACTTCACCGATCCGGCCGCCCAGGTCAACGCCCTGCTCGGCGGCCAGGTCGACGCGATCACCGACATCCCGTTCGCGCAGGTGGACGCGGTCAAGGCCCACTCAGGCCTGTCCGTGCTCGAGTCGCCCGGCGGTGGCTGGCTGCCGCTGTGCATGGCGATCGACATCCCACCGTTCAATGACAACCGCGTCCGCCAGGCCTTCCGGCTCATCGTCGACCGGCAGGCTTTCGTCAACCAGGTGCTCTCGGGCCACGGCCGCATCGCGAACGACCTGTATGCGCCGTTCGACGCGTGCTTTGCGTCCGACCTGCCGCAGCGCACCCAGGATCTCGCCAAGGCGAAGTCAATGCTCAGCGCGGCCGGTTTTGCCGGTGCGACGTTCGACCTGCACACCACCGACGGCGCTGCCGGCATGGTGGACAGCGCCAACATCTTCGCGCAGCAGGCGAAGGGCGCCGGCATCACGATCAACGTCCACAACGACCCCAACTACTACGGCGACCAGTACCTGAAGCTGGGTTTCTCGGTCGACTTCTGGGGCACTCGTTCCTACCTGCCGCAGGTCGCCAACGGGAGCATCCCGACCGCGCCCTACAACGAGACCCACTGGCCGCCTTCGGACTCCAGCTACCTCGCCCTCTACAAGTCGGCGCTGGCGGAGACCGATGCCACCAAGCGCTGCGCGATCGTCCATGACATGCAGAAGCTCGAGTACGACCAGGGCGGCTACATCATCCCGTTCTTCAACGACCTGGTCGACGCCTACAGCACGAAGGTCTCCGGTTTCCAACCCAGCAAGGGAACGCTGAACCTGGACTCATTCGGCCATGGCTACAGGACCATCTGGTTCGGCTAGCGCCGAGCTCACCAAGCTGACCCCAGGCGGGCCTGCGGCTCAGGCCCGTCCGGTCCAGTCGGCGCCGGCGTTGAACCCCATCTGGGTGTTCATCGGCCGGCGAATCCTGCTGGGCATCGTCGTCCTCTTCCTCGTTTCAATCGTCGTCTTCGTTGCGACGCAGGGCCTCGGCGACCCGGCGCGCGCGATCCTCGGCCGGCAGGCGACGCCGGCCAGTCTCGCCGCGCTCCGTGCGCAGCTGCACCTGGATCGGCCGCTGATCGTGCAGTACCTGACCTGGATGGCCGGCCTTCTGCACGGCGACCTCGGCACGTCGCTGGCGGCCCAAGAGCCGGTGGCGACCCTCATCAAGGACAAGGTGGTCAACTCCGCGTTCCTGGTGGTGATCGCCGGCGGCATCTCAATACCGCTTTCGATCGCGATCGGCTCCTATGCGGCACTCCGCCGTGACAAGACGTTCGACGTGGCGATGTCGCTGATCACCCTCATCTTTGCGGCGCTCCCCGAATTTGTGGTCGGCGTCCTGCTGGTGGTCCTCTTCGCGACCACGGTGCTGCACGTCTTGCCCGCAGTGACGCTCATTCCCCCAGGTGCTGGACCATGGGACGACCTCCAGGGCCTGGTACTACCGGTCTTGACTCTGGTCCTCGCCGTCACGCCGTATGTGGCTCGGATCATGCGCGCGTCGATGATCGAGGTGCTCGAGAGCGACTACGTCGAGATGGCGCGTCTCAAGGGTTTGCCGGAGCGGGTCGTGATCATCCGGCACGCGCTCCCCAACGCCCTTGGGCCGACATTCCAGGTCATCGCCCTGAACCTTGCTTACCTCGCGGGCGGCATCATCGTCATCGAGTACGTCTTCAACTACGGCGGGATCGGCAGCGGCCTCCGGGACGGCGTCTTCAACCACGACATCCCCGTGGTCCAGGCGCTGGCGATGCTGATCGCCGGTCTCTACATCGTGCTCAACCTGATCGCGGACGTGGCGACGATCCTGGTCACTCCGAAGCTGAGAACTCGCCTGTGAGCGTCTACAACCCGCTCGCCACCAACGAACCGCCGCTCGTACAGCCGAAGAAGCCCAGCGGCGTCCTCCGCAACGCGCTCACGCTCGGGCGCACTCGCGTCGGCCTGGTGTTGCTCATCCTGGTCGCCGGGATTGCGATCTTCGGGCCGCTGTTCGCGCCGCACGGGCCCCAGGACTACCTTGGCCTGCTCCCCAACAAGGGTCCCGCGCCGGGCGCCCTCTTCGGCACCGACCACATTGGGCAGGACGTGTGGAGCCGCTTCCTGGATGGCGGTCGCGAGATCCTCTTGCTGGCGCTTGCTTCCACGATCATCGGTCTTGCCGTCGGCATCGCCATAGGACTCTTCGCGGCGTACACGAAGGGAGCCTCCGACGATGTGCTGATGCGCGGCATGGACGTGATCCTTGCGTTCCCCTCGATCATGCTGGCTCTGGTCGTGATCGCAACGCTCGGCCCGTCGTACTGGCTCATCATCCTCGCGGTCGGCCTGACCAACATCCCCCGCGCCGCTCGAGTAACGCGTGCCGCGGCTCAGCCGATCGTCGAGCGAGACTTCGTGGGCGCGGCGGAGGCCATCGGCGTCCCACGCTGGAAGATCCTGTTCGGGGAGATCCTGCCAAATGTGCTGAGCCCGCTCATGGTCGAGGGCAGCCTGCGCCTCACCTATTCGATCGGCCTCATCGCCGCGATCGCTTTTCTCGGCTTCACGCCCAACCCGAACGGCGCCGACTGGGGAGTGATGATCCAGGAGAACTACATCGCGCTCTCGGTCCAGCCGTGGGGTGTCGTGCTCCCTGTCCTGGCGATCGCGCTCCTCACGATGGCCACCGGCATGATCGGTGACGGCATCGCCCGTGCGGCCGCCGGCATCGACCGCACGAGGAGCGCGGAATGAACACAACAGCTTCCTCCATCGTCGTCGACAAGCTGCGCATCTCGATGAGCGGCGGTCCCCGGACTGCCATCGTCGACGACGTCTCGTTCGAGATCGCGCCGGGAGAGGTTCTCGGCCTGGTCGGCGAGTCGGGATCCGGCAAGACGACCGTCGGCCTGGCGATGCTCGGCCATACGCGACGTGGCGTGCAGATCACAGGCGGATCGGTGCGAATCGGCACTTCCGAGGTGCTCAAGATGAACGAGGCCGAGCTCGCGCACCTCCGGGGCGGGCTTGTGTCATACGTGCCGCAGGACCCGGCCGCGGCGCTCAACCCGGCTCTCACGATCGGCACCCAGATGCGCGAGATCCTCGAGGCTCACAGTTTTGGCGCCGACGCCGCCGCGCGCACCGCGCGCGTGGCCGAGATGATGCGCGAGGTCGCGCTGCCCGACCAGCCGGCGTTCCTCAGGCGCTATCCACACGAGCTGTCCGGCGGCCAGCAGCAGCGTGTCGGCCTCGCCATCGCTTTCGCGTGCAGGCCGCGCGTGATCGTGCTCGACGAGCCCACGACCGGCCTCGACGTGACCACCCAGGCCCACGTGCTCAGCACGGTGCGTGACCTGGCGCAGGCGCATGGCGTCGCGGCGCTATACGTGAGCCACGACCTGGCGGTCGTCGGCACCCTCGCCAACCGTGTCGCCGTCCTGTACTCGGGGCGCGTCGTCGAGATCGGGCCGGTGCTCGACCTTTTCCAGAACGCGGCGCACCCGTACACCCAGCGCCTGATCTTCGCCATCCCGCACCTCACGGGCAGCCGCGAGCTGATCGGCATCCCGGGCCGCGCGCCGGCGCCGGCCAGGCGTCCGCAGGGCTGCACGTTCGCGCCGCGCTGCAGCTATGTGCAGGATCGCTGCAAGGTCTCGCTCCCCGAGCTTCGGCCCATCGCGGTCGGCCACCAGGTGCGCTGCGTTCGCGCAGAGGAGGTTCGAGGGCAGATGCAGCGACACGGCGCGGAAGCGGCACGCGACGAGCGTGCGGCGCAGGCCTCGGTGCTGACCCTGTACAACGTGAATGCCGGCTACCGGCGCGCCACTGTCGTGCACGACATCAACTTCGAGCTGGCCCGCCAGGAATGTCTCGCGCTCGTCGGCGAATCGGGCTCCGGGAAGACGACGCTCGCTCGCTCGGTGGCCGGACTCAATGCGATCTGGACCGGCGACATCAAGCTGAACGGCGCGCCGCTCGCGAACGCCGCGCGCAACCGGCCCCGCGAGCAGCGCCGCATCATCCAGTACGTCTTTCAGAACCCATACGGTTCGCTGAACCCACGCCGTACGATCGGCCACATCATCGGCCAGCCGCTGGAGCTCTTCGGCACTCACGGCGCGGCGGCGGACAAAAAGGTCGCGGAGATGCTCGACCGGGTGTCGCTGGCTGCCTCGTACGCATACCGCTACCCGGACCAGCTGTCCGGTGGAGAGCGCCAGCGCGTCGCCATCGCGCGCGCCCTGGTGTGCGACCCGCAGGTGCTGATCTGCGACGAAGTCACCTCGGCGCTGGATGTGAGCGTGCAGGCGGCGATCGTCGAGCTCCTCGGCACACTGCAGCGCGACCTTGGCCTGGCGATGCTCTTCGTGACCCACAACCTGCCGCTCGTGCGCTCGATCGCGCAGCGGGTGGCGGTGATGAGCCACGGCTCGATTATCGAGCTCGGGCCGGTGGACTCGATCCTGAGCAAGCCCGAGGACGAATACACCCGGAGGCTGCTCTCCGACACGCCGTCGCTGGAGGTGGCGCTGGAAACGGCGGAATCGGGCTAACAGTTTCATGAACTTCGAAGCGTTCATCACCTGCGCCATCACCGGCGCGGGGGACACGGCCGCCCGCAGCGACAAGGTTCCCGTCACCCCGGAGCAGATCGCGGAGTCGGCGCTGGGCGCGGCTCGGGCGGGCGCGGCTGTCGTCCATATCCACGTTCGAGACCCGAAGACGGGCAAGGGCGGGCGCGACCCGAACCTGTTCCGAGACGTCGTGGAGCGCATTCGTGCGTCCGGCGTCGACGTCGTGCTGAACCTCACCGCCGGCATGGGCGGCGACCTCGTGCTCGGCGGCGACGAGAGCCCGCTGCCCTATTCGCGCGAGGGCACCGACATGGCCGGGGCCTCGGAGCGGCTGCGTCACGTCGAGGAGCTGCGGCCTGAGATCTGCACCCTGGACATGGGGACCATGAACTTCGCGGCGGGTGGCGACTACGTCATGGCGAACACGCCCGCGATGCTCCGCGCGATGGCGCGCAGGGTGCAGTCGTGGGGCGTGCGGCCCGAGCTCGAAGTCTTTGATACCGGCCACCTGGTGATGGTCAAGGAGCTCATCGCCGAAGGGCTCATCGACGACCCGCCGCTCATCCAGCTTTGCATGGGCATCCCGTACGGCGCACCGGACGACATCAACACCCTGATGAGCATGGTCGCGCGGCTTCCCGAGAACGCCATCTTCTCCACCTTCTCCATCGGCCGCATGCAGCTCGCGTATGTCGCGATGGCGGTGCTCGCCGGGGGCAACGTGCGCGTGGGTCTCGAGGACAACCTCTACCTGTCGCGCGGCAGGCTCGCCACGAACACGGAGCTCGTCGAGCGCGCGAAGACCATCCTCGAGGCGATGAACGTGAGGGTGCTCGGTCCGGACGAGGTCAGGACCAGGCTGAAGCTGAAGCAACGTGAGTGACAGGCCGGCGCTGGTCGGCCTGCTCGGCGGCGGCGTCATCGGTGGTGGATGGGCCGCGCGCTTCCTCCTTCACGGCGTCGACGTACGCCTTTACGACCCCGACCCCGAGGCGGAGCGCAAGGTCGCCGGCATGCTCGAGAACGCTCGGCGGGCATGGCGGCGGCTGACGCTGGTCCCACTGCCTGGGGAAGGCGAGCTCACGATCGTGCGCACTGTCGAGGAGGCGGTCGAAGGCGTGGACTTCATCCAGGAGAGCGCGCCCGAGCGCGAGGACCTCAAGCGCATGCTGTTCGCGCAGGCCGGCCGTGCGGCTGCGCCTGACGCCGTTTTCAGCTCGTCGACGTCCGGGCTTTTACCCTCGAAACTCCAGCTCGACATGGAGCACCCGGAGCGGCTGGTGGTCGGCCATCCGTTCAATCCGGTGTACCTCCTGCCGCTGGTCGAAGTGTGCGGCGGCGAGAAGACGGCACCCTCGACGATCGA
>JACXTT010006909.1_pt1 | contig 16121 bp, 14 predicted proteins | sample 9270951 | NCBI WGS metagenome assembly JACXTT01 (sample SAMN15532306, study PRJNA645909) | rock metagenome | isolation source: weathered quartz diorite | place: Puerto Rico | collected 2017-06-21 | reverse complement strand
CCGCTGCCCCTCGTGGAGGCGCTGGAGATCGCGGTGGACGTGGCCCGCGGACTGGCGGCGGCCCACGCCGCCGGCGTGGTGCATCGCGATCTCAAGCCGGCCAACGTCATGATCACGCGCAGCGGCCTGGTGAAGGTGCTCGACTTCGGCCTCGCCCGGCGTCCGCCGTCCCTCGAGCCCGCGGCCAATTCGGCAGCGACACTCAGCGTGGCGTTCGCGACCGCCGAGCACTCCGTCGTCGGGACTCCGGCTTACATGTCTCCTGAGCAGGGGGCCGGCCGCGCCGCAGACGCGCGTTCGGACGTGTTTTCGTTCGGCGTGATGCTTTACGAGATGATCGCCGGCCAGCGGCCGTTCGTGGGCGACACCGATCTCGCGCTGCTCTTTGCGATCCTGAATGCGACGCCGCAGCCGCTCCGGGCGGCACGCCCCGAGGCTGATGCCCGCCTCGAGGCGATCGTGGCCCGCTGTCTGGCGAAAGATCCGGACGCGCGCTACGCCTCGGCGGCGGCGCTGCTCCCGGACCTCGAAGCTTGCGCCGCGACCGGCCGACTTCCCGCGTGGCGGCGGCGTCTGCGCACTCCGGCAGGGCTTGCCGCGCTCGGGCTGCTTGTAGTTGCGCTTGCCGCGCTCGGCGTGTGGACGTGGCGCCGCGGCGCCGCGGAGCAGTGGGCGCGGCGAGAGGCGCTGCCCGAGATCCAGCGCCTGGTCGAGGCGGACGACCGCCTCGGTGCGTTCCGGCTGGCCGAGAAGGTGCGGCCCGTCCTGGCCGGCGATCCAGTCTTCGAGAAGTCGTGGCTCGACATCACGATCGCGCCGTCGACTCTGCGGAGCGAGCCTGCCGGGGCGCAGGTCTCCTTCAAACCGTACTCCGAGCCCGCCGCCCAGTGGCAGGTTCTCGGGACGACGCCACTCGAGGGCGTCCAGCTACCGTTCACGCTGTTGCGCTTCCGCTACGTGAAGCCAGGGTACGCCCCGATGGAGCTGGCCTTTACCGCCGGGAGGCTGTCCCGCAAAGGACCGGTCCATCTGACGCCTGCGGGCGCGGCGCCGCCCGGCATGGTGTGGGTGCCGGGCGGTCGATTCCAGTTTGGCCGGTCACCCGAGGTAGGGCTCGGCGACTTCTGGCTCGACCGCTACGAGGTGACGAACGGCGAATTTGCGGCGTTCGTGAATGCCGGCGGTTACCGCCGCCGCGAACTGTGGAAGCAACCCTTCGTGATTCACGGAAGGACCCTGTCCTTCGAGGAGGCAATGTCGCGGTTCCGCGACCGGACCGGCCGGCCCGGGCCATCGACCTGGGAGCTGGGCAGCTTCCCGGAAGGGCGCGCCGATTTTCCGGTATCCGGCGTGAGCTGGTACGAAGCGGCGGCATACGCCGAGTTCGTCGGCAAGAGCCTGCCCACCGTGCACCACTGGTACTACGCAGCCGACCTGACGATCTTTTCGGACCTCCTGCGCTTCAGCAATTTCGGCGATCAGGGGCCGAGACCGGTAGGCGCGCGGCCCGACCTCACCGCCTACGGGAACTACGACATGGCCGGCAACGTGCGCGAGTGGGCCTGGAACGCCAACGGGGAGCGCCGGTATACGCTCGGAGGAGCCTGGAGCGATCCCACCTACCTCTACACGGGCCCCGACGCGCTCGACCCCATGGACCGCAGCCCGATTCTGGGTCTGCGTTGCGCCCGCTACCAGCAGCCGCCCTCCGATTCATGCCTCGCCGAGATCCGGGACCCGGTGCGGGACTTTTCAAAAGTGCGACCGGTGGACGACCGGACCTTCGAGATCTACCGGCGGATGTTCGACTACGACCGCGGCGAGCTGAGTGCGCGGGTGGACTCCGTGGACGATCGATTCCCGCTGTGGCGCGCGGAGAAGGTCAGCTTCGCCGCGGCCTACGGGGACGAGCGCATCCCGGCCTGGCTGTTCTTGCCCAGGAACGCGGCGCCGCCCTACCAGACGGTCGTCTACTTTCCTCCCGGGAGCGCCCTGTGGCTTCTCTCGATCGACCAGGTCGGCCAGCGCGATTTCGGATTCCTGGTCCGGAGCGGGCGGGCGGTGCTGTTCCCCGCCTATCAGCAGACCTACCAGCGGCGCAAGCCGGACACCGGGCCCCATTTCCTCCGCCAGGCGGTCACGCAGCGCGCGCTGGACGTGCGCCGCGCACTTGACTACCTCGAGAGTCGGAGCGACATCGACCGCACGCGAATTGCGTTCTATGGCCTCAGCATGGGCGCGGACGAGGGGGCGATCGTCGGGGCGGTGGAGCCCCGGCTGCGCACCCTGGTGCTGGTCGCGGCCGGGCTGGACGAATCAGCGCCGGAAGAGGTGGACGGGTTCAACTACGCTCCACGCGTGCGCGTGCCTGTGTTGATGATCAACGGCCGTTACGACTTCTCCCACCCCTTATACACCAGTCAGCAACCCCTGTTTCGCACGCTTGGAACCCCGGCGGCGAGCAAACGCCACGTGGTCCTGGACAGCGGCCATGTTCCGCCCTGGCGCGATGTGGTGCGCGAGACTCTCGACTGGCTGGACCGCTACCTCGGGCCGGTGACGACGCGGTGACCCGGAGGGCCGATGACAAGCCAGGAGCCTAAGAACCTCGACCGCCTCACCATCATCGCGATCGGCGCATTGGCCTACTCGCTGGCCAACGTCGTTCACGAAGGCCTCGGACACGGCGGCGCCTGCCTCCTGCTCGGCGCCCGCCCCACGATGTTCAATGCGATCTTCTTCAACTACGACGAAACCACCGCGAGCGGCGCCGTGCAGCGACTGATTTCTGCGGCGGGGAGCATCGTCAACGTCATCGTTGGCCTGCCGCTGGTCGTGGTGCTGAGAAGCCCGGTGGCGCTGCCGCCGCGCTGGCGGTATTTCCTGTGGCTCTTCTGCGCCGTCAACTTGCTCACGGCGTTCGGCTATCTGCTCTTTTCAGGAATCGGCGGCATCGGCGACTGGGCGCGCGTGATCGAGGGAGCGCGGCCCACATGGATCTATCGGCTGGTTCTGGCGATTGCGGGCGCGGTGCTCTACTTCGTGGTCGCGCCACGCCTGCTGATGCCGCCGCTCGATCCGTTTCTCGGTCGCGACCCCGAGGTTCGCCGCATCCGGGCGAGGGCACTCTCGCTCGTTCCCTACCTGACGGGGGCGGCAGCGCTCTTGGCCGCCGGCATGCTGAACCCGCTCGGGATGAAGATCGTCCTGATCTCCGCGGCAGCCGCTTCCCTGGGGGGGACATCACTGCTCGCGTGGTATCCGTCGATCCCTCGACCGCCGTCGTCGTATGCGATAGAACCACCCATCGGGATCGAGCGAAGCGTCGCATGGCTCGTCGCAGCGGCGATCGGGATGGCGATCTTCGTCTTTGTGCTCGGCCCCGGGATCGGGCGGCTCCCTTCGAGATGAGGGGCAGCCCGGCTGGGGCGCGGGCTCTCGGGCCGGCTTCTAGTCGCGAACGTAGACCTTGTAGGAGTAGTCGATCTCGATCTTGTCCCGCGACTTGACCGGGAGCTCCCAGGCGAGGATCGACTTCGGATTCACCTTCTTGAGGCCCTTCGCCGTTTGCTCGACTTTGGCGACCGGGGCCGTCTTCAAGACCTCGCCCGACAGCTCCTTGCTGATCGTGAGCGTGATGGCCTTGTCCTTGAAGTTGGTGACCTTGAGCGTGCCTGCCACCTGCACCAGGTCGTAACTGGTGCCGTAGAAGTTGGCCGCGTTGCGCGTGCGCTCGACCTCGTGCTCGGCCTGCTCGGCCTTGACGTCGACCGCCTTCGTGATCCTCACGGTGGTCTTGGCCCCCACGCTCGTGTAGTTGATCATGTCCTGGCCCAGGATCTGTCCTCCCTGCATCGTCATGGCCGGCGCCGTCGTCCACGGAACGTTGCTGGTGTTCGTCAAGCGAATGCCATGCCAGACGTCTTCGGCCTTCTCCGGCTCCGGGTCGTTCGGATTCCGGTACTGCGCGTGTTCGTCGAGCACGTCGCCGATCTTCCACTCGTAGACATGCTGGTAGGGGACCTCGGTCGTGAACAGGGGGTAGTAGCCGCGCTGGCCCTTCCGGAGTGTCACCCCGGGCTGCTCGTAGAAGAAGAGCTCCTCGCGCGTCTGGCCCTCCTGAGGGGCGCTCGAGTAGGCGGGGAACATCTCGTCGCGGTCATTCAGAGAGCTGGCTAACGCCGCTTGGCGCGTGATGTCGGCACGGTTGTCGAGGTACTGACCGGCGCTCGCGGGGTTGGCGAGGCGGGTGAGGAAGGCCGCCAGGTCTCCGATCATCGCCATCGGGTCGCTCACGTCGGCGAACTTCAAGTTGGGGAAGCCGGTGACGAAGCTGATCGGCACTTCGTCGAGGTCTTCGATTTCGTCGATGACCTCGGCCTTGGTCGTCACCCGCGCCTTTTGCGGGTCCGTGATGTCGATGGCGCAGCTCGGGGTCCAGGTGATGCCCTTGGCCAGGTAGAGGACGACGATGCGGCCCTTCCCGCCCGGGTTCGTGGTGTTCAAGCGCAGCGTCACCGAGCGCTTCCTGCGCTCGATCGACGTCCTCAGCGGACCATTCGAGCTGGAAATCTGCTGGACCATGTTCTTGTTCACCGCCCGGGTGCCGCCGCCTTCCTGGAGCAGCACGAGCGATGAGGGCTCGGTGGGCGGCAAGTAAGGGGCATAGGAGCGGCCGGGGTCGGCCGGGGGATCGACGGGCCGGTTCGGGGCGACCGAGAGGATTCTCGCCCTGATGGTTTCCTTTTCGCCCAGGCGGAGGTCCACGCTCTGGCCGACGTTCGCCTCGAGCATCTCCGCGACGCTGATCGCGTCCACCTGCTGGACGGCCTCGCTCTCGAATACGACCAGATCCTTCACCGCCGCTTCGTTGCCGGGCGAGTAGACCCAGAACGTCCCGAGTGCCGGCGCGGGCATGCCCTCGATCAGAGACGATGCTTGTCCCTTAGGAACTTCCGCTTCGCGGGCCACGAAGCCGAGCCCGCTCTTGAAGAGCGAGATGGCGACCAGCTTCGTCTTCAGCGCGGGCGCCGGCGCCTCCGCAGCCCGCGTCGGAAGGGCGGAGGCCAACGACCCGCAGCAGGCGACGATCATGGAAGCGGACACGACCGAACCGGCGCGCGGGAACGCGGGCGACTTCTCGAGCGACCTGACTCTCATGGGCTCCTCCTGGAGAGACCTAGTCAGGTATCGGCCCGATCTGGTCCCATCTGGGCGGCATCGAGGGCCCGCGTGCTTGAGACAAGGCAGGCCGCTCGCTCGAAGGCGACGTGTGCTTCCCTGGCTATGCAAGCCGTTGCCAGAGATTGGGTTGCGCATCGCAGCCAAGGTTCTGTCCACAGTCGATCAATAAACTCAAGCTATGACTTGATTTTCTCAATATCTGATCCGATAATGATTCACATGGCTAAGGACTGGCAGGTGCTCGGCAGGCTCAGCGCTGGGAGCGCGGTCGAGATCATGCGCGCCCGGCTGGTCGAGCAGGACGTCGTGATCGAGGGCCCGTTCGAGCTACCGCCGCTCGCCCGGCTGTCGAGCGAGGACCAGACGTTCGTCGCCGCCTTCGTGCGCTGCCACGGATCCATCAAGCAGATGGAGCAGCTCTTTGGCGTGAGTTATCCGACGATCAAGAACCGGCTGAATCGCATCGGCGCGCTCCTGCCGTTCGTCGAGGTCGCGCCGGATCCACCGCGCCCATCCACCAACGATCTGCTCGACCGTCTCGAACGCGGCGAGCTGAGCGTGCAGGAAGTTCTCGACCAATTGCGTCAGAAGGAGTCGTCATGAGCGAAGAGACCCGCCGTGTGCTGGACCTGCTGGCCCAGGGCAAGATCAAGGTGGACGAAGCCGACCGGCTGCTGGCAGCGATCGGGCTGGCCGCCACCGACTCGGCGCCCACCGGGGCCGCTGCCCCCGGTAAGGGAACCGCCACCAGCGAAGCTCCTTCCCCCAAGTATCTGCGCATCACCGTCACCAAGACCCGGAGCTGGTCCGGCGAGGACGAGGAGCATCCGCGTCGGGCTTGGATGTGGCCCGGCTATGTGGCCGGCCGCAACCGTGAGGTGACGATTCGCGTCCCGGTCGCGTTGGTCCGCAACGGCATCCGTCTCGGGGCCATGATTCCCGGGCTCACCGGAGAGGGCCTGCAGGCGCGTCTGCGCGAGCGCGGTGTCGACGTCGATCTCTCCAAGATCGACGCCGCCACGATCGATCAGCTGGTGAGCCAGTTCGGGGAGGTGAACATCGACGTCTCCGGGCGTGGAGGCAGCGCACAGGTACGCATCACCTGCGAGTGAATTGCGGCGTCGCCCTGGCGCGCGTGCGATCGTCGTCGAGCACGCCGGCGGCTACGATCGGGCTCGACTACGCCCGCGACATGATCAAGCCCGCCTAGACGACTAGGACCCCGGCTGGCCGACCGGCGCGGGGAAGAGTCGACCGAGCCACGCTTGCCATACCGGCTCTTCGCGCGCGGCGACGGCACTGGCCCCGTCGCCGTACAGGTAGAGGCAGGCGTACAGATACGACTGGCCACCCATCGGCATCGCGGAAACGTGCGCCGTGCCCGGCGCGGGTTGCTCGAGCCGGAGCGTGAGCTCGGGATCGGCCTTGGGGGCGACGTACTCGACGACCGCGGCGAAACGTGGGGCGTCTCCCGATGACGTCACCGACTGGCCGACGCTCGCATCCACGACTCCGAGCGGCCGCGCGAACTTTGCCCAGGCGGTCTCCTTCGACTCGGGCGCCATGGCCATGAGCTGAACCTGCGTGCACGGCTGGCCGCGGAAGCTCGCGAGGTAGCGATTGAGGATGCGGAAGAACGCCGGCCATCCCTTCTCGACGCTCTCGAACTGCTTGTCCCAGTCGTCGGTGCTCGCGAACCAGCTATGGACGACGCGTACGCGGCAGGTCCCGCCGGCCTTCGCCTCGATGGTCCATTCCGTCGCCATCGGGGGTGAGCCCGGGCCCATGCCCTCCGTGTTCTCGGCGGTGAAGCGGCGCGGCGGATCCCACTCCTGGATCTCCGCCTTCGACTCCATGCCGGGCCCGAAGTTCATGAGCATCGATCCCTTCGCGCGCTCCTCGACCTCCGAGGGGACGAACCATGCCGTCAACCCCGGTCCGGTCGCAATCGCCTGCCAGACTTCTTCCGGCGTTCCGGGCACTTCGGTTTCGACGGCGATGAAGCGCCGTCCGGACGGATCCTTCTGGGTGGGCATGATCGCTCCTGTCGTCAATGAGGTTCGTCGCCGACAACGCCCCGGCTCCGCAGTGACTCCACGTTCATCATAGTGCTGAACGACTCGACGACTCTTCCCGCCTCGGCGTTCAGGATGACCTCCCAGCCTTCGACGCGACCGCGGTTCTTGACCTGGTAGACAATGTAGTCGAACAGCTCCGCCGGCGCGTCGCCCAGGGGATCGATCATCAGCTCCTGGCTGACCGGCGGCCCCACGCGGGGATGCGGCACGGCGGGCGACGGTCTTCACGTGGCCCCCATCTTCGCGTCGCCTACTTGCCGAGCAGTCTCACCACGCCGACGGTGATCTGCGGGGCGTAGGTGATCACCAGCGTGCCGATGCCGAGGATGATCAGGAACGGCACGACGTGGCGGTAGAGCTGCGGCAAGGGACGGCCGAATCGCGACGAGGAGAGGAACAGGTTGAGCCCGGCGGGCGGGAACAGGAACCCCAGTTCGAGGTTGGCCAGGAACACGACCCCGAGGTGGATCGGGTCGATGCCGAAGGCGGCGCCGACCGGAGCCACCAGGGGCGCCAGGATGACGATCGCCGAGTAGATCTCGAGCACGCTGCCGAGCACCAGCAGCACCACGTTGAGCGCGAGCAGGAAGACCACCGGCGAGTGGATGTGCGCGCGCACCCCGGCCAGCAGGGCCTTGGGGATCTGCGCGTCGACCAGCCAGCTGGTGAGTCCGAGCGCGCTCGAGAGCAGGATGAGCACGGCGCCGCACAGGACGCCGGCCTGCAGGAGCACGCGCGGCAGGTCGCGGATCGGGTGGATGTCGCGGGTGACGAAACACTCGACGACGATCGCGTAGGCGAACGCCACCGCCGCGGCTTCGACCATGGTGGCGAACCCGGAGCTGAACAGCGCCACCACGATGAGCGGCACCGAGAGCTCCCACTTGGCGGCCCAGCCGGCGGCCAGCATCTCGCGGAGCGAGAACGCTTGCCGCCGCGCCCGGACGCGCGCGCCGACACGCATGCCGTACAGCGCGACGATCACCACCAGCAGGAGGCCCGGCACGAGCCCGGCGAGGTAGAGCGAGCTGGCCGGCACGTTGGCGACGATCGCGTAGAGGATCACCGGGAGGCTCGGCGGCAACAGGAGCCCGAGGCTGCCGGCGGCGGTGACCAGCCCGAGCGAGAAGCCCTCCGGGTAGCCTTCCTCGAGCAGGATGGGGAAGAGCAGGCCGCCGAGCGCCATGATGGTCACCCCGGAGCCGCCCGTGAACGTGGTGAACAGCGCGCACACCGCCGCCACCAGCACCGCGACGCCACCCGGCATCCAGCCGAACAGGGAGCGGAAGAAGCGCACCAACCGGGTCGAAGCCTGGGAGTCGGCGAGCACGTAGCCGCAGGCGGTGAGCAGCGGGATGGCCGGGATGGTCGGCGAGAGCATCAGCCGGTAGATCTCGGCGGTCACCGCCCCGACCGGGACGCCGTCCTTGAAGAACAGCACCAACGCGGTGCCGCCCATGGCGGCGAACACGGGCGCGCCGACCACCGCGGCGAGCAGGACGAGGGCGAGCAGCGGCACGAAGAGCGTGCCTCCCGCCGCCGGCCAGCGGCCGAGCGCGAGCGCCAGCCCGATCGACGCGAAGGCCATCAGCCGGCCGGGCCAGCGTTCGGCGGCTCCAAGGGCGAGGCGCACCGCGATCAAGGCGAAGGCGAGCGGCATGACGCACTCGGGCACCCAGGCCTGGACGCCGTAGGCCAGCGTCGAGCCCTGCTCGCGGTCGGCCATCACCACCGCCCATGCCGAGACGGCGAGCACCGCGCACACGGCGGCGGCGACCGACGAGGAGAACAAGCGGGCCGCCGCGCGGATGTGGGCCTTGCCGATCGCCTCCGCCGTCGAGAGCGTGAGGTGTCCGCGCTCGCGCGTGGCCAGCAGTCCGCCGAGCATGGCGAGGGCGAGCGTGAGCTGCGGGCGGAAGGCGTCCGAGCCGGGGATCGAGAAGCCGCCGAAGGGCCGGCCCAACGCCGACACGAGCGGCAGCACCATGGAGAGGAGGAACGCCGTCACCAACAGGGCGCCTTCGACGTGCCGAAGCGCCCGGGTGACGGAATTGCCCTGAGGGATCGGGGCCGCGGTCTCCATGAAGCGCGGACCCTACCACGGTCGCGAGGCGGGGCCACGGCGGGAGCGCCACCCCCAGAAGACGGGCTGGCGCTCCCGTTTCGCGTCCTGTGGCCGGCTCAGCTCATCTTGGCCAGCACGGCGTCGAGGGCGGCGTAGCTCTCGTTCATCCCGCCTTCCATCCCCGAGTGCAGCATCCCGTCGCGCTCCTCCGGCGTGTAGAACTGCATCGTCGAGACGAGCTTCGTGCGGCCGTCGCCGAGATCTTCGAAGACCGCGGTCGTGACGGCCGGGTAACCGGGCATGCCGTCCCACTCGAAGGTCATCGAGAGCCGCTCCATGGGCTTGACCTCGCGAAAACGGCCCTCGAACCCGTGGCTGCCGTGGTCGCTGTGCTCGACGAACCGCCAGTGGCCGCCGCGCTCGAGCTCGTAGCGCTCGATGACGAGCTGGTTGCCGCGGCCCCACCACTGGGCGAGCAGCTTGGGGTCGGTGTGGGCCTTCCAGACCCGCTCGCGCGTGGCGTTGAACACGCGCTCGACTCTGATCTCGCGATCGCTGGGCTTCGTGACCTTCGCGGGCGTGGCGCTCTTCGTGGCTGCGTTCATGACCGGCTTCCTTTCGTGCGCTCGAGGAACGCGCCCAGGCGGTCCAGGCGGGCTTCGAGCATCTGTTGGTGTCGGGCCATCCATGCGGCTTCGAGGTCCAGCCGGCGCGCTCCCAGCGTGCAGCGCCGCACCCGGCCGACCTTCTTCGTGTTCGCGAGTCCGGCCGACTCGAGGATGCGGACGTGCTTCTTGACGCCCGTGAGGGTCATCGCGAAGACCGCCGCGAGGTCGCTGATCGAAGCGTCCCCGCGGGCGAGGCGCTCGAGGATGCCCCGTCGCGTGGGGTCCGAGAGCGCCGCAAACGCCGCGTCGAGCCGATCCGAATACTGAACCATATGGTTCACTATAGGCCATGGCCGAAGGGGGCGCAAGGGGAAGAATCAGGGCCCGCGGGGGCCCCGGTTGTCTGCTCCTGGCCCGAGGCGTAACTTGCGCGGCCGACCCAAGAAGCGTGATAGACCCCCGGCAGGAGGTCCTCCGTGAACGCCCGCTACGCCCTGGCCATCGGCTCTCTCGCCCTCGTCCTCCCCGCGCTCCCGGCCCGCGCCGAGACGCGCTTCTCCCTCGACCTCGCGCGCAAGCTCGTCGGCGTCTCGAGCCCGCGGGTGTCGCCCGACGGCCGGCTCGTCGCGTTCGTCGTGTCGCGGCCCAATTACGCCGACGACCACAACGAGTCCGAGCTCTACGTCGTCAACCTCGCGGCGGGCTCGCCGCGCCAGCTCACCTTCGAGCGTCACCAGGTCTCCGAGCCGCGCTGGTCGCCGGGCGGCGGCGCGCTCGCCTTCGTGGCGCCGGATTCCGCGGACAAGGCGCAGGTCTGGCTCATGCCGATGGGCGGCGGCGACGCGCGGCAGATCACGCATGCGAAGACCGGCGTCCAGCACTACTCGTGGCGTCCCGACGGCGGGGCGATCGCCTACGCCGCCGCGGACGAGGAGCCCAAGCGCGAGGGCGAGGCCAGGCACCTCGCGACGATGCAGGTCGGCGAGCAGGACCTCTTCCTCCACGCCCCGATGCGCTCGCAGCACATCTGGCTCCAGGCCGTCGACACGACCGCGGCGCAGCGGCTCACGAGCGGCGCCTGGTCGCTCGAGCTGGTCCTGCCGCCCGGCAGCCCGCCGTCGCAGCTGAGCTGGTCGCCGGACGGCAGGGAGATCGCGTTCGCGCGCGTGCCCCTGCCGCAGAGCGGGCGCTTCGACTCGGTCACGGTCGGCGTGCTCGACGTCGCGAGCCGCGCGATCCGCTCGCTCGACGGGGCCGAGCGCTTCCAGAACAACCCGGCGTGGTCGCCGGACGGCCACTCGATCCTCTACGCCTACCCGCGCGACGGGCGCGGCGATCTCGGCTGGCAGGAGGAGATCTACCTCGCCCCCGCGGCCGGCGGCCCGGGCCGGAGCCTCACCCGGGCGCTCGACCGCCAGACCTTCGGCGCCGAGTGGATGCCCGGGGGCAGGTCCATCCTCGTCGCCGCCAACGACCGCGCGACCGTCGGGCTCTGGATCCAGCCGGTGCAGCGCCCCGCGAAGCGCGTCGAGACCGGCGACCTCGTCATCAACGGCGCGTTCGGCTACGAGGTCACGGCCTCACCCCGGGGCGCGATCGTGTTCGTCGCGACGTCGGCCAGCCGCCCCTCGGAGCTCTACGTCATGGACTCCCCGACCGCTCGCCCGCGGCGGCTCACGGACTTCAACGCCTGGGCCAAGGACGTCGCGTGGGGGCGCGAGGAGCGCGTCACCTGGACCAGCGACCACTTCGACGAGGACGGCGTGCTCGTCTACCCGCCGAACTTCAGCCGCACCTCGACCTATCCGCTCGTGCTGCTGATCCACGGCGGACCGCAGTCCTCGTCGAAGACCGGCTTCAGCACGCTCGCCCAGCTCATGGCCGCCGAGGGCTGGCTGGTGTTCCAGCCCAACTACCGCGGCAGCGACAACCTCGGCAACGCCTACATGGCCGCGATCACCGCCGACGCCGGCGCCGGCCCGGGCCGCGACGTCATGGCCGGAATCGCGGCGCTGCGCCACCAGCCCTACGTGTCGCCCGGGAAGCCCGCGGTGACGGGCTGGTCCTACGGCGGCTACATGACGACGTGGCTCATCGGCAACTACCCGGACGCGTGGCAGAGCGCGATGGCCGGGGCGCCGGTCACGGACCTCGTCGAGGAGTACGACCTCTCGGACGGCAACGTCGCCTCGCGCTACTCGATGGGCGGCTCGCCGTGGACCGACGATCGCGAGAGGCTCTACCGCGAGCAGTCGCCGATCACCTACGTGACCAAGGTCAAGACGCCGACGCTCGTCATGTCGCTCATGGAGGACTTCCGCGTCCCGACGGCGCAGGCGCTGACCTACTACCGCGCCCTCAAGGACAACGGGGTCGAGACCGAGTACATCGCCTTCCCCGGCCGCGGCCACAACCCGCGCGATCCGCTCCACTCCCTCGAGCGCACGCGTCTGTGGGTGAACTGGGTCAAGCAGCACATGGGGACGCCGACGCCCTAGGCCGGCGACATCGCGCCGGCCGGGTGCCGCCTAGACGATCTTGCAGGGGATGAGCGCGTCCTCGTTCACGGAATACACTGCGCACAGCCGGTGGTAGCCGTCGGCGATGATGACGGTTCCGCGGGTCGGGTCGCGGACGAGGAGCAGCGGCGAAAGCGCCGTCCCGGCGGCGATCTTCCGGCGATCCTTCTCGACGTGGGAGTTGCTCACGCCCAGCAGGGACAGACCCGACGCCCGGAAGATGTCCTTCGACTTGAACTGCGTGACGGACGCCGACTCGAGCTTCTTCACGAACCCCTTCGCCGCCTTGGACGGATAGGAGAGGCGCAGGTAAGAGAGCGCGGCCGGGTAGTCGTGCTCCTCCGGTTCCTTGAGCCAGCGAATCGCGGACTTGGACTTGGTCTTGGCCATGGTCGTGCCCTCGGGTGTGCGCGACGTCGCTCCTGCGGCCGGGCCGATGGTAACCCCTAGCCTTCGCTCCCCGACCGCAGCATCAGCGTCAGGTAGTGACCCGCGACGCCGATCCCCAGGACGGCGACTCCGATCAAGCCGACGAGCATGATCAGCGCCATGCGGGGCGTGGCGCCGACGTGCAGGATGACGACGCGATCGCCGCCACGGCTCCAGCGCCGGAGCGCGGCCTGGCTCGTGAAGATCTCGGTGCTGCCGACGACGCCCGACACCGTCGAGCCGGCCCGTTGCGCGCACGTCACGTCACCGTCGAAGCTCGCCACCAGGACTTCCCCCGCGATCGTCCCGGTGACGGGCACCTCGGTCGTCTCGATCGGCCCTCTGACCCATCGCTCGAGGCCCATCGGCCGTTCCGTCGTGATCGCCCGCTCGCAATGCCATTGTCCGTCCGTGAGGGTCACCCAGCGGATGCCGCGCAGGTTCACGATCTCGTGGAGGGAGATGCGATCGGGCGTTTTCTGATCCAGCAGGGCACGTGCCTCGCCCGACCCGGACGCGAGGAGCCAGCCGATGACGACCGCCGCGGCGCCGCCGACGAGGACGCCGAGGATCGGATGCTTCCGCAGTACCGCGGGGTCGACGTGAGCCATCGCGGGCGCGGGGCCCCTACAGCACGTCCTTGAGCTTCACCTCGACGGTCGTCTCGGGCTCGTCGAGACGCTGGTAGGTGATCTTGTGGACGGCCCCGACCTCGCCCTCCTCGAGCACGCGGTCGAGGTCCTCGCGCGTCCAGTCCGAGACCGGCCGGCCGTCGATCGCGACGATCTTGTCGTACCAGCGCAGGCCGGCCTCGTAGGCGGCCGAGCCCTGCAGGATGTTTCCGGCCATGACGCTCCCGCCGACGCGGGCGAACATCGCCCCGACGCGCGAGACGCGCTCGCGCTCGGCGAAGCGGCGGCCGGGCTCGAGGTAGAGCGTGTGACGCGCGTAGTCGAGGGTGCAGCGGAAGCGCTCGAGCACGCTGTTCCCGATGTTGCCGGCGAACTCCTTGCTGCCGACCCCGCCCTGGGTGTGGAGCGCGAGCGCGGCGACCGGCTGGGCGCAGGTGTAGGGGCCAATGCGGAGGCTGTCGAGCCGGCAGAGCGTCGAGACGAACCCGCCGCCGATGCCGCCGCCCGCCACCTCGACCTCCCGCCGCTGCCAGCGGTTGAAGAGCTGGCACGAGCGCACGCTCGAGCCGTGAACGACGAAGTGGAAGCTGTTGCCGACATCCACGAGGAAGCGGCCGGTGCACGTGCCGTCGAGGGTCATCTCGACGACCGGGATGCCCTGGTGGAGCTCGAAGGGGATGCCGACGCCGCCGCCCGGGTACTGGAAGCGGGCCGGATCGTAGAGGGTGACGGTGAGCGAGTCGTAGTCCAGCTCGACCACGAATTGGCCGAGGAAGTCGGCGCCGAGGAGGCCGGCGGGCTTCCGCCACAGCATGACCTGCGTGCCCTCGGCGAGATCCAGGAGCGCGACGCGGAAGTCGGAGAGCGACGCGTTGGCGCCGCCCTCGCCGGGCAGCGCGATCGAGGCGACGCGCGCGAACTGCATCTCGCCGGACCCGGCGATGCCCTGCGTCGTCGAGCTGCCCTCCGGGGTGAGGCCGAGCGACGTCGCGTAGTCGCGATCGAGCACCGTGAGGCTCGCCCCGGTGTCGAGGATGAAGTCCGCCGGCGGCGCGCCGTTGATCGAGGCCTTCACGAGCACCGCCTTGGAGCCGTAGACGAACGGCGCCCGCACGGCGCCTGCGTCGGCGGCCCAGGCGATCGCGCGCGGCTTGACGGTCGGGGGCGAGAATATCGTCGCGTCGAGCTTCGGGTTGACCCACACGGAGTCGACGGTCATGCGCTCGATGGGCCGGTCGCTCGGCAGCAGCGTCGGGGCGGCGTAGACGGTCGCGCGCAGGCGGCCGCCGAGCTTGCGGTAGGCGCCCGGCCGCTCCTCGACGGTCTGCTGGTCCAACTCGCCGACCACCCGCTCGATGAGCCCCGTCTTCTGGTTGATGAACATCCGACGCGAGTGCCCCGCCGGCGGCACGATGTCGATGACGTCGTAGGTCGCGTTCTCGCCGAAGGTCGAGCTGCCGGAGCGGATGAGGCCACCGCCCTGGTCCTCGAGCGCCCAACGCTCGTTGAGGAACCAGCCCTCGGCACGCGCCTCGGTGGCCTGCGAGCCGGAGAGGGTCAGGGCCTCCTTGCCGGTGAGATCGGTGCGCCACGCGGTCGTGCCGTCGTACCCCTCGCGCAGGCGCAGCGAGCCGAGCGTCATCCGGCGCGTCCAGTGATCGGGGGCGGCGAGCCACATCTCCCATCGCCCGGTGAGCCCCGCGGCCTCGATGCGGCCCTTGACGTGCAGCGTCGCCTCGGCCGCCCGCGCCGCGCTGCCGCCCGTCGCCGCGAGGTAGCGTTCCATGACGGGCTGGGCCCGGAACTGGACCTCGGCGCGGGCCAGCGCGGGGGCGAGAAGCAACGCGATCACGACGAGCAGGGCCTTCCGCATCATCGAGTTATCGGCGCGACCCGTACGCGGGATGAGGGAGTACACTCGGGAGGTCATGAAGAGGACCGCAAAGCGAGAGCCGATCGCGGTGCCCGCTCTCTTGAAGCCCATCGCCACGGCGATGAAGGGCACGCCGGGCGTCACGATCGAGCCCGGCTGGGGCTCGAGCAGCGTCGTCCTCAAGGCGCGCGGGAAGATCTTCGTCATGCTCCTGCGTGACGAGCTCGTGCTCAAGCTCCCCAAGGAGCGGGTGGACGAGATCGTGGCGGCGCGTGGGGGGCGGCGCTTCGATCCCCGCCGCGACGGCCGGGTCATGAAGGAATGGGTCGTGCTGTCGGGCAAGGGCGGGAAGCCGGTCGAGCTGGCGCGCGAGGCGCACCGCTTCGTCGGCGGGAAGTCCCGCTAGCGCGGCGCTCGGCTCACCACCCTCCCGTCCGCACCCACGCGATCCCGACCATCGCCAGCCCCAGCCCGCAGACCCAGAGTGCGAGCCGCGCCACCCAGGGCGTGTCGCGCTCGGGGGGCTGGCCGTGGGCGGCGATGCCGAAGCCCTCGCGCAGCTGCTGCACCGCGACCGCGAACGAGGCGAGCCAGGCGAAGGCCAGGGCCGCGAGCACGCCCGAGTGCCCGGTCGCGGCGAGGGTGCGCGCGCAGTCGAGCCACACCTTGGCGCCTGGCGTCCCGGGGACGCCCGCGAGGGAGAGCAGCGGCAGCGAGCCGACGACGGCGGTGA
>JACXTT010006908.1_pt1 | contig 16121 bp, 11 predicted proteins | sample 9270951 | NCBI WGS metagenome assembly JACXTT01 (sample SAMN15532306, study PRJNA645909) | rock metagenome | isolation source: weathered quartz diorite | place: Puerto Rico | collected 2017-06-21 | reverse complement strand
GGAACACGATTGCGGGAGGAATCCAGTCCCGTTAGGGACGAAACAAATCGATTGTGCCGCCCCTACGGGGCTTGGTTCTTCCTGCCGAACAATCCACGGGCTGCGCCCGTGGCTAAGATTGTTTCGCCGCTACGCGGCTGCTTTGGGCAACAGCCGCTTCGCGAGCTTGGTTAAGCAACACGCCCTTTAGCGCGCGACTACATTTGGAAATCGATTTAGAACCCTGGTTTGGTTTCGCTCAATATTTCGAGAATGGCTTTTCGGTCGGATTCGGAGAGATGTCCGAAGTCCGCACTTTTGTCTTCGCCCGTCAGAACCTCACGAATCCGGCGATGAACATATTCCTTGAGTTCACCCGGCATCGCATCGAACGACTTCGAGTAAATCAAATAACTCAGTGGATATTTCAACAACCGATGCTGCAAATCCAAATCCCGCAACGATCGCCCCTTACTATCGCGGCGCCCCCGCTTCATAAACTCGTCCGCGTAGCCGGAAGTACCGTGCACGGGATCCGTTAATTGCGCTTCTCCGACAAACAACATGGCGCGCACGATTCGCTCGCCGGCATCTTTCACGGCGTCATTCATCTTGCTGCCGGACCAACCCTGCGAAACCGCGTCGCGGATTTCGTAGACACCGGAAGTTATCAGGTTATGCACATGGGTCTGATGCCCAAGCACCATCAGCGCCACGATGTCGCTATGAGGGCTGAGATATTCCTTCGTGTCAAACTTCGAATGAAGATCCGTGACACTGCCGCCCGAACCCAGATCCATCCGCGCAATAAATTTCCTGATCTCATCCACATCTTCATTGCGAGCGCGAACCAGCGTATTCCCCAAATGTTGCTGCTTTCCGTGCGTTCCCGTCACGTACCACCCGCCCCAACGCTCGCGCAGCGGACTCTGGTCATTCGTGATCAGCGCGGCCGCTTTTAGCGCATTGCCGTCGGGATTCGGCAAGACGGAAAGCATCAGCAGCCTCGGAACAGGTGTATCGGTCTGAAAAGTATCGTGGCAAATGAGACACTGCTCGGTTTCTTTCTCGAGAACCGGATAGGGATCGTATTCCTGATTCAACTTATAGAAGACCGGACCTGTCTGAGGATCGACTTCCGCAATCTCAATGTACTGTCCGTGATTGACCCAGCCGACGTATATGTCGTCGTTGAAATAGAGGGCGCGAGGAGCCTGGGGCGAGATTTGGCTAAGTTGAAAACTCGACTTCGCAAAGACCAACACCTGGGACGAAACCGGAACGTTGAGTTGCTGTAAGAGAGACCGCAGATACCCATAGCTGTTGTCGTAATTCAGGACGGTTTTGTCTGCTTGAATCTTCTCGGCGAGTTCCGCGGCCGAATTTGTTACTTCCTGCTGACGAACAGCCCTGGCGGCGGCTGGTATCAAGACGCTAAGCGCACAGACCAAAATTCGTGTAGGTCGGAAAAAAATACATGGGTTAGTGCAGCCGGACCGCATCGCAAAACGTATTCAGCACAGTGAGAAATGATCTCATAACCTTCCTTCAAATTTGAAATATCAAATGGACGATCTCTGGGCCTTGAGCTATCCTTTTGGCGGCAATTTATATCAATGTTTCATTAGCTTTCCAGTGCGGAGCAATCCATGAAAAAAATCTTACTGGTGGCAGGTTGCGTGGCGACCCTGTCACTCGTGTTTGTTGTTTACGGACAGACGGCCGGGCAGCCGGGTCAGTCTGCTGCGCCTGGCGCAGATGCAGTCGCGGCACAAAAAGCAATCGTCACTCAATATTGCATGACCTGCCATAGCGATAGGGCAAAAACGGCAGGCATGGATTCGGCGCGCAAAATTAACTTTGATGGTTTGGATATCGCCCATGTCGAAAAAAATCCAGAAACCTGGGAACTGATCGTTCGCAAACTTCGCGCAGGCATGATGCCGCCCGCAAACGCGAGACGCCCCGATCCGGCTACCTACAAAGGACTCATTACTTGGCTCGAAAACGAATTGGATCGAACGGCGGTGGCCTACACGCCCCCTCCGGGCCTGCATCGGTTGAATCGCACGGAATATGCAAATGTGATCAAAGGCATGTTGGACCTGGAGATCGATCCAGGGAAGTACCTGCCTTCAGACGATTCGACCCATGGCTTTGACAATATCGCTGGAGCACTGGGTGTTTCTTCGACATTGGTCGAGGCGTACGTTTCTGCGGCACAAAAGATCAGCCGTTTGGCACTCGGCGAGCCGGCCACGCCATCATTGGTCGTCTATAGAACTCCAGAAGATTCGTCTCAGGATTACCACATTGAAGGGTTGCCTTTCGGAACGCGCGGCGGAATGCTTTTGCCTCACGTTTTCCCGTCCGATGGCGAGTATCAGATCACGATTACTCCCATCTTCGGCGATAACATGTCACCAACCGGCTTTGGTTCCGTACCCTGCGAAAAATTAGAAGTCTTGGTGGATTCGGAACGGATCGCATTGCTCGATTGGCAGGGCGGCGGAAGGTCTCCCGCGGCCAATTGCGGCGGCCGTCAAGTCGCTGCGGTCAACAGTGGACAAAGCGGCGCGGACTTGGGCCGGCAAGGCATGAGGGTTCGGCTTACGACTAAAGCGGGCGAGCACATGCTCGGGGTCACGTTCCTGCAAACGAACTTTGCTCCTGTGCTGGATCTCGACCAACACTTCATGCGCGACACGGTGCAGACGGGACCAACGCCCGGCTTCACCTATTTCCCGCATGTCGGCACGGTTCGCATCGAAGGGCCATTCAATGCGAAGCAAGCCGACGATTCGCCGAGCCGGCGAAAGATTTTTATCTGCCGTCCAACGAGTGCGGCGGATGAGACTGGGTGTGCGACGAAGATCGTCACGAGTCTTGCAACGAAGGCTTTCCGTCGTCCCGTTGCTGCGGCCGACGTGGCTGCGTTGATGGAGTTCTACAAGGACGGCCGCAAGGAAGCAAACTTCGATAACGGCATCGAGATGGCGCTGGCGCGCCTCCTGACCGATCCGAAATTCATTTACCGAATCGAAGCCGAGCCGCCAAATGTGAAACCTGGCGAACCGTATCGCATCGGCGATCTCGATTTGGCTTCCCGTTTATCCTTCTTCCTTTGGAGCACCAGCCCTGATGATGAATTGGTGCGCATTGCGAGCCAGGGACGATTGAAGGATCCGGTTGTCCTCGAGCAGCAAGTCCGACGCATGCTGAAAGACAAGAAGGCTGGAGCGCTGGCCGCCAACTTTGCCGGCCAATGGTTGAATCTGCGAGGGCTGCAGGCCCAAGCTCCGCTCCCGATGTTGTTTCCCGATTTCGATGATCCGTTGCGTCAGGCGATGCGGCGCGAAGTGGAGTTGTTGTTTGACAACATCGTTCGCGAAGATCGTCCCGTGACCGAATTGCTCACCGCCGATTACACGTTCGTCAACGAACGGCTGGCGAAGCACTACGGCATTCCCAACATTTATGGAAGCCAGTTCCGGCGCGTCACGTTCAGCCCCGATATGGACAATCGAAAAGGACTCCTCGGCAAGGGTGCGTTCCTCGTCACTACAGCGAAGCCGGATCGCACGTCGCCGGTCACGCGCGGCAAATGGATCATGACGAATATTCTCGGCATGGGGCCGCCGCCTCCGCCGCCGGACGTTCCGACTCTTCCACCACGAGTAACAGACGCCGCGGGCAATTCGAAGGTACCGTCGATGCGTCAGAAGATGCTGGACCACCGCGTCCGCTCCGACTGTATCCAGTGCCACAGCATGATGGATCCCATCGGTTTTGCCCTCGAAAACTTCGACGCAATTGCGTTATGGCGCACGCAGGATGAAGGTAACGCGATCGATCCCACAGCCACGGTATTTGACGGCACGAAGATCGATGGTCCTGCGGGAGTCCGGAAATGGTTGGTCGGTTATTCCGATCAGTTCGTTGAAGTGACCGCGGAGAAGCTCATGACTTACGCTCTAGGGCGCGGAGTCGATTATCAAGATATGCCGTTGGTGCGTTCCATCGCACACGATGCGGCAAAGAATGGAAATAAATTCTCGACGCTCGTTCTCGATATTGTTAAAAGCAAACCGTTCCTCATGAATATGAAGATGCAGGAGACGAGCATTCAATCCAATAAGGAAAAAGGAAATTAATAAGGAGGGGATGCAATGTTTATAACTAAGAAATCAATTCCACGGCGTACCTTCCTCAAGGGTGCGGGTGTCACGCTGGGCTTGCCATTGCTAGAAGCAATGGTCCCAGCCGCAACGGCTCTAGCCCAAACCCCAGCGGGAGCTGCAAAGCCGCGTTTTGTTGGTGTCTTTTATCCACATGGTATGGCTCCAGGCTATTGGGAGCCGGAAAAAGAAGGGCAGCTTCCCGAGAAGTTACCCTTCATCATGGAACCGCTCGAGAAGGTCAGGAATCAAAGTGTGGTTGTCACCGGCCTTTGGTCGAAATCGGCCGAGCCGCCGGAGGGCACCACCGGTTCAGACCACTGGGTCGCGGCGGCCTTCCTTACGGGAATCAAACCGCGCAAGACCGCAGGTTCCGATGCCAGCGTCGGCAGCAACACGATTGATCAAGTGATCGCGGATAAAATCGGCCAGGAAAACCTCCTGCCGTCGCTGCAGCTTGCCGTAGAAGATCCGAATTCCAGCTCCAGTAACTGCGGCGAAGGCTATAGCTGCTCTTACACCAACACGATTTCATGGCGTGGCGGAGTCGATGATCGCGGCAAGGAAGTTCAAGGCGTAACCCCTCTCCCAATGGAACTGGACCCGCAGGTTGTTTTCGAACGATTATTCGGCAGTGGCGCAACGCCGGAAGTCCGTTCGGCGCGTATGCGGCAAAGCCGAAGCATTCTCGATTCGCTGTTGGCGGAGCTGCAAAGTCTGAAAAAGAACCTTGGCGCTTCCGATCAGAAAACGGTCAATCAGTACACCGAAGAGGTCCGCGAGATCGAACGGCGGCTTCAGCTCGCGGCGAAAGCTTCGAGCTCGGTCCCCGATCTAAAGGAACCCTCCGGCATTCCCGAACTGTTCGACGATCACATCAAACTGCACTGGGATCTCGCGAGGCTGGCAATGCAGGCCGATATCACGCGCGTCGTCACGTTGCTGGGCGCGCGGGATCTCACGGGCAAGACCTATCCATTCCCTAAGAACGATCCGCTCTTTCCAGAAGGCGGCGTCAGTGTGAGTTTCCACGGTGGATCGCATCATCAGGACGATCCGGCGCAGATCAAGAATTATTCGAAGCTGAATCGCTATCACCTCTACACAACTGCGTATCTCGCCAACAAGCTCAAGGAGACGCCCGATGGCGACGGCACACTTCTCGATCACACGTTGATCTTGCACGGAACGAACATGGGCAACTCCAATCAGCATCAGCATTACGATGTGCCGCATTTCTTGATCGGCGGCATCAACGGCAAGCTGAAAGGCGGACGCCACATTCATTTCGACCGAAAGACGCTGACGACCGGAAATCTCCTTTTGAGCATCTTGGATATGTACGGTATCAACCAGGACAAGCAAGGCGACAGTACGGGCCGGCTGGCGAGACTCTAATAGCCACAAAAAAGCACAAAAGTCACAAAAACATTTTGTGTCTCTTGTGCCTTTTTGTGGCTAATTACTGCCGGAAATTTCGAGCCAGGTACCTCAACACAATCGCGAACTCTTCATCCGATAACATCAGTCCTTCGTTTTCCATGGAGTTGAGTGTATCCGCCCATTCCTCAGGCGATGCCAAATGCTGTCGCACTCGTTTGAGGTCATGACAAACCGTGCACTTCTCTAGAACGATTTCTTTACCATTGCCGTCCGGCAGCGGCCCGAAGTTGTCTTCGAGATAGCTCACGAGCACCGGAACATCGGCCTTATCCACTTTTGCGCCTTTTTCGATCATGGAATCGACGATTTGCTTCCACCCGTCCGCATCCAAAGCTTGCGTCTGAATCTTTCGAATATCGTGGCAAGCCATGCAAGTGGTGTTGAAGATTTTTTCTCCCTTCGGTACATCATTCTGGCCTGCGCCAAAGGCGATCGCGGCGAGCGCCAGCGTTGCTGTCAACCAGAGGGCCGTGTGCACCGGTGTCGTCATGGAGCGTCCATCTTACCAGAAGGGCCGGCGTTAAATCTTGAACGACTCTAAGGTCTCGGGCGCGAAAAGTTCTTTCGGTTGCAGGACACGTTTTGCGAGTCCTTGCTCGTAGGAATACCGCAAGAAAGTACTGAGCGTTTTCACATTGGGTTCGAGGCCATAGGGCCAGAAATCCTTACCCATCGTAGCTTCTGTGTCCTCGACATATTTGATCAGCCACGGCAGCATCACTTTCAGCGCAGCGGTTTCGTGCAAATCTTCGTAAGTGATTTTCTGAGACTCGACCAGTCCTTTGTACAGGGATTGGGCGACCCACGGATATTTCTCGTAAACGTCGCGGCGGATCGCAACGACGTGCATGATCGGAAAGATCTTCGTGCGCTGGTAGTATTCGCGTTCAACTGTTGCGTAGTCTTCGAACAAACGGCGCACTTTTCCGCCCGGCTTGAAAGAGGATGGAGAGCGTGGGGATACCAACGCATCGATCTCCCCGGCTTCGAGCATCTGAGAGAGCGTTTTACCCGAGGGAATCAACTGCAGCTTGATATTCGCCGGCAGATTCAAAGTGATCTTTTCTTCGCGGCCCGGCTCTTCGAGTCCTCCTTGGAAGTGCGTCACACTCGTGACGGGCACGCCGTATTCGTCGCTCAATACGCCACGCTGCCAAACGGGTGCCGTCAGCTGGTACTCCGGCGTGCCGATGCGCTTGCCGACGAGGTCTTTCGGCTCTCGAACGCCGCTGTTGACGTTGATGAAGATTCCGTTGTGCCGGAACATGCGTGATGGAAAGACAGGAATCGCGATGAACTGCGGTTTATCCGCAAACAGCGACAGCGTGTACGACGATAGCGACATCTCAGCGACATCAAATTCGTGGTAGCGCAGCATTCTGAAAAAAGTCTCTTCAACGACTAGAGGAAGATAGGTGAGCTCGATACCATCGAACGCGACGCGCCCCTCTCTGAGAGCGCGGGTTCGGTCGTAATCCCAACATGCCATCGTCAGGCGCAGTTTTGAAGTTTGCGGTGCCATAGGGCGTATGACCGGTGAAGCTGCTACTCCGGCAGCAGTATAGATCCACTGCCTTCTGGACATGCCTTTCGTGGTTGGTTTTCGTCTTGGTTTCTTCATGGCGTGCATTTTATAGCAACCTTGTTGTATCCTCACGCTGCAATATCACTTTGTATCTAGTCGCGGGCTTTAGCCCCGTTGCCACAATGTGCAGTCGCAGTAACGCGGGCTAAAGCCCGCGACTATATACGGCGTACGGAGTCCTCATGAAGAGAAGGATTTTGGTCCTTGCCGGCTTCGTCATCATATCGAGTGTATTCGTTCTCTCCGGCCAAACCGCTCAACGGCAAACGCAATCTACGCCTTCATCCGTGACGAGTGCTTCGGCAGAGAAGGCGCTTTTCGATCAATACTGCGTCACGTGCCACAGCGAAAAGGCGAAGAACGCCGGCGGTCAAATGTCGGAGGCGGCGCGCAAGCTGACATTCGACGGCCTTGACGTCGCACACGTTCGCGATAACGCAGAGACTTGGGAGAAAATTGTCCGCAAACTTCGGGCCGGAATGATGCCGCCCTCCGGAATGAGACGGCCGGATTCGGCAACGCTCGAGTCGATGATTGCATGGCTCGAAAGTGAATTGGATCGCAGCGCCGTCAGCAAGCTGCCGCCGCCGGGTTTACACCGGTTGAACCGGACCGAGTATACGAACGTCATCCGAGACCTTCTCGGGCTCGAAATCGCTGCGACGAAGTTTCTGCCTTCCGACGATTCCACGCATGGCTTCGACAATATGGCCGGCACGCTCACTCTTTCACCTGCTCTTCTCGAAGCTTACATTTCGGCGGCAGGGAAGATCAGCCGTCTCGCACTTGGCGATGTGACCGCCCCAACACAGGTTGTATACAACGTTCCTGTGGACACGACGCAGAACTATCACGTGCCCGGTCTGCCGTTCGGTACACGCGGCGGTACGATTATTCACCATGAGTTCCCAGCCGATGGCGAATACGCGATGAAGATCTACAGCGTGAAAAAAGGGAACATGGGCGGGTCCGGAACATTCGGTGGAGTGCGCGGCGAGAAGCTCGATGTGAGTATTGATGGTGAACGGATCGGCCTGTTCGATTGGGATCGCGGCGTTCAAGCCACTGCCGGTGCAGGCGAGCCGGGTACCATCAATTTGAAATTCTCGACGAAAGCCGGTCCGCACACGATCGGCGTTACTTTTTTAGCAACGAATCTGGCGCCACTCAATGATCTGAACGAGGCGTTCCTGCGCACGACCATCGAGACAGGCGGCATCGAAGGATTTACTTTCTATCCGCACGTCGGCAGCGTGCGTATTGAAGGGCCATACAACACTGTCGGGGCTGTCGATACGCCCGCGCGCAAAAAGATTTTCATTTGCCATCCGGCCAATACAGCTCAGGAAGAAAAGTGCGCGCAACAAATTGTTTCCAATCTTGCGCGTCATGCTTTCCGGCAGCCGCCGAATGCAGAAGACATGGAAGGCTTGACGGAGGTCTACAAAGCCGGCCGCAAAGATGCCGACTTCGATCACGGCATCGAAATGGCGCTTCGAGCCATACTCGCCGAGCCGAAGTTCATCTATCGCATTGAGGCTGAGCCTGTGAATCTTGCGATCGGACAAACGTATCGAGTCGGCGATCTTGAACTGGCTTCACGATTGTCGTTCTTCCTCTGGAGCAGTATTCCCGACGATGAATTGATCACTCTTGCCTCGCAAGGAAAACTCAAAGATGCCGCGGTGCTGCAACAACAAGTGAAACGGATGCTTGCCGATCCGAGAGCGGATGCGCTGATCACGAACTTCGCGGGACAGTGGTTGAATCTGCGCGGCCTGCAGGCTTCTTATCCCGACGTTCCGACGTTCCCGGATTTCGACGACAACCTCCGGCAGGCGATGCGGCGGGAGGCGGAGATGTTCTTCGGCAGCATCGTTCGAGAAGATCGGAATGTAACGGATCTGCTGACGGCGGATTACACCTTCGTGAATGAACGCCTCGCAAAACACTACGGCATTCCGAACGTGTACGGCAGTCAGTTCCAGCGTGTCACGCTGGGCGATGCATTGGATGCCCGTCGAGGATTGCTCGGCAAAGGCGCCGTGCAGGTTGTCTCGGCTCAGCCTTTCCGCACCTCTCCTGTCGGCCGTGGGAAGTGGGTGATGCAGACGATTCTGGGAATCAGCCCGCCGGACCCGCCGCCGGTTGTTCCGAAGCTGGAGGAGACGAAGGGCGAGCCGGGTCAGGTTTTTTCACTGCGGCAGCAGATGGAAAAGCATCGGTCGGTCGAGCCGTGTGCAAGTTGTCACAAGATCATGGACCCGATTGGATTTTCGTTGGAGAACTTCAATGGCATCGGGATGTGGCGCACCGAGGATAACGGCGTTTCAATCGACGCCTCCGGCCAACTCGTCGATGGCACCAAGATGAGTGGTCCGGCGGGACTGCGTCAGGCATTAATGCATTACTCGCCGCAGTTCACTCGGGTCATCACGGAGAAATTGATGACGTATGCGCTGGGCCGCGGTGTTGAGTACTACGACATGCCGCTGGTTCGTTCGATCGTGCGCGATGCCGATCGCAATAATGATCGTTTTTCATCCATCGTGTTAGGCATTGTTAAAAGCGCCCCGTTCCAGATGAACATGAAGGTGCAAGCTACGGAGGCAAATTGAGACAGCCGCGTAGCGGCGAAGCAATCATAGCCACGGGCGCAAGCCCGTGGAGAGTTAGCCGACGAAAATCCAGTCCCGCAGGGACGGCACAATCAGGAGCTACGAATTGTGCCGTCCCTACGGGACTGCACGATTGCCTCATTTTCATTCCACGGGCTGAAGCCCGTGGCTAGAGTTGTGCCGCCGCTGCGCGGCTTTCTCGGAGTCGAATAACTTATGTTCATAACCAAGAAACATCTTTCTCGCCGAACTTTTTTGCGAGGGGCGGGTGTGACGATTGCGCTGCCCTTTATGGAGGCGATGCTCCCGGCGCAAACTCCGTTACGAAACACAGTCGCGAATGTGAAGCCGCGCTTCACAGCTATCTTCTTCCCGCATGGTATGGCTCCGGGTTATTGGGTGCCGAAAAAGGAAGGAGCCGGATTCGATTTCTCGCCCGTCATGACACCGCTCGAACCGCTTCGCGACCGCACCGTCATTCTGAGCGGTTTGTGGTGTAAGTCGGCTGAACCCCCTCCAGGCGCGACCGGAGCGGATCACTGGGTTGCGGCCGCATTCTTGTGCGCGAACAAACCCAAGAAGACCGCGGGCGCCGATGTTTATAACGGCACGACCATCGATCAAATGATCGCGCAAAAGATCGGCCAGGACACGTTGTTGCCGTCGCTTCAAATGGGCATCGACGATCCACAAGGCAGCTCGAGCACCTGCGGCGAAGGCTACAGTTGTGCCTACACTAATTCGATCTCATGGCCAAATCCCACGCGGCCGAATCCGATGGAGATCAATCCGCAGATTGTCTTTGAGCGTCTATTCGGTGACGGTAGCACTGCTGTCGAACGTTCGGTCCGCCGCGAGCAGGATCGCAGCATTCTCGATTTGGTGACGCACAGCATCTCTCGCCTCAAGAACCAAGTGGGCCCCAGCGATCGCCGGAGGTTGGAGGAATATCTCGAGGACGTTCGCGAAATCGAACGCCGTCTGCAAATCGCCGCAAAGGCTTCGAGCGCGGCGCCGAGTTCCACTGTGCCGACTGGTGTTCCTGAATCATTCGATGAACATATCAAGCTGCAATACGATCTGAACGCGCTCGCGTTTCAAGGCGACATCACTCGTGTATCGACACTTCTTGGTGCACGAGATCTTACGGGCCGTTCGTACCCGGCAAGTGGCGCCAATGGGGGTTTCCACGGTCTATCGCATCACGCGGAACGGCCGGAGACCATCCAGGAATATTCGAAGCTCAATCGATATCACGTTTCCTGCACGGCGTACTTCGCAAAGAAGCTCCAGTCGATTCAAGAAGGCGACGGCACATTACTGGACCATACGCTGATCCTGCACGGCACGAACATGGGCAACTCCAATCAGCATCTGCATTACGATGTGCCGCACATTCTCGTCGGCGGCGCTTCCGGACGGCTGAAAGGCGGACGCCATTTGGCATTTCCGAGCAAGACCATCACGACCGGTAACCTTCTGTTGAGCATTCTCGACATGTTCGACATTCATCAAGAAAGTATCGGCGACAGCACACGGAGGCTCGAGAATCTATGAACCTGAAACGCACAATCGCGATTCTGGCAGTGACGCTGCTAATCTCGGCTGCAGCTTTGGCCGCCGGCCGAAGTGAGTTGGCAGACGCAGTCATGAAAGGCGATAAGCCTTCCATTCGCACGCTCCTTCAGCAAAAGGTCGATGTCAACGCTGCTCAAGCCGACGGCGCCACGGCGCTGCACTGGGCAGTCTATCGAGAAGACGCCGAAACCGCAGATCTACTGATTCGTGCCGGCGCCAATGTGAAGGCGGCCAATCGCACCGGTGCCACGCCGCTCTATCTCGCCAGTCTGAATGGCAGTGCAGTGATGATCGAAAAACTCTTGAAGGCCGGCGCCGACGTCAACGGGCACGGACCGAACGGCGAGACCCCGCTGATGCTGGCGGCGCACAATGGCAATCCTGCGGCGATCAAGACGCTGATCGATCATGGAGCCGAGGTGAATGCTAAAGATCCGCTGCGCCAGACGACGGCATTGATGTGGGCCATTGAACAAGAGCATCCGGCGGCAGTGAAAGTACTCATTGAAAATGGCGCCGATGTGAAGATCCAATCGAGAATCGACAACAACAATCGCCGGGCCCGGATCTCTTCAGTACCCACAACGGCCGCTGGCAGGGCTATTACTCCGCCCGCCGAGGACGACCAAGGCGACGACGCTCCGGCACCGCGAGAAGGTTCCAGCGGCGGTTTGACACCGCTTGTGTACGCTGCGAGGCAAGGCGATTTCGAATCCACTAAAATCTTGCTCGATGCAGGCGCTCCAGTTAACCAGCAGACCGCCTACGGCTGGACGGCACTTCTAACCACCACGCAAAACCGTCATTACAAATTGGCGCTCTATCTCATCGAGCGCGGCGCCGATGTGAACCTTGCCAATAAAGGCGGTTGGACGCCCCTCTATCTCGCTGTCGATAACCGCAACATCGAAGGCGGCGATTATCCGACCCGCACTCCCGATGTCGATCATTGGGAGTACATCAACAAACTGATCGACAAGGGCGCGAACGTCAATGCGCGTGCGATTGAAAGCACCGAGACTCGAACGGTTTTCACAAACCAATGGCTGAACGAGGATGGCGCGACGCCTTTCCTGCGCGCGGCGCAGTCCGGTGACCTTAAACTCATGCGTCTCTTGCTTGACCATGGGGCTGATCCGTTGATCACAACGAAGAAGGGCGTCACGGCGCTCGCCGTTGCTTCCGGAATAGGTTGGGTTGAAGGAATCACCCACGAATGGAGTAAGCAAGAGAGCATCGAAGCCGTGAAGTTATGCTTGGAGTTGGGGATCGATCCGAACGCTGTTGACACCGATGGCCGCCGCGCGATTCATGGGGCCGCTCACAAAGGCTACAACGAGGTCGTGCAGATTCTCGCGGACCACGGCGCGAAGCTTGATGTGAGAGACAAGGGAAGCCGCGATACTCGCGCGGGACCGCTAGTTGGTCATGGGTGGCTGCCGTTGGATTGGTCGGAAGGCTTGGTTCGTGTCGGTGTGCAGTCCGCGATTCCTCATCCTGAAACCGCAGCTCTGTTGAGGAAGCTTATGGCCGAGCGCGGCCTCGAGGTCCCGCCGCCGGGCCGCAATTCGACTTACTCGATTTGCTTAGTGGAAGTGTGCAAGTCCCCGAACTGAAATTCCGGGACGGTTGCGTCGTTTCCCTAATTCCGTTTTTTGGAATTAGGGAAACGACGCAACCGTCCCGGAATTTACTTGCCCATCGCTTTCGCTTTCCAGGCCTCCCACGGCCTCTCGTATCCCCGATTCTCGCCGGAATCCATCATCTTCTGGGCTTCCTGGGCATCGAGATACGTAACGTTGCCGCCGCCTAAGGCCATAGCTTGAGTCTGCACCCGCGCGTTCACTTCGAGGTAAACGCTGCGCCCCACCGCGTGCTGAATCGTCGGTCCGACTACTGCCACGCCGTGCCCTCGCATCAGCACACACGTCTTGTCGCCTAACGCCTGCGCGAGCGCGCGACCCTTTGCCGAATCGCTGACCAACATATCGGTCATCCCGAACGTTTTCCGAATATCAAAAATCGGCACACCGCTTCCGATGAACGACGCCATGTGATACATGGGCCGCAGCGGTACGTTCGTCACACTAAACGGAATCAACGACGGCGCGTGATTGTGCACGACGGCGCGGACGTCTGCCCTTGCTCGGTAGATTTCCGCATGAATGAAGCGTTCGGAATACAACGATCGGCCCTTCGCATCGACAGCATTCCCATCGAGATCGAACTCGATGAGATCCGCCGCTGTCACAAGCTCCGGCGCGAGCGATCGCGCCATGATGAACCGATTCGCCGCGCGATTATGCCGCGCGCTGACATGACCAAACCCATCGAGCACTCCCTGTTGAGCAAGAATGCGATAGGCGGCAACAAGATTTTCGATCAGAGCAGGATCCGCCACACCGGCAGATGCAGGCGCCTGCTGGGCCTTCAGCACAGCATTGACACCTAACAAAACGGAACCCGCCAAAAAGCTTCGCCGAGTGATTGTGTTTGTCATAGAGTGCGACGATATTAATATGAGAATACTGATTACCGGTAGCGCTGGTCATTTGGGTGAAGCTCTTATGCGGACGTTGCGAAACTCAGCGCACGAGGCGATCGGCGTCGACATCAAACCTGGACCGTTTTCCCAGCGCATAGGTTCCATCCTCGATCGCGGGTTCGTCAAGAAATGCATGAAAGGGTTCGATGCGGTCATTCACGCGGCCACTCTACACAAACCACATATTGCGACTCACTCGCGGCAAGACTTTGTCGATACAAATATCACCGGCACACTGAATTTGCTGGAGGAGGCTGTGTCAGCGCGTGTTACGTCGTTCGTCTACACGAGCACAACTAGTGCTTTCGGGGGCGCGCTCACACCACCAGAGGGTTCGCCCGCCGCGTGGATCACGGAAGAAGTCACACCGGTGCCGAAGAATATCTATGGCGTAACTAAAGTGGCCGCTGAAAGTCTATGCGAGTTGTTTCACCATAAGACCGGGCTGCCATGCCTTGTCCTTCGCACGTCACGCTTCTTTCCCGAAGAAGATGATGATAGGACGGCGCGGGAATTATTCGATGACGCGAATCTGAAGGTCAATGAGTTGCTATACCGGCGTGGTGACATCGAAGACATGGTGAGCGCCCATCTGCTCGCTGTCGAGAAAGCGCCGCGGATCGGGTTCGGACGTTACATCATCAGCGCCACGACCCCTTTCACTCGCGGCGATCTGCAGGAAGTCCGAATGAATGTGGCGGCAGTCGTGAAGCGATATGTGCCTGAATTCGAGGCGGAGTACGCAAAGCGAGCGTGGAAGATGCTTCAAAGCATCGATCGTGTCTATGTCAATGAACTTGCGCGAACTCAGCTTGGCTGGCGGCCGCGCCACGATTTCCAGTCGGCCATTCGTAGCCTGCGCGCCTTCGATGATTTTCGCAGTCCGCTTGCGCGTGCTGTCGGTTCGAAGGGCTATCACGCAAGGACATTCTCTGAGGGACCTTATCCAACGAACTAAGCTATTCACTGCGAAGGAGGACGAAACGTTCTGCTCCAATGCTTTGTGTCCATCCGCTACTATCAGTGAAGTAGGACTTCACGTCAGAGGAGCTGATATGGATGATCACGCGAAAATGGCTGGGATAATCATGGGATTCGTCCCGGCGCAGGCAGTAGCGGTTGCTGCTGAATTTGGTATCGCCGATCTCGTGGCGGACGAGCCGATGACAGCAGAGCAAATCGCTGAGGCCACACATACAAATCCCCGTTCTCTGTTTCGGCTTCTTCGATATTTGGCGTCCATCGGTATCTTTCAAGCCGACGAAAGGAATCGATTCAGCCTGACGCCATTGGCGTCGATACTGCGATCGAATGTTCCGGGTTCGATGCGTACGATGGCACAGATCATGGGACGCCTTGGCCCCCGCGCGGTGAACCACTTGCTCGACGCGGTTCAAACGGCCAAATATCCGTTTCAAGTCGCCTACGGTAAGCATCTCTTCGAATATCTCGGCGAGCATCCTCAAGACGCCGCGATTTTCGACGCGGCGATGAACGGCTTCCACGGCAACGAAACAGAGGCCGTATTGAATGCATACGATTTTGGCGGCGTCGCCAAGGTTGCCGACATCGGTTGCGGCAATGGAACGGTGTTATCCGCGACTCTAAAGCGGCATCCCTCTTTGCGGGGTGTATTCTTCGATCGGCAGCACGTCATCGAACGCGCCCGGCGTAGCGTCGAGGCGGCCGGTTTGACCGATCGTTGTGAACTCGTTAGCGGCAATTTCTTTCAAGAGGTCCCCAACGGCGCAGATGCATATTTTCTGCGCCACATTATCCACGACTGGTCCGACGATGCCGCACTTCAGATCTTGCGCAACATCCGTCAAAAGGTGCCGACTCAGGGCCGGCTCTTGGTCGTGGAGATGATTGTGCCTGAAGGCAATGATCCGTCTCTCGCGAAGAGTTTCGATATCACGATGATGTTATTTCCCGATGGCCTCGAGCGAACCGAGAAGGAATACCGGCGCCTACTCAAAGCCGGTGGCTTCGAACTCTCAGATATAACGCCGACCGCTTCGCCCGTATCCGTGATCGAAGCCCGGCCTGTGTGAATATCCCCCTCCTTACTTGAGAAATCCGTCGACGCAGGGGAAGTTGAAATTGGACGAGTCCTGCATCTCAAATCCGAAATCCGAAATTTCCAATTGGACCCGTCCAATTTGCGATTTCGGATCTCGGATTTGAGATGCAGG
>JACXTT010006907.1_pt1 | contig 16122 bp, 15 predicted proteins | sample 9270951 | NCBI WGS metagenome assembly JACXTT01 (sample SAMN15532306, study PRJNA645909) | rock metagenome | isolation source: weathered quartz diorite | place: Puerto Rico | collected 2017-06-21 | reverse complement strand
CGGTGAAGCTGGATGAAAGACTGGCGGCTTCTCTTAAGTCCCGCACCTGCCCCGAGCCGTGCAGGTTCGGCAACGCCTGCGCCGCGGGGGTCAGGGTCACGGGGTCGGTGAAGCTGGAGTAGAAGGTGTTTTCTCTGAGATCGACGTCGCCCAACTGGGCGGTGTCGCCCACGGTAGCGGTGGTGCCGTCGGTGCGGGTGTATTGGCCCAGGTCGGCGATGACGTTGCCGTTGGGGAGTAAGGTGTTGTTTTGAGTGGCGCTGACGCGGATCGAGGCAATGCCCTTTTGGGTGAGGGTGAAGAGTTCGTTGGTTTGGGAAACGCCGTCTTGGTTGAGGTCTTGCCAGATACGCAGTTGGTTCCAGCGGGCGTCGCTGCTGTTGACGACGCCGTCGCCGTTGGTGTCTTCCGGGGCCAGGGCGGCGAAGCCGTTGGCGGCGGTGCCGCCGCCGTTTAAGGGGGTGGCGTCGCCGAAGAGTTCTCTACCACTATCGATGGTGCCATTACCGTTCCGATCAAGAGCGAGGAAGCCGTCGTCGGGGGCGATCCAGGCGGTGGCGGTCTTGATGCCGTCGCCGTCGTGGTCGAAGAGGATGGGGTTGGTGGTATTCAGGGCCACCGTTTCGAGGCCGTCGTTGTCTAAATCGAGGGTGAGGGGGTCGCGGCGGTTGAGGAAGGTTTGGGTGGTGGTGTATAAATTTGAAACTAGACCCAGAATGTATTTGTCAAAAAAACCAAAAAGTGGATCTAGTTGTGGCGCAATATTCGCGCTAAACCACTCGTTTGCTGAAATATTTTTCCCTACCCACCAACCAGCCTCAAATGCTAGAGATATTGCTGCACCAACTGTTCCTGCACGTGTAACGAGTGCCGTAACACCTCTACCTGCCATAATGAATGCTTTAGCAGCATCGCTAAACGCTGCGGCAGCCGCTGTTCCCGCACCTATTATTTCTTGACTTATGCTCGTTGCAATGTCCTGTGGAGTCGCGCCGGAACTTTCGCCATCAGCTATAACATTATCAATCTTGTATACAGATAAAAGCACTCCCGGTATAGCCGCAAGAGTTTGAGTAATTGCAGGACCGAATAGCTTCACAGCTGCACTAGCTGCGTCAGATACTACTGCCCCACCGCTTGAATTAGCGGCTTGAACAAGTTGTGATTCTACTTGACTTGCCTGTCCGCCAAATGCCGACGCGATGTTCTGGAAAAGTTGTGCTTTAGAGGGATCAGATGTGCTTGCAGCTCGCTGGAGGTATTCCGTGGCAATCTGATTTGCCACCTTATATTCTGCCAAAAGGCTTGCATCATCGAGTAACGCAGTCTGTGCTGCAGACGTACCAGCTGCATCAAGTACTGCCTGCATATCCTTGACAATTTCTGCTGCAGTTAATTCGATAGTTTGTTCAGTTGCGGCAGCGGCCCCGTCCAAACCGGTTCCGAATAATGCATTTCCGACTTGAGCAATTACCGATTCTTCACTCATTTTAGTTCCTCCATCATGACTATTCTTTTGTCGATAGGATTCCTAAGTACTCTAACCAATCCTTAATGATCTGAATAAATACACTCCATGCGAATCCCAATATTGTCATATGCATGAGCGCCCAACTGACCCACATTGACAAACCATTTTTCAAGACCATTGAGTATTTATTATGTTGTGATAGAAGACTTTGGTTGGCATCATGAAAGGATTCGTTTCCGAACCCCCATAATACATACCAAGTGGCCCCAAATGTAATCGCAAATACTCCAATCAAAAAAAACACTTTTGAGAAGACTGAGCGGTTTTCTGAGTAAGGAGAAACTATTACAGTTTTTAAGATCTCACCTCGTCTATTCTGAAGCCAGATATATCCAAAAAACGCTTTCGCTGGGAAAAAGAGAATAGTAATAGCAATATAATTTCTGGCAATTTGAAATGGTTTTGTTTCACCGTTGAAATTCATAACCACTGGAAATATTTCGCTAAGGTCTTTGCTTATTACATTCACAAACGATATTTGTGATAGGTCAATCAATGACAATACTGCTTCTAAGACGAGTAAACTAATGAACCATTTAAAATGAAAGTTAAGAGATTTCATCTTTGTATTTGAATTATGTGTCCTAGTTAAAACAGAAAAATTATAGATTTATGATCCTTTTTTAACCTTGATGCTAGTTCTATACCGCCCAACGATACGCAGGTTCTGATGTATTGGATAGCCCGAGGAATTCAGGCCATGTTATTCGATATCGCCCTTGCCGCACATCACCCTCCCCTGTCTCGTCCACCGTCCCCGTCCCACTCCCCGCCGCCACCACATTAAACGTCCTCCCATTAAACCGCTCCATGATCGAAAGCTTATCGAGCCAAGCGTTGTACTCGGGCGTGCCGGCGGCGATGCTCTCGAAGTTGATGGTGAGCGGGTGGCCTTGGTAGGCGCCGGTGGCGCTGGTGAGCATGGGGCTGGTGTCGGACCAGGCCCGGATGAGGGTGTCGAGCAGGTTGCGTTGGTCGGTGCGAGTGTGGGCCTGAACATGTTGTTCAATGATTATGTCCATTATCGCTCGCGAATACTTTCCTTGCTGGCCTGAAGCAACGGACTCAAGAAATATTCAATCAACCGGCGCTGGCCGGTCTTTATTTCCACGCTCACAGTCATACCTGGGCTCAGATACACTTCTTTGTCATTTTCCACCCGGATCGTAGAGCGGCCCATGCTGACGCGCGCGGCGTACACAAGCCCTACCTTATCCAATGGCACGGCATCTTTTGACAACGCGAGAATTTTTCCGTCTATGGTCCCGTAGCGGGTGAAGGGAAAGGCCTCGACCTTAATCTCGGCTTCCTGTTCGGGATTTACGAAGCCAATGTCCTTGTTATCCACCCAGGCCTCCACCTCCAGCAGTCCCTCACGAGGAGCGATGATCATTAACTGCTGGGCGGGAGTGACCACGCCGCCCACGGTATGCACCGCAAGCTGCTGGACGATGCCATCGATCGGGGCCGTCAGGGTCTGTTGGCTGGTACGGGTTTCGGCCTTGGCCAGTTCTTGCGAGAGCGAATGCGCACGGGTCTTGGCCTCCGAATATTCTGCCGCATGCTCCTGTGCCTTCTGGGCGCGCGCACGGTCGGCTTCCAGATACTGTATTTTCGAAACAAGTTGCTTGTCGTAGAGAGTCTTGTATGCCTGCGCTTGATTCTGTAATGAGCGGTACTCCGTCAGTTGGTCGCGCAGGCGATTGCGTTGAATTTCGACAAATTTGGCATTGGCGCCTTTGGGCGGTATAAAGTTGTCTTGATCGGTAATCAGCGCTTGTAGCCTCGCTACCTCGGTCAGCGCCGACAGATATTCGTTCGAATACCGTTCCCGATCCGCACCGGTCGTGGTGGCATCAAGCTCGATGAGCACGTCGTCCTTTTTGACGTGCTGGCCGTCCCGGACGTGAATTTTCTTGATGATGCCGCTTTCCAGCGGCTGAATGACTTTGGAGTAATCGCTGGGAATGATCTTGCCTTGCGCGACCGCGACAATATCGATATGACCAAACACGGACCACAATAGAGCAGTCGAAAAGAGCCCAATGATTATGAAGATGATCGTCCGGCCAACGGGCGATGGCGGCGATTCCTGAATCTCAAGGACAGCGGGGAGGAATTCGAGCTCTTTGCCTTGTGGAACGGCGATGGGTTCCTGGCGTTTTTGCTCCTGCCAGGCGGTGCGCCAGACTTCGATATGGTGCCCAATGCCAGCGGTGAAGAGACGCCATTTTGAGATAAAGTGGTTCATAATTTCCCCCTCACCCCTACCCTCTCCCGTTGGGAGAGGGAAATCTCTAGCTGGGCATCATCAACGGTGTTATTCCCTTCTCCCTTCGGGAGAAGGGCTGGGGATGAGGGGGAGTTTATCATTACTGTCAAAATGGCATTCAAGACGGAATCCGTATTTGCCAACACTTCGTCGTTCCAGAATCGAATCACATTAAACCCACGTGATTTTAAATATTCTGTGCGGCGAAAATCTTTTTGAAGCTGATTCGTATGTTGTCCACCATCTATCTCAATCACAACCATTTTCTCGAAACAAACAAAGTCCATGATATACGGACCGCAAGGACATTGGCGACGAAACTTGAAGCCTACCAAAGAGCGGTTTTTCAGATGTCTCCATATTCGCGCTTCGGCTTTCGTTTGATTCTGGCGAAGATTTCTGACGAATTGCTTCATTGGTTTACTCGCCCTCACCCCTGCCCCTTTCCCGCGGCGCTTCCTGCTTCGCGGGAAAGTCCAAGGCAACCATCCCTGGTTGCCCGCTCGCCGGGCAGATGGTCCACTGGACCATCTGCACATCACCGTCTCGCCCCTCAAGGGAGAGGGAGGCGTGCACGACCCGCCTCGTAATCACTCCCTTCTCCCCACGGGAGAAGGGCCGGGGATGAGGGCGTGTATTAAACAGCGACATAGCTTCCATCCTGGTGCTTGTGAAGGCGCGCGTAGTAACCGTTTAATTGCAGCAGGTCCTGGTGTAGGCCCTGTTCGATGATTTCGCTCTTTTCGATCACGAAAATCCAATTGGCGTTGCGTATGGTCGAAAGGCGATGCGCGATGAGGATAACCGTCCGACCGCGGCAGATCTGCGCCAGATTGCGTTGGATAATGCTTTCGGATTCGTAATCGAGCGCGCTCGTGGCTTCGTCGAAGATTAGAATACGGGGATTGGTCACCAGGGCACGGGCGATGGCGATGCGTTGGCGCTGTCCGCCGGAGAGCGAACAGCCATGCTCTCCGACCATGGTGTCATAACCGTGCGGCAACTCCAGAATGAACTCATGGGCGCCGGCCAGCTTGGCCGCCGCAACCACCTGCTCCATCGGCAAGCCCGGGTCGGGCAGCGCGATGTTGTCCCGCACCGAGCGGTTGAACAGGAAATTCTCCTGAAGGACCACCCCAATCTGTCGGCGTAGCCAGGCCGGATCGACTTGCGCCAGATCCACGCCATCGATCAGAACGCGGCCAGCTTCCGGGACGTATAAACGTTGGACAAGCTTGGCGATGGTGCTTTTGCCGGAACCGGAACGCCCAACAACGCCGATGACTTTTCCCGCTGGGATTTCGAGCGACAGTTTGCGCAATACTTCGGTGCCATCAACACGATAACGGAAGGTAACTTTGTCGAAAATAACGTGGCCGGTGAGTGAAGGCAGCGTTGTGCGATTAGGATTATAAGAAGGTTCGGGCGGTGCGTTCAGGAGATCGCCCAAACGGCTGACCGATATGCCTGCTTGTTGGAACTCCTGCCACATCTGCACCACGCGCAGCAACGGTCCGCTGACGCGACCCGCCAGCATGTTGAAGGCAATCAGTTGACCAATGGTCAGCGAGCCACCCATGACAAGGTAGGCGCCAATCCAGAGAATCGCCACGGTGGTAGCTTTATTCACGAAGGATGCCGTCTGGCCGGCGATATTGCCAAGACTGGTGGCGCGAAAACTCGCGCGTACATAACCCGCGAGCTGTTCTTCCCAGCGGCGTTGCATGGCCGGTTCCACGGCCATGGCCTTGAGGGTCTCGACGCCGTTGATGGATTCGACCAGGAAGGCCTGGTTATCCGCGCCGCGATTGAATTTTTCGTTCAGGCGGGCGCGAAAGATCGGAGTCACAACCACCGAAAGAATGACATATAAAGGAATGGTCGCCAGGACCACGAAGGTTAATAATGGACTATAGAAATACATCACCGTGAGAAAGACGATCGTGAAAAAGAGATCGATGACGACAGTGACAGTGGAGCTGGTCAGAAATTGGCGAATGGTTTCGAGTTCCCGTACCCGCGCTACGGTATCGCCCACCCTTCTCGCTTCGAAATAGGCCAGCGGCAAGCGCAATAAATGTTTGAACAACTGCGCGCCGAGCCCTACGTCAATGCGACTGGAGGTATGGGCAAACACGTACATTCGCAGCCCGGTAAGGATCGCCTCGAACAAAACCAGCGCCAGCATGCCGATACCCAGCACCGTCAGCGTCGTCAACGCCTTGTGCACCAGCACCTTGTCGATCACTACTTGGAAAAAGAGCGGCGTCAGCAGCGCGAAAAGCTGGATAAAAAATGAAGCCAGCAGGACTTCGCTTAACAGCTTGCGGTACTTAACGATGGCCGGAATGAACCAGGTGAAATCAAATTTGCGGTCTTCGGGGCGAAGGTGGGCGCGCTTGGTAAACAGAATCAGCCTGCCGCTCCAGGCATCTTCAAAAACCTGACGCGGTAAAATGAGTGGCTTTAGTTCGCTGGGATCCTGTACCAGAACCTTTTCATTATCCGCGCGCGCGAGGAGAACATATCGGCCGTCTTTTTGCGCCGCGATGGCAGGAAGTGCAATGACAGACAAGCGCAGCCAGTCGCTCTCGGCTGCGCTGGCTTTCAGCCCCAGGTGACGTGACGCCAAGAGCAACTCGGATTCACCGAAAGGCTTTCCGACTTGCCCGAATTCGTGCTTGAGCTGATCAGCATCAGCTGACAGACCAAAAAAACGCGCAAGAACAACAAGACACGACAATGCCGTGTCAAGCTCTTCTGGTGGAGTGACTGGATGCGGGGACACTTCGAGAACCTCCTCCTAGTTTTTATTTTGCCGATTTACAGACCGGACTATTCTTAAGCACTTCTATTTTGCACCATAAAAATGAACATGCACATTATTTAGAGCACCTAACAAAATGAACACCGCCGCGAACCCCCTCTCCCTTCGGGAGAGGGTTGGGGTGAGGGGGATCTTAAAATCACCGTGCGAATATCCCCCTCATCCTGTCCTTCTCCCGCCGGGAGAAGGGTTCCCTCTTTTTTTGACGGTCTGGCAGGGGGTTTCATTTTGTTGGGCGTTCTTATTAAGAAATTCTTAAATATATGCACTAATTTGGTGCATATACCGGCCACTGAAGACGAGATGGGGGTTTCGGGGACTTATCTAATAAACTCGTTCTTTGGGCGGGAAAGTCTCGACAGATAGCGGCTTTAACCGCACCGGCTTGTAGTCGAGCTTGTTGCCCTCCTTACTGTAGAGCGTGTGCTTGAGCCAGTTGCGGTCGTCGCGCTTGGGATAATCGAGCCGTGAATGCGCGCCGCGGGATTCGTGGCGCGCGGCGGCGGAATGGACCGTGGCGAGCGCGATGTCTATGAGATTTTCAAGTTCGAGCGCTTCAATGCGCGCGGTGTTGAATATCTTGCTGTGATCGCGCAACGTGGCGTGCTGCAAACGCTCGACGAGTTTCGTGACTTTTTTGATTCCCTCGTTCAGCACTTCCTGCGTGCGGAACACGCCGCAGTGCTCTTCCATGGTGAGGCGCAGTTCGTCGCACAGCTTATCGACGGATTCGCCATCGCCCTGCTTGTCCCAGCGAGTCAGCCGCGCCATGGCACGATCCATCGCCTCCTCCGCCATCGGGCGGTGACGACGGTTTTCCTTGAGGTATTCGAGGATGTGATTGCCGGCGGCGCGGCCGAAGACAATTATATCGAGCAGGGAATTGCCGCCGAGGCGGTTGGCGCCATGTACCGAGACACAGGCACATTCACCCACGGCATAGAGGCCCGGCACCGCTTCTTCCGGCCCGGTATGCACTGGCGCCACCACCTGCCCAAAGCGGTTGGTGGGAATGCCACCCATGGTGTAGTGCGCCGTGGGATGGACAGGGATCGGCTTTTCAATCGGATCGACGTGTGCAAAACGGATGGCCGATTCATGGATACCCGGCAGGCGCTTCTTGATGGTTTCCGCGCCGAGGTGATCGAGTTTTAGCAGCACGTGGTCCTTCTTCGGCCCGCAACCGCGCCCGGCGTGGACTTCCTCATAAATCGCGCGGCTTACCACGTCGCGGCTCGCCAGATCCTTGGCTTTCGGCGCATAACGCTCCATGAAGCGTTCGCCCTCGGCATTAATAAGGTATCCACCCTCGCCACGCGCGGCTTCGGTAATGAGAATACCAATGCCCGCGATGCCGGTAGGATGGAACTGCACGAACTCCATGTCCTGCAATGGAATGCCGGCACGCAGCGCCATGGCCATGCCGTCGCCGGTATTGATCATGGCGTTGGTCGTCGTGCGGTACAGGCGCGCGACACCGCCGGTGGCGATCAGCGTCGTCTTGGCCTCGATGATCAACGGCTCGCCGGTTTCGATTTCGATCACGAGAGCGCCGAGTGCGTACCCATCCTTGTCCATCAGCAGGTCGACGACGAAGAACTCGTCGAAGAAATGCGTGCGTGCTTTCAGGTTCTGCTGATACAGCGCGTGCAGCATCGCATGGCCGGTGCGGTCGGCGGCCGGACAGGTGCGCATGGCTTGTTCGGTACCGTAGTTCAGGCTCTGGCCGCCGAAGGCGCGCTGATAAATGCGGCCGTTTTCCAGACGCGAGAACGGCACGCCATAATGTTCCAGCTCGATCACCAGATGCGCCGCGGCACGGCACATGTACTCAATCGCGTCCTGATCGCCAAGGTAGTCGCTACCCTTCACGGTGTCATACATGTGAAAGTGCCAATTGTCCGGTTGCACGTTGCCGAGTGCCGCGTTGATGCCGCCCTGCGCCGCGACAGTATGAGAGCGCGTGGGGAACACCTTGGACACGACCGCGACATGGGCTTCACCCTGCGCCAGTTGCAGCGCCGCGCGCAACCCGCCGCCGCCAGCGCCGATGACCAGGCAGTCGAAACGCCGGCGCGCGATATTTTTCATGCGAACAGGATCCGCGCCGCCCACAGGCCCAGCGCCAACAGGCCGAGGGCCGTGAACAGCGAAATGCTGAAACGCAGCCACAGCGGGTGGAGATAATCGAGATAGATGCTGCGCATGCCGATCCAGGCGTGCACCAAAATGCTCAGGATGAAAATCGCCCAGGCCATGCGGACATAACCGATGGCGAACCATGCCTTCCATGCCGCTTGATCGGGCACCGGCGACCGGCTCAGGTGCACGATGACGTAAACCACAAAGCCGGCCATGTAGATCGAGGTCACGCGCTGCCACAGCCATTGCATCATACCAGCGTGGGCGCTGCCGGAGGGTCTCATGTATTCCATAGGCATATCCCCGTCAGAATCACGACAACACCCGTGGCAGCAAACGCCAGCCAGGCAATAAGCTGGGCGGCGGACTTGGAATCACCGATGCCGATATCCAGCAACAAGTGCCGGATACCGGACATAAAGTGCTGGGTGAAGGCCCATACCATTATAAGGATGGCAATTCGGCCTTCCATGCTCACAAGACGCGCGGTAATTTCAGTAAAGGCCGAGGGGTCTTGCAGCGAGCGATCCAATATATAGAGGGCGAAAGGCAAGAGCAAAACCAGAAAGGCGCCCGTGGCGCGGTGCAAAATGGAAAGAACGCCGCCAACAGGCAGGCAGATTTTGACGAGATTCAGGTAAACGGGACGTTTCTTTTTCTTTTCCATGTCAAATGATGAAATTCGTCCTGCTTCGTCCCATTATGATCCCTTGCACAGAAAGAGGGAATTTTGAAGTCGCTATAGTTTAATCCCCTATTTCATGGCGTCTAGCTTTTTCCTGCGCACATGGAATCCGCTATGATTTGGCTCCCGGAAATACAAAACGCAAGTGAGACCGTGAACGAACAGTGGAAATCATTCCTGCAGCAGCAAGACGCCTTGCTGAAAGGCGATCGCGTGCGGCATTTCGGCAAACCCGAGGAGGAACGCCGGGCGGCGGCTCGGAGGAATGTGCTCGCCGATCTCTCCGATCTCGCCCTGATCCGGGCGCGCGGCCAAGATACGAAGAATTTTCTCAATGGCCAGTTGAGCAACGATGTGCGCCAGCTGGACGCGACGCACAGCCAACTGGCCTCCTGGTGCAGCTCCAAGGGACGGATGCTCGTCATCTTCCGTCTGTTCCGGCGCGGCGACGATACTTTATTACAACTACCGGCCTCTCTCCTTGAAACGACACTCAAGCGCCTGAGCATGTTCGTGATGCGCGCCAAAGTAACGCTCGAGAATGCAGACGCCGAATTGGTCAGTTTTGGAATCTCCGGACCGGATGCCGAAAAGCTGTTGTGCGATGCTACAGACTTTGTACCCAAGGAGATAAACGACTGTGAGACCCGTAACGAGATAACGGTCATAAGGCTGGCCGGCCCGCATCCGCGGTTTGAAATCGTTGCACCGACGGATACCGTCACAAAATTGTGGAACGGCCTGAAAGACAAGATGATGCCGATCGGACCGCCGGCTTGGACGTGGCTCGATATCATGGCGGGCATTCCCAGCGTGCATCCGGAAACCAGCGAGGCATTCGTGCCGCAGATGGCGAATCTCGAAATCATCGGTGGCGTAAATTTCAAGAAAGGCTGCTACCCGGGTCAGGAAATCGTGGCACGCATGCAATATCTCGGCAAACTCAAGCAGCGCATGTACCGCGCGCACTTCGCTGGAGACACCGCGCCCCAACCGGGTGATGCCATTTTCGCGCCGGATTTTCCCGGCCAGTCAGCCGGCACGGTCGTTGTTGCACAACCCGCGCCGGATAACGGTTTTGATTTACTAGCCGTGATCCAAATCAGCAGCGCTGATGCTGGCGATATACATCTCGGTAGTGAAACCGGTCCGCGGCTCTTACTACAATCCTTACCCTATTTCTTTCCCGCCAACACCTGAGGCGGAATAAATCCTGACATCTGGCCGTCATCGGATTGTGCGCTTGTTCAACGCTTGTCTGAACAGGATGCTTGTGCTTGAATGTTTTGGCGCAAGTCACAATATAAGTGGATTCTAATAAACTGCTTCGCTTCGGGAAGCAGTAAACCAGGTGACCCAGGAGACAGAAGGATGAGTTAACTTTCGCGCGCTCAATTCACGTCCCACTGGCAGCAGAAACAAACCGGTGTATCAACACAAGAATGGTTCTATGGAGGAACATAACTATGAGTGATACAGGTTTTATTCGAAAATTGCCTAGCGCCATTCCCGGCCTGGCATTGATTGTCATTACAATGGTGGTGATCCGAAACTGGATTGAACCGTGGATGGGCAGCGTCGTGGTCTTTGGTGATAAGGGATGGCTGATTAAGACTTTTCATTTAAATTATATTCTTTTAGGCATCCTTTTCGGCATGCTTTACCGCAACGTCCTGTTCGGCGGCAAATTGCCGGCTATATTCAGCGACGGTTTCAAGCTTTCCCGCCTCATGATCAAGACCGGTATCATCCTGCTGGGTTCGCTGTATACCGTGCAAGCCATCGTGCAACTGGGCTCTTTCGCCATCTTCCTCATCGGCGGATTCGTGCTGCTGAGCATCGTCATGGTGCTGTGGCTCGGCAAGGTTATGGGGCTTGACCGCTCCATGACCGGCGTGATGGCGAATGCGCTCAGCATCTGCGGCGTCAGCGCGGCGGTGGCGACCTCCCCGGCGGTGGAAGCCAAGGCGGCGCATGTTGCCTACGCCATCGCCACGATCCTCGGCTTCGGTATCCTGACCATGTTCATCAGCCCTTTCATCGGTCACGCGCTAGGCCTCACCGACCTGCAATACGGCGCCTGGATCGGCACGGGCATTTTGAATTCTGGCCAGGTACTGGCAGCGGCGCTGGCCTTCAACCCCAAGGTGGAACCGGGCTCCGCGGTATCGGTGGCGGAAATTTGGAACATCATGCGCGTCATTTCGATCCCGTTTGCGGTGTTCATCGTGACCGTCTGGTACTGGGCCGGCAAAGAGGCTAAAGAAGCCGCTCAAGCGAAGAAAGGTCTGGGCACATTACTCGTGGAGAAGTTCCCGGTATTCGTGATCGGTTTTGCGGTGATGGTGCTGTTGACCAGCATGGGCGCCTTCGGCGACGTCGGCCTCAAGGGTGGACCGGCAGCGTCCGATACGATCAAGATGCTGCGCCTGTGGATGACCTGGATCTTCGGCTTCGGCCTGGTGGGTCTCGGCGGCTATATCGACTTCAAGGAACTATCCCAGGCCGGCGGCGCGCCGCTCAAGCTCGGACTCATCGTGGGTACCACCAAGTATGTCTTGGCGTTAATCGTGGTCCTGATGATCAGGGATTATCTGGTCGCCATCTAATTACGAGGAGAAACGAATATGGCAAAAATGGGAAGTGAAACCGTCGGCGCTGCCGGCGACAAGGGCAAGATGACGCTCTTCAGGGACGATCGTGGCGAGGACATCGGCGCGATTGTGGTTGCCGCGATTGTTATTGCCTACATCATGATCGTGACTACGGGCAAAGCCCCGCCTCCACCCGCCCCTGCTGCTGCTCCAGCGGTAACAGCTCCGGTGACACCTGCCCCGGCCGTGCCTGCCGCTCCCGTGACAAAATAGCCGGCACGATGGGGCATATTGTTGTAGCCATCGACGGTTCGGCGGCCTCGCAAGAGGCCCTGAACCAGGCCGCCCAACTCGCCCGTCAGAGTCATGCCGATCTGACGGGCGTTTTTGTTATCGACAGCGAATGGCCGGACTACATCGGCAACGACTGGCAGTCCTCCAAAGGCGCGCGCCAGGGATTTCTCGATTACATCTACGAAGAACAGCAACAGCATGCAGATACCGCGCGCCGGCAATTCGAGAATGCCGTGCAGGGGATGCAAGACGCAAGTTTTTCTCTCGTGTCGGGCGATCCGGCAAGCGTACTCCTCGACATGGCCAAGGCAGACACCACGGACCTGCTGGTATTGAGCCGGCAGGTATTTCAGGTGAGTGGACGTCCCAGCCTCAAGACACTGGGTGAAAGGCTGGCCAAAAAAGCCACCAAACCGCTTCTGCTATTTCCGTAACTCAGGTTTGGCCTCTTTGCCTGCCGCTGGCGCATTGACGCGTGGCTCTTCAATGACTTGATAAAAAGTCTCGCCTTTCTTGACCATGCCAAGTTCTGACCGCGCGCGTCCCTCAATCACTTCGAGCCCCTGCTTCAAGTCATTCACCTGCGCCTCAAGGGTCTGATTCCGTTCCTTGAGCTGCGCGTTCTCTTTTTGCTGGGCAGCAATTTCACGATTGAGCCGCCACACGGCGATCACGCCGCCATCGCCAAACCACAACGGGTATTGCAACAGGACAAGAATTCCCAACAGAAAATAGGTAGCTAGCTTCACAAAATGCATTCTAGCCTACTGAACAGCTGGCAACTGAGCGGTTCAATTTGCCAGCATGGGAAACGCCCGGCGGCCAGGATACCCGGCCTTGGAACCCATCTCTGCTTCGATGCGCAAAAGCTGATTGTACTTCGCCACACGGTCCGAGCGTGACAGGGAGCCGGTCTTGATCTGGCCGGTGCCGGTCGCCACCGCGAGATCGGCAATGAAACTGTCCTCGGTCTCGCCGGAGCGGTGTGAGATTACCGAGGTATAGCCAGCCTGGCGCGCCATGGCGATCGCCGCCAGGGTCTCGCTCAAGGTACCGATCTGGTTCAGCTTGATCAGGATTGAATTGGCAACGCCCTGCTTGATACCCCGCTCCAGAATGGAGGTATTGGTGACAAACAAGTCATCACCGACGAGTTGAATTTTCCTGCCGAGTTTCCGGGTCAGCAGTTCCCATCCCGCCCAGTCTGCTTCGTCACAAGCATCTTCGATGGTGATGATGGGATATTTGGCTGTCCAACCGGCCAGCTTGTCGATGAACTCAGTAGCTGTCAGGCTTGTTTTTTCGGACTCCAGATTGTATTTGCCGTTTTTGTTGAATTCGGAGCTGGCCACATCGATGCCAAGACACACGTCCGCGCCCCGCTTGTATCCGGCCTTTTCGATTCCCCGCAAAATCACCTGGAGCGCCTCTTCATTGGACTTGAGATCGGGCGCAAACCCGCCTTCATCGCCCACCGCGGTATTGAGCTTCATGTCTTGCAGCACTCTTTTCAGCGCATGAAACACCTCCGCGCCGCAGCGCAAGGCTTCGGCGAATGAGCTTACCCCCACGGGCAAAATCATGAATTCCTGGAAATCGATATTGTTGTCGGCATGTACGCCGCCATTAATGATGTTCATCATCGGCACCGGCATCTGCATGGGTACGTTGCCGGCCAGACCGTTGAGATGCCGATAGAGCGGCTGTTTGGCATCGGACGCGGCGGCGCGCGCGCAAGCGAGCGAAACAGCGAGCAACGCATTGGCGCCGAGGCGCGATTTGTTGTCCGTGCCATCGAGTTCGATCATGGTTCGGTCAACGCCGGCCTGGTCTTGTGCATCCTTGCCGAGCAGGGTCTTGCGAATCTCCCCATTCACATGGAGGCAGGCGTTTTTCACGCCCTTGCCACCATAACGCCGGACATCGCCGTCGCGCAGTTCGATGGCCTCGCGCGTCCCCGTCGAAGCACCGGAAGGCACGGCAGCGCGACCGATCGCGCCGGATTTTAGAATAACATCGGCTTCCACAGTAGGATTGCCGCGCGAATCCAGAATCTCGCGCGCACGTATATCAGTAATCACGGGCATGGTTCTTCTTGATTAGTAAAATGACAACAGAATCAATTGGGCTGCTGCGACATTTCCGCAAAGCCTTGCTTCTTTACACAGCTATCGAGCTCCTTGAGGGTTTGGAGAAGATTCTTCATGCGCCCTAGCGGCCAGGCGTTCGGCCCGTCGGAAAGTGCCTTATCCGGATCCGGATGGGTTTCCATAAAGAGCCCCGCGACACCCGTGGCCACCGCCGCGCGTGCCAGCACCGGTACGAATTCACGCTGACCACCGCTCTTCGTTCCCTGCCCGCCGGGCAGTTGTACCGAATGCGTGGCATCGAACACTACCGGACAGCCGGTCTCACGCATGATCGCCAGCGAACGCATGTCCGACACCAGATTATTGTAACCGAAGGAAGCACCGCGCTCGCACACAAGGATACGATCCCTGCCGCCGGCCTCGACGGCCTTATCGACGACATTCTTCATATCATGCGGCGCGAGAAACTGGCCCTTCTTGATATTAACCGGCTTGCCGGCGGTCATAACGGCGCGAATAAAATCGGTCTGGCGGCATAGAAACGCCGGGGTTTGCAGGACGTCTACCGCGGCGGCCACCGCGGCAATGTCATCGACCTCATGCACGTCGGTCAACACCGGCACACCGATCTGTTTGCGAACCCTGGCGAGGATCTCAAGCCCTTTTTCCATGCCCAAGCCTCGATAAGACTTCGACGAGCTGCGGTTGGCCTTATCGTAGGAAGACTTGTAGACAAACGGAATACCAAGGCTCTGGGTGATTTCCTTGAGCAAGCCGGCGGTATCCAGTGCAAGCTGCTCGGATTCAATGACGCAGGGACCAGCGATGAGGAAGAAAGGCCGGTCCAACCCGGCCTCGAAACCGCAGAGTTTCATGTCGCGGCGGCCTGCGTGCGTGGCACGTCCTGGGAATGACGTGCCCGCGCGGCCTGGACATAGCCGATGAACAATGGATGGCCGTCACGAGGAGTTGAGGTAAATTCAGGGTGGAACTGCACACCGACAAACCAAGGGTGATCCTTGAGCTCGATGATTTCCACCAGCGTATTATCCATGGAAGTCCCGGCTATCACCAAACCTTTCTCCTGCAGAATATCGCGATAGTGATTGTTGAATTCGTAACGATGACGATGTCGCTCGACGATGGAGTCTTTGCCATACAAGCCGCGCACATGGGTTCCGGGCATCAGTTTGCATTCCTGACCGCCCAGGCGCATGGTGCCGCCCAGATCATCGCCTTCACGACGTTTCTCCTTTCCGCCATCCGCCGTAATCCATTCCGTAATCATGGCAATCGTGGGATGCGGGGTCTTGAGATTAAACTCGGTGCTGTGCGCGCCTTTAAGGTTTGCCACATTACGGGCATATTCAATCACGGCCACTTGCATGCCGAGACAGATGCCAAGATAGGGAATGCCCTTCGTGCGCGCGTAGTTAACCGCCCTGATCTTGCCTTCGATCCCGCGCTCGCCAAAACCGCCCGGCACCAAAATCGCGTCAGCATCTTCCAGCTGGTTCGTTCCCTGGGAGTCAATCTGTTCTGAATCCACGTAACGAATATTGACACGCGTCAGCGTATGCAGGCCGGCATGCTTCAAGGCTTCGGACAATGACTTATAGGATTCGGTGAGGTGCACATATTTTCCAACCATGGCCACGTTAATTTCGCCGGTGGGATGTTCCATGGC
>JACXTT010006906.1_pt1 | contig 16123 bp, 13 predicted proteins | sample 9270951 | NCBI WGS metagenome assembly JACXTT01 (sample SAMN15532306, study PRJNA645909) | rock metagenome | isolation source: weathered quartz diorite | place: Puerto Rico | collected 2017-06-21 | reverse complement strand
GCGCCGCGGTGCGCGCCGGCTTCTGCGCTTCGGCCTTGACGCCGAACGTCCTGAACAGCGCCGGCAGCGGCAGCTCGCCGGTGCCTTCGGTCAGCGAGCGCAGCAGCGGCCCCATGCGCAGGCCGGTGACTTCATCGAACAGCGCGTGGACCTCAGCCTCGGTCACGCCACGCTGCACCGCGCCCGGCGCATAGAAGCCGCGGCCATAGCGGCGCCACAGCGCGCGCATGACATCGTCCAGCGAGCGTCGCCCGCGGGTCTTGTCGCGGATGGTCAGGTCCAGCGCCAGCGCCACCAGCGAACCCTTGTTGTAGTAGCTGACGATGGCGTTGGGGGCGTTCTCGTCCTGGCGGTAGTACTTGGTCCAGGCATCGAAGGAGCTTTCCGCCACGCTCTGCTTGGTGCGGCCGCTGCCGCGCAGCACGCCGTTCCAGGTCTTGGCCAGCATCTCGATGTACTGCGCATCGGTCACGCAGCCCGAGCGCACCAGCACCAGGTCGTCGTAGTAGCTGGTGAAGCCTTCGAACAGCCACAGCAGCGGCGTGTAGGTTTCCTCCGCCAGCCGGTACGGCACGAACGCGGCCGGCTTGATGCGCTTGACGTTCCAGGTGTGGAAATACTCGTGGCTGCACAGTCCGAGGAAGGTGCGATAACCCTCGCTGGTGTCGCTGTCGCCGCGCACGGGCAAATCATTGCGCGCGCACATCAGCGCCGTGCTGGCGCGGTGTTCCAGGCCGCCGTAGCCGTCGGTGGTGGCCATCGTCATGAAGACGTAGCGGCGGTTGCTGTCCAGGAACGGCGCCTGCGCGTTCTTGGGCTCGAACAGCCGGATCTGCGTTTCGCAGATGCGCTTCAGGTCGCGGCACACGCGCTCGATGTCGAGCTGTGGCACGCGCCCGGTGAAGACCACGTCGTGCTGCGCGCCGCAGGCGCGGAAGCTGGCCAGCTGGAAGGTGCCCATCTCGACCGGATGGTCGACCAGCTCATCGTAGTCGGCCACCTGGTAGCGGCCGAAACCGTAGCGCTTCGCGCCCGCGCGGCCCGGCGCTTCGCGCATGGCGGTGGCCACGCGCCAGTCGCGATAGGCCTCGCCGGCGGGCGCGTGGATATCGACGGTGCATGGCCGCTCGGCCTGCCCGTCCACGCACAGGAACACCGAGCTGCCGTTGAAGAAGCCGTGGGTGGTGTCCAGGTGCGCCGCGCGCACCGACAGGTCCCAGGCATAGACCTCGTAGCTGAGCGTCAGCGGGCCATCGGCCAGGCTGACCGGCGCGGCTTGCCAGCGCTGCTTGTCGAGCTTGGTCAGTTTGACCTCGCGCCCGCCCGCATCGGCGCGGATGCGCACGATATTGCGCGCGAAGTCCCGGATCATGTAGCTGCCCGGGATCCAGGCCGGCAGCGAGAAACACTGGCCGGCGGGATTGGGCTCGCTCACGGTGACGGTGACGGCAAACAGGTGCGCTTCAGGCTGAAGCGGGGCGATGGCGTAGCGGATCGGCGTCATGGGCTGGATTGTAACGTCGGCGCTTGCGGGCAGCGCCGACGCGGTGGTGCATCAGGGCGACGGTGCGCGATCAGCCGCGATTCACATCCACCACCACGCGCCCGCGCATGCCGCCTTCCATGATCTTGCGGCCCGCCTCGATCGCATCGCCCAGGCCGATCTCGCGCGTCAGCGCATTGAGCCGGTCCGGCTCCAGGTCGCTGGCCAGGCGCTGCCAGGCCAGCTCGCGCAGCGGCATCGCCGCCATCACGCTGTCGATGCCGTGCAAGGTGATGCCGCGCAGGATGAACGGCGCCACCGACCCCGGGAAGTCCAGGCCCTGCGCCAGCCCGCACGCCGTCACCACGCCGCCGTAGCGCACCTGGGCGCAGGCATTGACCAGCGTGTGCGAGCCGACCGAGTCGACCACCGCGGCCCAGCGCTCTTTCTGCAGCGGCTTGCCGGGCACGCCCAGTTCGGCGCGGTCGATCACGTCATCGGCGCCCAGCGCCTTCAGGAAATCCGCTTCCCTGGTCTTGCCGGTCGAGGCCACCACCTTGTAGCCAAGCTTGCTCAGCAGCGAGATCGCCACCGTCCCCACCCCGCCCGAGGCGCCGGTCACCAGCACCTCGCCATCGCCGGGGCGCACCGGGCCGTTGACGCCGCCGCGCTCCAGCGCCAGCACCGACAGCATCGCGGTATAGCCCGCGGTGCCGATCGCCATGGCCTGGCGCGTGGTGAAGGCGTCAGGCAGGCGCACCAGCCAGTCGCCCTTCAGGCGCGCGCGCTGCGCCAGGCAGCCCCAATGCGTCTCGCCCACGCCGTAGCCATTGAGCACCACCTTGTCGCCAGCCTTCCAGCGCGGGTGCGCGGACTCCAGCACCGTGCCGGCGCCGTCGATGCCCGCCACCATCGGCCACTTGCGCACCACCGGCGAGCGGCCCATGATCGCCAGCCCGTCCTTGAAGTTGATGGTGGAGTAGTCGACGGCAACCAGCACATCGCCGTCGGCGGGCAGTTGCGCCTCGTCGAGCGTGGCGATACTGGCCTGGGTGGCGCCGTCGGCCTGGGTCAGCAGCAATGCCTGGAAGGTCATGGTGTCTCCTTTGTCGCCTGCCGGCGATCGCATGGAATCAGGGGAAAGGCAGAAAGCAGAACGGCCGGACAAGTCCGGCCGTCGATCGGGCCGGGACAGGTCCGGCGCGCGCTTATTTCTTGATGCTGGCGAGCTTGCGTTCCAGCGTGGCGACGTCCGCCGCGCCGGGGATGCGGGTGCCGTCGGTGAAGAACACCGCCGGCGTGCCGGTCACGTTCAGGCTGTGGCCCAATGCCAGGTTCTCTTCCAGCGGGGTCTTGCAGCTGCCGTTGCCGCTCAGCGCCACCTGCTTTAGCATCCAGTCGCGCCAGGCCTTGGTGCGGTCGGACGCGCACCAGACCTGCTTGGCCTTGGTTTCAGAATCCGGCGACAGCACCGGGTACAGGAAGGTGTACACGGTGATGTTGTCCATCTGCTGGAAGGTCTGCTCGATGCGCTTGCAGTAGCCGCAGTTGGGGTCGGAGAACACAGCCACCTGGCGGCTGCCATCGCCCTTGGTCCACTTGATCGCGCGCGCCAGCGGCAGGTCCGACCACTTGATGCGGTTGATCTCGGCCAGCCGCTCCTCGGTCAGGTTGGCGCCGGTGCGGGTGTCGATCATCTCGCCGTTCAGGATGTAGCGGCCCGAGGTATCGGTGTAGACCACCTGCCCGCCGATGTTGGCCTCGAACAGGCCGGGCACCGGGGTCTTGGTCACGCTCTTCACTTCGGCGCGGCCGCCCAGCATCTTCTGCAGCGACTCCTTGATGCGGTCGGTGCCGGGCTCGCCGGCGGCCATGGCATGCAGCGCGAAGCCCGCAGCGGCCAGCCCGCCGGCAATGGCGGTGGTCCAGGCAGGGTGGCGGCGCAGGAATTGGAACATGTGGACTCCAGAGTATTCGGTAAAGGGATCGGACCGTTGTTTCAGCTTGCGGTCAGCCGAGCGCGCGCGCGATCAGCAAGCGCTTGAGCAAGGACTGGCCGCCGACCGCGCGCATGCCGGTGTTGCGCACCACGCGCGCCACGCCGCCCGGCAGCGAGAACAGCCGGTGCAGGCCGTCGGTGGCCGCGGTCAGCGACAACAGGTCGGTGGCGCGGGCGCGCTCGTAACGGCGCAGCAGGCGCAGGTCACCGTCGCTGCGAAAAGGTTCTTTGTCTGCCATCACGCGGCCAAGTTCCGCCACGTCGCGCAGGCCCAGGTTCATGCCCTGGCCGGCCAGCGGATGCACCACGTGGGCGGCGTCGCCCACCAGCGCCACGTGCGGCTGCACGAAGTGGTCGGCACGCTGCAGCACCAGCGGGAAGCCCTGCGCCGGGGTCACGCAGCGCAGCGCGCCAAACTGCGCGCCGATCGCGCCGCTGGCGCCCTGCATCACGGTGGCGGCCAGTGCCTCGGGCGGCAGCGCCAGCAGCTCGCGCGCGTGGGCCTCGTCGGCGGACCATACCATCGACACATGGTTGTCCGGCAGCGGCAGTATCGCCAGCACTTCCCCGTTGGCGGGTTCCTCGTCGGCCATCAGCTTTTCGGGCGCGCCCAGGAACCACTGCCACGCGGTTTCGTGGTGCGGGCGCTCGCAGGCGAAATTGGCGACCACGCCCAGCTGGCGGTACTTGCGCGTGCTGACGCCGATATGGCATTGCTGGCGCAGCCAGGAGCGCGCGCCGTCGGCGCCGACCACGCAGGCCGTGCGCAGCTTCTCGCCATTGCCCAGGGTCAGCGTGACGCCGTCCGGATCACGCTCGAACGCGCTCGCCGTGGCGTCGTGCCAGGTCACCTGGTGCTGGAAGCCCAGCGCCGTGTCCAGTGCGCGCTCGACGTGGCTGGATTCGATGATCCACGCCAGCTGCGGCACCGCGGCCGCGTAGGCAGAGAAATGCAGGTCCCCGTCCAGGCTCGGCGAAGTCTCGGCCGCGCTGACATCGCCGAACACGCGCATGTCGCGCACTGGCTGGATCCGCGCCGGGTCCAGCGCCTCCCACACCCGCATGCGCTCCAGCAGCGCCTGCGAGCTGGCCGAGAAAGCATAGATGCGGCTGTCCCAGTCATCCGGCCCGGCCGCCGTGCGGCCGCTGGCGCGGGGCGGCCTGGGCGCGACCAGCGCCACGTCCATGCCCTGCTGGGCCAGCAGCAGCGCGCAGGACTTGCCGACGATGCCGCCGCCGACGACAGCAACCTGGAAAGCGGAGGAGTTGCGCGCAGACGGGCGCGCGGACGCGTGGGATCGGGTCATGGCTGGATTATAGCCACGTCACTCCTGGCCCTGCCCCGCGCCCGCACGCCCCGGCCAGGCAGGCCGATGGCGAGGCCCCCTTCCGCTAGAATACGGGTTTTGCAATTTCCCGCCTTCTACCATGAGCCTCCAATGCGGCATCGTCGGCCTGCCCAACGTCGGCAAGTCCACGCTGTTCAATGCCCTGACCAAGGCCGGCATCGCCGCCGAAAATTACCCGTTCTGAGGGTCAGCGCAGTTAAGGCTTAGGAATCAAAAGGTTAGAGTACCTCCGGGCACTCTTCGAGACAAAACGATTACAAAATCCAGGGTCCTGTGCCGCCTATTTGGCGACGCCTGATGATACCCGAAGATCTTTCTGAAAGAGCTCGGAAAACGTGGCAGCGGCAGCGTGAAGATATCGGACCACATCAAACATTCCCTTGATGCCAGTGATCGGAAGGAACTGGATCAGGCCATGCTGTTCGCTTGCCTTGCTGTCGACGGCACATCAAAAAAGATGTATCCGGACATCGCCAGGGTCGGTGAGCGATTTCGCAAGTTCATCAATGAGAATTTGGACATCATCGAGCTGATGTTCGGAGGGCTAAACCTGCGCGAGACGGTGTTTCCTTTCAAAGATGCAAAGGGAAAGGTCGGGATCGGCTTCGCAGATATCGTCTACGAGAAATTCCGTTGCAGCCTAGCCCACGGCGAAGAGCTACCTGACGGGTTCGGAGTCTCCGTACAAATTGCGGAGGGCCATCAACAATTTCTTGTTGACGTGCAAAAGCAGTCGATGACTCTGCCTCAGAGTGCCATCTACGCGCTCGGATTGACATGCGTCTTGGCTCCAGCAAATGCTGACCAGAAGATTGGCAGCGACCTTTATCACTACCGCGACCCGATCAATCATTACGTCGTGGATCGTTGGTGGGGAAACGCGGAGTGCGCTAGGAAGATCATGGACTTTGAGACGCAGATCCGAGTGAAGATGGACTTCACGAATGTCTGGCCACCGGGTCAGGATTGATCGAACGCCGTCCCCCTACAAGCTTTCCCTATTTGCGCTGCTCCCGTGCGAGGCTAGTGTTCAGCCAGAGATACGCTAAAAGAAATCCGACTGTTCAAAATTCCGCCCCAGCGTGAGGTTAGCGTTCAGCTGGAGATACTCTAATAAGTATTCCATTACGCACAAATACCCCAGTTTAAGAGGCTATTTAATCACAATTCCACCAGATCGCAAGGCTAGCGTTCACCCCCATGAACGCAAACGGTCGCTCTAGCGTTCAAAATTCACGTGTGCTGGACATCAGCCAAGGGGTTGTGCCTCCGGCCCTAGTTCACGAGGGTGTGCTGGTTGAACTAGGCTACGGCAATGGTAGACACAGTCGATCGCGCGACACGCAGCAGGATAATGGGGCGTGTACGAAGCAAGCATTCCTCGCCTGAGATGCTGGTACGCCGTCTTCTGTTTGCGGCTGGCTATCGCTATCGCCTACACCGCAAGGGTCTTCCGGGCACACCAGACTTGGTGTTTCCTGGCAGGAAGAAAGTGATTTTTGTGAATGGCTGCTTCTGGCACAGGCACGAGGGATGTGCGCTTGCGCGGCTACCAAAGTCACGGCTCGATTTCTGGATACCAAAGCTGGAAGGCAACCGGCTTAGAGATCTTGCCAACCGAGCCAAATTAGAAAGCATGGGCTGGAAGACGATGACTGTATGGGAATGTCAGGTCAAGGATGAGGACGCCCTACTTGCCTGTGTGAAAGACTTCCTCGACGCAGACGGCTAAGGGGGTAGGGCTTGACCGGGGGATTTGGGGAGACGCTACAATGCGTCCTTTTCTTCACAGATTGTGCCCAACTGCTATGGCGTCCAAACCGAAACCGGCCAGTCCGGCACAGCAATTACACGAAGAGCTCACGCGAGTCGTCGAGCTGGTTAGAGAGGTTTCGGCAGCCATCCCACGTCGCGGTCAAGCGATGGCGCAGGTGCGTGCAGCTATCGACGAAGCAGCGGCAGTTTTGCAGACCGTTCACCAGGAGCTCGACGACGTAAAGCTGCCCGGGGCAATGTTTGATCTGCAAGACCCGCGAGTTGTCGGACGCATTGTCGCTATGGCTATGCTGGCGCAAGAAAAGACCAACTTGGCGTCCTTGGGACGATTCTATGGGTCGGGGATCTACGCCCTCTACTACAAGGGCAGTCTGCCGGTTTACGCGCCCTTGGCTAATACCGACCATCCCATCTATGTTGGCAAAGCGGATCCCGCCATGAAGGCGGCACGCAACCCCATAGACCAAGGAGAAAAGCTGGTTGGACGACTACTGGAGCACCGAAAGAGCATCACTAAAGGGGCGAATCTTAGCCCTGAAGATTTCGAATGCAGATACCTCGTCGTGTCCAGCGGAGCGCAAGAGGCGGCAGAGTCGCATCTGAAAAATCTCTACAACCCCATTTGGAATAACGAGAGCAACGTCTGTTTCGGGATCGGAAAGCACGGGGACAACGCGGAGACGCGGAGCAACTCGCGCTCGCCCTGGGATACGCTCCATCCGGGGAGAAAGTGGGCGGACAATCCACTGATCAAGGATGGAAAATCAGGAGTCCAGGTTGAGGCGGATATTGCCGCACACTTGGCAAAGTTTCCGCCCATCCGCACCCGTGAAGAAGCAGTCGAGAGACTGCTACGAGAGATGACGCAGATCTAGTGACCCGCGACCAAGGTCTTTGTGGAGGCTTGTTCCAGTACGTCCGCCACAGACCGGGATACAACTTCGGCAAGACGAACTGGAACGGCGTTCCCTAGCTGCCGCATGGTTTCCGACCAAGAGCCGTGGAAACGATATGTATCGGGGAACGTCTGAATCCGCGCCGCCTCTCGGACAGTAAAGTAGCGGACGGAGCCGTCTGGATAGGCGAGCATGTTCTCGCCCCCCGGGACACCATGGACACCAGCCTTCAGTGTTTTTGCTGGCTCATCTAGGGGACTGCCTGTGTGTCCCGGGTACGTCCTCGCGCCCCCATTGAAGACGTGATTCTGAAATTTCGCCGCAGCCTTGCTTTGAGGGTCTGGCAAATCCGAAATGGGATCGCGGACGGTTTGCCAAGGCGCGAGCGTGCCCGAAGTAACGCTGGCAACAAGCCTGTTGATACGGGATAGCTGCCTTGGAGTGGGCTGCGGGCGCTGACTCTTCGGGACGCCATGACGCTCCCAGTAAGTACCTGTCACGTACTTGGCAATCAGGAGTTCGTCCTCGGAGTGCGTAGGTTCGGGGAATGACCACTCGACGCCGAGGTCAGCGCGGATACCAACAATGAAGACTCGCTCGCGCTTCTGAGGCACACCGTAGTCTGCCGCATTGAGCAGACGGAACAGGATCTTGTATGCAGGTTTGCGCTTCGACGAGGTGTGAATTCGCTCCAGCCGTGCGAGGTGCTCTTCCTGAGCCTCATTCTTCTTGCGGACCAAGTCCGGATAGGTCAATTGAAGCGTGATGTACTCGAAATAGCTGGCGAAGCTCTCGCGCAGCAGGCCCTTCACGTTCTCAAAAATGAACGCTTTCGGCTTGACGCGCCGGATAGACTCAATCGCCACCGGGAACATGTCACGGGCGTCCATATCGCCCTGATGTTTGCCGCCCATTGAGAAAGGCTGGCAAGGCGGACCTCCCGAAACAAGGTCTATGAGTCCCGCGTGTGCGTCGTAGTCGTAGGAACGCGCGTCGCCCTCGAACAGAACGAAGTCCTCACCGTGCCCGGAATAATGCCCTCGATTCTCCCGAATCGTTTGGCAGGCATCGGCATCCCACTCAACAACTGCATCATGTACAAATCCCGCTCTGGTCATCCCCATTGCGAGACCGCCGGCGCCGGCAAACAGCTCAAGATTATTCATTGGTTTCTTTCTGTATCTTCTAGTGGCAGGTCCGTCTGTTTGTCGCCACCGAATCGGCCTTTGTGCCCTGCGCCCCTTGGCCTCTTTGGTTCAATTTCGACGTGGCGCAATGGGCCCCTAAAGTCCAATCCCCGCTCCGCCAACTCGGCCATGAGCGTGACGATTACCGCGAGGTGAGACGGAACCTCCCCTCTCGTGGCGCAGTTGGTCACCGAATTACGATTCATCCTCAAGAGCTCCGCGAACTCACGGACAGTTATTCCGGCCTTACCAAGTTGCCTCTGGAACTCTTCATAGGTCATGCGGCATTCTAGCCCGCCAAGCCTGAGAGTTTACACATTTTTTTGTGGGCCAAACACATATTTTAATGTGCAAGCGACTGCCTCGGTGAGCATTGCGTTAGCCTGTCCAAGGGACTCACCACCCCCCCGCAAAGACGGCGCTCGGCCGCTTTCACGAACCGCCGGGCACCCTGCGAGGCAGGCCCCACCCCAGGGTGACCCCTTTAGGAAACGATGGCCCCTGTTCTGCGGAAGGTCCTAGGGGGTGCCCAGGGGGTCTATCGGTTTCCTTTCGAATTCTCTGGCGGCGGTCTCACTCATCGAGCCTTGAACAACAACAACGGAACAAGGTCTTTAACCCCTTATGCGAAAAGGGTAGGGACTGGGGGTATGGGGGTCTTTTCCCTGTCAGCCTGAGAAAGCGAGCAGGCTTCGCTCCCAGCCGCGCCAGCTAAGGAGGCCGACCGAGCCCCACGGTGCGGGCCAGGGGATAGCCCCGAGCAATCCCGGTAGAGACTGTTTGGCATTCGGCCATGGCTGCCCGAGATATTGGGCCCGAGTAATGTACGAATACGACCGGTTTCGTACTGGATCTGCAGCAGGGTACGAAAGTGAGGGTTGACGGAATTCGTACACCATGTATGATTCGTACATCCAATTCGTACAGATCAAGTGAGTCAACCATGAGCCGAGTCTTCGCATATTGCCGCGTCTCCACTACTGACCAGACCACCGACAACCAAGTCAAGGAGATCGAGGCAGCAGGCTTTGCCCTGAGCCCCAAGAGGATCCAGACGGAAACCATCAGCGGTTCGGTGGCGGCCTTCCAGCGCCCAAAGTTTTCCAAGCTGGTGGACAGGCTCGAAGCTGGCGATGTGTTGGTGGTCACGAAGTTGGACAGACTTGGTCGCAATGCGATGGACGTCCGTAGCACTGTCGACCGACTGGCTGCGGATGGCGTCCGAGTCCACTGTCTGGCCCTTGGCGGGGTCGACCTGACCAGCGCTGCTGGGCGCATGACTATGCAGGTACTGGCGGCGGTTGCGGAATTCGAGCGAGACCTACTGATCGAGCGAACCAACAGCGGTATCGAGCGGGCCAGGGATCAAGGCAAGAAGTTTGGTCGACCGTCTGCCTTGAGCGCTGAGGAGCAACAGAAGGTACTGCAGCGGCTGGCTGAAGGAGCCCCCGTGGCGCAGCTTGCTCGGGACTTTGAGACCACCCGGCAGACCATCATGAGGCTGCGGGACAGGAATAGCTGAAGGAGCGCCATGAGGCCGAGGGGTCAGCAGTTTCTGCACGATCTGAAGAGGTCCTTTCGGGCCTGTAGGCTGCAACCGCGTGATCAATGCAAGACATTCTCCCCATTAGAAGAAAGGCCCGCCGCGTTGCGGGCTTTTTCATGTCTACAGGCTGGTGATGTGATCGAGGGCGTTCTTACGCACACTGGAGGCAAGCCGAGCTCTTCCCAATCACTCGGTCGGTTTTGAGGTCAATGGCCGACATACGTCCCTTAGGAGGGAGGCCACCTCATTCCCAAACCGCTGGGTCGATTTTGAGCCGAATGGCCGACATACGTCCTCTAGGAAGGGACACCCAATTCGCCAGCAGCTATCACCAACCGATCGGTAGGTTTTATGCCGAATGACCGACATGCCTACACTAGGAAGGGTTGTTCCCGGTGATCGATGGCAGACATGACCACACTAGGAAGGACCGCCCCCTCAGGTGATCGATGGCAGACATGACCACCATAGAAGGGACGATCGCGAAAAGCGGCGCGTGACACACATCAGCACCATTGAGAGAGCGCATGACGCATGTGACCTTTGGCACATATTCATACCTTTGAGAGCACCAGCGTCATCGGCCTATCCTGTCTGATGAGGCGATAGTTGTAATTTAATCCGTACATCAGAGGGAGACCCAGCGAGGTCTCTTCTTTTTACCTTTTGCAATAGGAAATATCAATCATGAGCATGGAGCAGATAGCTGCCACATCAAGCTCACCAGCCACCATCACCCGACGCCTACGACCAAAAGCCAAGAACGGCCAGAAGGCTCACGCCAGAGCAGCAGCAGTGGCCGCAGGCCGGAAGACGTTTCACTGGCATTGCCACAAGGGGCACGGGCTGACCCTCTTCAGCACAGCCGGGACAGGACAGTGCAGGACTTGCATGGCCCTGAACTCGCAGACGTACCTGAAACGAAAGAATCAGGAAGAAGCCCACCGAAGTACTTAGACGAGCTAGGAGCCGGTTTTTCATGTCGAGGGTACCTACCCCTATCCCCAGGTGCTCCAAGAGATCCTGGCGAGAACCAGCGGCCCCTGAGAGGAGTTGCCGGACCACCCAACCCACCATCACCACCATGAAAGAGAAACCCATGAAATCGAAGACCCCCATCACCCAACCCATCATCACCAGAGCCGAAGCGATTGCTCAGGGGCTTGACCGGTATTACACCGGGAAGCCTTGCAAGTATGGGCATGTCGACCAGAGGTATTTGAGCAACGGCGAATGTGTCGAATGCCAACAGGAACGGAACAACAAGAAGACCGAACGCCGCCGCACCGATGCCCAGTACCGAGAGCAGCTGAACAAGCACCGGCGCGAGTGGGCAGCAGATCGCAAGGCCAGTGACCCCGCATACCTTGGGGCCCACAGGGAAGACGTGGCGGCAGACCAATGGCGTAAGGCCACCGGCGGGACGATGCACGCGGGATACGACAACGAGCGAGAGACGCTGCAAGAGTTCTACGCCAAGTGCCCCGAAGGCTGGCAGGTCGACCACAGCATCCCAAAGAAGTCAGCAGCCTGTGTCGGTCTGCATACGCTGGCGAACCTGTCTTATGTCGACAAACGGACGAACATCAAGAAAGGAAAGCAATTCGACCCTGACCGTGTACGCAGCCAGCGCCCCCTGAACGGCCACAAGGGCGGGGCCTACGATCCTGCCCTGTCTGATCACGACTACTGGCAAGCGGTGATGCTGGCAGGGATGCTGTGGGCTGCAGATTCTCAGGATGACTTGGGGTGCCTCGAGAGCGATCCCTGCCCGGTCAACCGCCTGCTCCACAAGCTGCTGACGGGGGATGCGAGCGTCATGCACAAACCCTTCGACGTGACTCCCTTCCGTGAGGAGTTGGCTGAGGTGGAAATCGAGATTGCCGAGCTACAAGCCCTGCTGGTGAAGATGGACAGCGCCAATGACCGGCACTCGAGGAGCGCAGCGTGAGGGAAGCTGACCGCTGCTTAGTCCACCGTACCGAGCTCAATGAAGCAGAGCGTAGGGCCTACCGCGAGTTCGCAGGGCTGACTACACAGACCCCGGTGAGGAAAGGCCAGCGAGTCCGTACCGACGTCCCCGGCAGGGTCCTACCGAAAGGCAATGAGCCCCACAGGATCGCCAGAGAACGCGGGAAGACGGTTGGTCGCCCTGTGGGTGTTGCGAACGGCTGGAACCGTGAAGACAGCGGGCTCGAGCAGGCAGTGGCGAAGATCAAGGCCAAGTGCGATGTCGGGTTTTTTGAGAGACATCGGCGATGGCCCACCGAGGATGAAGCTTGGGAGATGCACAAGCAGGCAATCCCAGTGGACCTCTTGCGGGACTGGGTCGCCATGAGGAAACGCAGGGGCTTAGGGTGAAGTGCATTTCACATTATGGAATACAGCAATTCGGGACCGAGTCTTTTCAGTGAAGACAGGGGCCATAGGAAAACCGACCGAAGGCCCCCTTAGGCTTCCCTTGGGCCTCCCCGGGATCCCCTAAGGATTCCCGACGCAGCCTGCAATTGCACCTAGGTGGACCGATCTACATCACCACTCATAGACCACCAAGCATCGAAGGCCGAAGTACGGATACCAGGGGGTCGCCTATTCCAACAGCAGATTATGGGCGCGTCGATGTTGGTCGCCCCCATTCTGGGACCCTCTTCCACAGCCGCCCTCTTTATCTTTAAAGGAAGACATCTACACCCTTGATTTTTAATGGATTTTTCACTTTCCGACTGATGTTTTCCATCACTTTTTGGCACTTTTTCCTGACCGATGGCCGACGTAGGTCATCCTCTCAAGGGCTAATTCATCATCCCGATCTACCAAGTATGTACAACCATTTATCCTACTTAAATTGGTCTGAAGTCACCGACCCCGATCAGTACCAACACCCGGAGCTATTCGAAGTCCGCAGGTACACCGAAGCAGAACTTCAGCAACACAGGGAAACCTATCAACTACCGGTCTCCACACCCTATGGAACCTTCAAGAGCGGTCTTCCGACAAACGATTCCGAGGACAGTCACTTCATCATCAAGGCTCGCCATGAAGCAATAGCTTGGTCGGAGACTTCTGTACGTAGGTCGGACCTAAAGGACGCTGGGTGGAAGCTCCGTACAGCCCGTAAGGGCTCATTCCCCGTCACCCGCATAGTCCCCCATACCTGGGTCGATACGGAGACCGGAGAAGTGATTACCACCAATCCGAATGAGAAGAGCGCACGTAGGGTATCCAAGGCTCCCCCGACGCCAGAGTCCATGTCCGACCGTTGCATCCGCTACTCGATACTCCTGAATGCACTGTCGCCAAACAAGCGGGAATTTGTTCAGTACATCATCAAAATGCGGAGCCGTAGGGGCGGACTGGTCGAGCCTCTTACCGATGCTTTGGACAGGTGGATTGCCTATCGGCACCCGGAGATCCTTCAGAACAACAAGGCACGCAAACGGCAATCCCTGAAGGGTCTCCTGTACACGCTGGGGATACTTGCAGACGAGCAAACGTTGACCAGAGAGCACCAGCTGGCGGGGTGGAGTACCAAGGCCGACAAGTTGGCTGAGGCGTCCACAGCCGCAACTATCCTTAGGCCCCGTGGTGTCCCCCAGTGGGAGCAGGGAGCCTCCAGACCGACGTGGATGATGGAGTTTGGCGTGAGCCTCCCTCCGATGAGTGAGACCGGCGGTCTGGCGAGTGACTTGCCACGGGTAGCGGCCCTAAGTGAAGCTGCCAACGATGATGGTGTCATGGCGGCCTAAGATCCGCGTCGGCCTTGTGCGCGTCCTGCCGTGATGCGGAAGTCCCGGAGGCGTTAAGCAGCCCTCATCCCACTGAGGACGCCTTGAATACGAGCAAGGGCGTCGGCAACGTCCTGTGGCTCCAATCCAACGTAGTGCCGATGCAAGACATCAGATCTCTTCGGAGCATGACCGAGGATCCTTCTCAGAATCGCGTCACCGATCCCCAAGCGGGCTCCCACGGTCGCCAGCAGCTTCCTCAGGTCATGCAACGTGAATTCGGGGGCTCCTGCCCTCTGCGCCATCTCCGTAACGTGGTCAACAGACAGTCCGGCGAACAACCTATCGCCCTGCTCGCAGGCGACACAGCGCCGCTCCAGGATTTCCCTCATGGGCTCCGTTATGGGCAGCGTATGGGGCTTCCCGCCCTTTGTGTCTGGAATCAGCAGGACATTGCCAACTAGGTCTACATGCTCCGGCAGGATGGCCCCGCATTCGTTTTTTCGTAGGCCCGTGAGGAAGACCAAGCGGAGGTAATCCCGTTGAGGCTCGGGGAGCTTGTCCACGGCGGCAGACCACTCGGGCAAGTCGGTCTCCTTCAATTTCCTGGCTTTTGGCTGCGCCCGTGCTGGGAGTAGTCCAGCTGCCCCTAGCTTCACGAAGGGACTCGGGATGTCCAATCCATGTACAGCGTGGAGATACCGCAGCAGGGACCCGATGAGACCTCTTCCGAGTTCCACAATGGCCGCCCCTTTTGCCCGGGCAAAAGAGTGACAGTGTTCAGCGAACGCCGGACCCTTGAGCGCTGATACAGGCTGCTCCAGCCATTCTCGGAAATGCGTCTTCAAGATGGACTGATATCTGGCAAGGCTGGATGCCTTCACCTTCTTGGCTTCCGCATAGGCCGCCAGTGCTTGGCTGAGATTCGGCAAGATGGCCGCCATAGGCCGAACTGGAATTTCCCCCTCTCTGCACATGCGCAGAATTGGCAAGGCTCGCTCCCGCGCCTCGTTGACGCTAAGAATCGGCCATCGTCCCAAGGTCACCCTAACCTGCTTGCTTCGGGCACTGGTCGCTACAAAAAACGTCAGGTATCGCCGCCCGACCCTCACGCACAACCCACATAGCACGCTGTCCCGCAGAACGGCCCCGTGCTTGGTCTTGTGGCGATCCAGAGCTGCGTCTGAGAAGGTTACAATAGCCATTTTTCCGGTGACAAATCCAGTACAAAATCGTTGAGCCAAAGCCCCGATTTGCTGGTCCTGTCTCGCACTGACTCACTCTGCCTTGGTATCGCAGGTCGCTCGTACGACCGCCCATCCACCAAGGAGAGATGCACTGCAACCCATTGATTTCTAAAGGTTTCCCATGAGCCTCCAATGCGGCATCGTCGGCCTGCCCAACGTCGGCAAGTCCACGCTGTTCAATGCCCTGACCAAGGCCGGCATCGCCGCCGAAAATTACCCGTTCTGCACCATCGAACCCAATGTGGGCGTGGTCGAAGTGCCGGATCCGAGGCTCGGCAAGCTGGCCGAGATCGTCAAGCCGGAGCGCATCCTGCCGGCCACGGTCGAGTTCGTCGACATTGCCGGCCTGGTGGCGGGCGCCTCCAAGGGTGAAGGCCTGGGCAACCAGTTCCTCGCCAATATCCGCGAATGCGACGCCATCACCCATGTGGTGCGCTGCTTTGAGGATGACAACGTGATCCACGTGTCTGGCAGGGTGCACCCCCTGTCGGACATCGAAGTGATCAACACCGAACTCGCGCTGGCCGACCTCGCCACTGTCGAAAAGGCCCTGGCCCGCTACATCAAGCCGGCCCGCGCCGGCGACAAGGAAGCCCAGCGCCTGGTCGCGGTGCTGGAAAAGGCACAGGCCGTGCTCGACCAGGCCAAGGCCGTGCGCACGCTCGACCTGGCACCGGAAGAGTGGGAAGCCATCCGCCCGTTCTGCCTGATCACCGCCAAGCCAACCATGTATGTCGCCAACGTGCGTGAAGACGGCTTCGAGAACAACCCGCACCTGGACGCCGTGCGCGAGCACGCCAAGCAGACCGATTCGCCGGTGGTCGCCGTGTGCGCCGCCATCGAAGCCGAGATCGCCGACCTGGACGACGCCGACAAGGCCGAATTCCTGGCCGACCTGGGCATGGAAGAACCCGG
>JACXTT010006905.1_pt1 | contig 16126 bp, 12 predicted proteins | sample 9270951 | NCBI WGS metagenome assembly JACXTT01 (sample SAMN15532306, study PRJNA645909) | rock metagenome | isolation source: weathered quartz diorite | place: Puerto Rico | collected 2017-06-21 | reverse complement strand
AGACCCGCCACACTACCTTCAGCCTGGCGAAAAAAGTGCTGCTCGCCCTGGTCCTGGGGGTGATCTTCGGTGTCGCCCTGCACAGTATCTACGGTACCGGCAACCCGGTCCTCAAGGCCTCCATCGGCTGGTTCGAGCTGATCGGCAATGGCTACGTGCAATTGCTGCAGATGATCGTGATCCCGCTGGTGTTCGCCTCGATACTCAGCGCCGTGGCTCGTCTGCACAACGCCACGTCCCTGGGCAAGATCAGCTTCCTGACCATCGGCACGCTGCTGTTCACCACGGCCATCGCCGCGCTGATCGGGATCGGCCTGACCAATCTGTTCGGCCTCACCGCCGAAGGCCTGGTGGCCGGCACCCAGGAAATGGCACGCCTGCAAGTGATCCAGAGCGATTACGCCGGCAAGGTCGCCGACCTGAATGTCCCACAGTTGCTGCTCTCGTTCATTCCGCAGAACCCCTTCGCCGACCTGGCCCGGGCCAAGCCGACCTCGATCATCAGCGTGGTGATCTTTGCCGCGTTCATGGGCGTGGCGGCACTGCAACTGCTCAAGGATGACGCCGAGAAAGGCCAGAAGGTGGTGAACGCCATCGACACCCTGCAAGCCTGGGTCACGCGCCTGGTGCGCCTGGTGATGAAGCTCACGCCCTACGGCGTGCTGGCGCTGATGACCAAGGTGGTCGCCGGCTCCAACCTGCAGGACATCATCAAGCTGGGCAGTTTCGTGGTGGTCTCGTACATCGGCCTGGCCCTGATGTTCGTGGTCCACGGCCTGCTGGTGTCGCTGGCCGGGATCAACCCGCTGCGGTTCTTCCGCAAGATCTGGCCGGTGCTGACCTTTGCCTTCACCAGCCGCTCCAGCGCGGCGAGCATTCCGCTGAGCATCGAAGCCCAGACCCGTCGGCTGGGGATTCCACAATCGATTGCCAGCTTTGCCGCGTCGTTCGGCGCAACCATCGGCCAGAACGGTTGTGCCGGGCTGTATCCGGCGATGCTGGCGGTGATGGTTGCGCCAACCGTGGGGATCAACCCGCTGGATCCGTTGTGGATCGCCACGCTGGTGGCCATCGTGACCTTGAGTTCGGCCGGGGTGGCCGGAGTCGGTGGCGGAGCGACTTTTGCCGCACTGATCGTGCTGCCGGCCATGGGCTTGCCGGTCTCGCTGGTGGCGCTGCTGATTTCCGTGGAGCCGCTGATCGACATGGGCCGCACGGCGCTGAACGTGAGCGGTTCGATTACCGCCGGGGCGGTTGCCAGCCAGGTGATGCAGCAGACCGACAAGGAATTGCTGGAGGCTGAAGAGCATGGGGAATTGGCTCAGGCCTGAGTTCGGCGGCGGCTGATAGACCGCTATCGCGAGCAAGCTTGCTCCTACAAAGGCAGCGTCGATCACGTTATTGCGTTCGACACCGTTCTTGTAGGAGCAACCGGTCGACGCTCGATTGCTCGCGATACTTTTAGCGTTTTTCCCAGACTTCGAAACTGAACGCCGGCTTGCCATCGGCCGCCGGATGCGACTCATCCGACACCAACTTCCACTGACCCTCATCGACCTGCGGAAACCAGGCATCGCCTTCCGGGCTCAGCGCCACACGGGTCAGGTACAGCCTATCCGCCTGCTCCAGGCCCTGGGTATAAAGCTGCGCGCCGCCGATCAGCATCAACTCGCTCGCACCCTGCTCCAGCGCCCACTGTTCAGCGCGCACCAGTGCAGCCTCCAGCGACGCAAACACCTCCGCGCCTTCCAGCTGCAAGCCCGCCTGGCGACTGACCACCAGGTTCAACCGGCCCGGCAATGGCCGTCCCAGCGAATCCCAGGTCTTGCGCCCCATGATGATCGGCTTGCCGAGGGTCGTGGCCTTGAAGTACTTGAAATCCGCCGGCAAATGCCAGGGCATGCTGTTGTCGACGCCGATCACGCGGTTTTCACCGAGCGCCGCGATCAGGCTTAAAGGGAGAGTTCTGTTCATGTCGCCGAGGATACCAGAGCCCGTGCGCCGACTCGGACATACGCCGACAAAATTAACTCGCCCTTTCCACAGCGGACGCCAGGATGCAGGTACCCGCCACAGCGGTTATGCTTCCAGCTCACTTGAGCCCAGGACGCCGCGTGACTGAACCGACTCCCCTGCACCGTCTCTGGCTGACCGAGACGGTGCGCCTGCGCGAAGAACAGGCAGGCCCGCTGGAAGACCTCGAAGCCAATCGCCGTGCCCGCGCCGCCGGCGGCGACCTGCCGACCCGCATCCAGCACCGCGCCCTCTGGCTGGCCGAACGCGATGGCCTGCTCAGTGCCTTGCACCACTGGCTGCAAGGCGCGCGGCTGGCGCTGCTGGTCCTGGCGCTGCTGGTGATCGTCAGCGGCGCCGGCATGGCCTTCGCCGCCCTGGGCAACGGCCAGGTAGCGGTCAATGTGTTCTGGGCCCTGGGCAGCCTGCTCGGCCTGAACCTGCTGTTGCTGCTGAGCTGGGCCCTGGGCCTGGCCTTCGCCGGCGAACACGCGGCCAGTTTCGGGCGCCTCTGGTTGTGGCTCAGCGAAAAGCTCGCGCGCGATGCCCAGGCCGCGCAACTGGCACCGGCACTGCTGTTGATGCTGCAGCGCCGGCGCCTCAATCGCTGGGCCATCGGCAGCGTGGTTCACGGCCTCTGGTTGCTGGCCATGCTCAGCGCCCTGGTCCTGTTGTTGCTGCTGATGTCGACCCGGCGCTACGGTTTTGTCTGGGAAACCACCCTGTTGCGCGGCGACACCTTTGTCGCAGTGACCCAGGCCCTGGGCGCCTTTCCCGCCCTGCTGGGGTTCGGCCTGCCCGACGCGGAAATGATCCGAGCCAGCGGTGATACCGCGCTGAACCTGGAAAACGCCCGGCACGCCTGGGCCTCCTGGCTGGTGGGGGTGCTGGTGGTCTACGGCGTGGTGCCGCGCCTGCTGCTGGCGCTGTTCTGCCTCTGGCGCTGGCGGCACGGCAGCCGTTCCCTGAGCCTGGACCTCAACCTGCCCGGCTATGCGCAACTGCGCGAACGCCTGATGCCCAGCAGCGAACGCCTGGGGGTCAGCGACGCGGCGCCCGACGCGCTGCACAACACCCAGGCCGGGGCCAGCGCTTTGGAGAGCGAAGGCGCCTTGCTGGTGGCCATCGAGCTGGACAACCAGCGCCCCTGGCCGCCGACCTTGCCGAAAACCGTGCGGGACGCCGGCATCCTCGACAGCCGTGAATCCCGGCACAAACTCCTCGAACAATTGACCCGCTTCCCACCGGCACGCCTGGCGATCGCCTGCGACCCGCGACGCTCGCCGGACCGTGGCAGCCTCGGGCTGATCGCCGAACTGGCCCGTAGCGCCGGCGCGACCCGCGTCTGGCTGCTGCAAGCGCCGCCCGGCCAGGCGCTGGATGCCGACCGCCTCGGTGACTGGCACAGCGCCCTGCAACAGTTGGAACTGCCCTTCGCCGACAGCGCCCCGCTGAGCTGGCTGGAGAGCGGTCATGACTAAAGCGCTGAAACTGGCCGTAGTCGGCCACACCAATGTCGGCAAGACCTCACTGTTGCGCACCCTTACCCGGGACGTCGGCTTCGGCGAAGTCTCCCACCGCCCCAGCACCACCCGGCATGTGGAAGGCGCACGGCTGTCGGTGGACGGCGAAGCCTTGCTCGAACTCTACGACACCCCGGGCCTGGAAGATGCCATTGCGTTGCTCGACTACCTCGAACGCCTGGATCGTCCCGGCGAGCGTCTCGACGGTCCGGCCCGCGTCGCGCGTTTTCTCGACGGCAGCGAAGCCCGCCAGCGCTTCGAACAGGAAGCCAAGGTGCTGCGCCAATTGCTGGCCTCGGACGCCGGGCTCTATGTGATCGACGCCCGCGAGCCGGTGCTGGCCAAATACCGCGACGAACTGAGCGTTCTGGCCAGTTGCGGCAAGCCGTTGTTGCCGGTGCTCAACTTCGTCAGCAGCGCCGAGCAGCGCGAGCCGGAGTGGCGTGAAGCCCTGGCCCGCCTGGGCTTGCACGCCCTGGTGCGGTTCGACAGCGTGGCGCCACCGGAGGACGGTGAGCGGCGCCTGTATGAAAGCCTGGCGCTGTTGCTGGAAGGCGCGCGCCCGCAGCTGGAACGCCTGGTCCTCGACCTGGAGGCCCAGCGCCGGGCTCGGCGGCAGAGCGCCAACCGACTGATCGCCGAACTGCTGATCGACTGCGCGGCCTGCCGGCGCAGCGTGGTCAGCGCTGCCGACGCGCAAACCCAGGCCATCGGCGAACTGCGCCAGGCCGTGCGCCAACGGGAGCAACGCTGTGTCGACGCCCTGCTCAAGCTCTATGCCTTCCGCCCCGGCGATGCGGCGGCCAGCGACCTGCCGCTGCTGGACGGACGCTGGGGCGACGATCTGTTCAACCCGGAAACCCTCAAGCAACTGGGTGTGAAGGTCGGTGGCGGAATTGCCGCCGGAGCGGCGGCGGGCGCCGGTATCGACCTGCTGGTGGGTGGCCTGACCCTCGGCGCGGCCGCCCTGGCCGGAGCCCTCGCCGGCGGTGCCCTGCAGACCGCCCGCAGTTATGGCAGTCGCCTGCTGGGCAAGCTCAAGGGCCAGCGCGAACTGACCGTCGACGACAGCGTGCTGCGCCTGCTGGCGCTGCGCCAACGGCAATTGTTGCAAGCCCTGGAAGCGCGTGGGCATGCGGCGCTGGAGAGCATCCAGGTGACCCTGCCGGTGGACACCACCTGGCGTGAAGGCAAGCTACCCGAGGCCCTGCACAAGGCCCGGGCGCATCCGCAGTGGTCATCGCTCAATGCACACGCGCGGTTGAGCCAGCCGGAACGCCAGGAACAGATCGATCTGTTGCTGCATCGCCTGGCTGAAACCTGACAGAGCTACCAACCAACGCGGTCTATCAGGCAGACCGAGATGGCCCGTTTTACGACTGCTTCGCAGCCGAGCGCGGGCAAGCCCGCTCGCCACAAGACCGCGGACTGATCAGGACCAACCACCGCCCAGGCTTTTGTACAGGGAAATACGGTTGCTCACCTGCAGCAAACGGGTCCTGATCAGCGCTTGCTGCGCCGTGCTCAGGCCACGCTGGGCGTCAAGCACCTCGAGGTAGCTGTTCAGGCCATCCTGATAGAGCAACTGCGCCAACTCGACGCGGCGCGACTCGTTGCGCACCAGCCGTTGCTGCGCGTCCAGTTGTCGATTGAGCGGCTCGTTCGAGCCCAGTGCATCGGCCACTTCACGAAAGGCCTGCTGGATCGAACGCTGGTACTCGACCACGGCAATCTCACGTTGCACCTTGGACAGTTCGAGTTGCGTGAAGCGTCGGCCCATGTCGAACAGCGGCAAGGTCACGGCGGGGGTGAAGGACCAGCCCTTGGCCTCCCCGGAAAACAGCTCGCTCAACTGCGGGCTGCTGACACCGAAGAAACCGGTCAGGGAAATGCTCGGCAGGAAGGCCGCCCGGGCCGCGCCGATATTGGCATTGAAGGCCTTGAGCCGGGCCTCGGCCGCCCGAATATCCGGGCGCCGCGCCAACAATTCGGAGGGCAGGCCCGGGGCAATTTCCGGCAACTGCGGCCCATCGTCCCAAGACCCGGAGGCAAACCGCGAGGGCTCAAGCGTCGCCCCCACCAGCAACTCCAACCGGTTCAGGGCCACGCCCTGTTGACGCCCCGCGTCGGCCAACTCGGCCTCCAGCGTCAATGCCAGGGCATCAGCCTGGCGCAACTCCAGCTCGCTCGCCAACCCCAGCTCCTGGCGTCGGGCGATCAGGCGTTTCGACTCGCCCGCGCGCTCCAGCATCTGCCGGTTCTGCCGGTGCAACTCAAGATAAGCCCGCTGCTCGTAGTAGGCTGTCGCGACCTCGCCGACCAGGCTGATCTGCACGCTCAGGGAATCTTCCTCACGGGCGACCAAGCGCTGCCCGGCTTCTGCCTTCAGCGCCCGTACACGCCCCCAAAGATCCAGTTCAAAAGCCGTGATCCCCAACCTGAACTGGCCCTGTTCACGGATCACGGCTTGCCGGGTGGGCGAGTCCGCGGCGGAAATTTTCTGTCGCTGCACCGAGCCATCGATCCCGCCGCCGGGCCATAGATCGGCAACGGACATCCCGTACAACGCCCGAGCCTCGTCGATACGCAGGACGGCCACCTGCAGATCAGGGTTATGAACCCGCGCCAGCTCGATCAGCGCTTGCAGTTCGGGGTCGAGAAACACCTCGCTCCAGTCCGGCAACGGCGAGGTATTGCCCTGCGTGCCGGCGTCACGCCAGTGCTCGGCCACGGTCGGCGCCGGCCGTTCGTAGTCGGGAATGAACGAACACCCCGCCAGCAGCAGGGTAATCGGCACCAGGCAACGCGCCTTCATCCGAGCCCCCGCCGCTGCAGAACTCCCGGCAGACCCGAGGCCTTCTCGTCCGAGGTCTTTTGCCGCTGGTAGAAAGCCTCCAGCCGCGCCAGGTAGAACCAGTGCTCCGGGGCTTCACCAATAAACACTTCCATCGCCCGGGCCCATTGAGCCTGCATCTCCTGCGCGGGCGCCCTGGAAATCCACTGGAGCACATGCAGCTCACCGCAGCCGCCGAGCTGGGCACGATGCCCCGCCAGCAGCACATCACACTTCATCTTCGCCGCCAGGAACATCGGTCCCTTGACGAATTGCGCGGCGCGGCCGAACCAACGACCCTCCACCGGCTCGCCGGAACGCACCCCGCCGAAACTCACCGGCAGGTCGGCAAAGATGATCACCTGGTCGCCACGCCTGATCGCCCGGGCAATCGCCAGCGCGGTTTGCGGATCGTTGCTGTCAAGAATATCCACGCTGTGGCCGAAGGCTTCCAGGCTCTTGAGCGAGCGCCGGGTCAGGGAGTCGTTGAAGTTCCAGATCGGGATGATGAAGCGCCTCGGCGCCGGGCAGCGCTCGATCAGGCAGGCGACCGCCATCCAGTATTCGCCCGTGTGGGCCAGCACGATGATCGTCGAGCGCACCCGCGTACGCGGCCAGTGTTGCTCCGGGTCGTGCCAGGCAACTGCGCGAATCCAGGCGCGTAGCCGTTCGGGATGATTGCGAGGGTAAAGCGCCTGGAAGATCGCGCACTGCAACTGGATTGCACTGTAGCGGCAGGCCAGTAGCCGACAGGCGCTGGGTTCCAGTCCGAACAGTTCGAGGTTCTGTCGGCAGGCGTTGTAGTCCGGGCCGCGCCACGCGGACGGCAACCGCAGCAGGAGGGCTGGCAACAGCGGCAAGCCGCGATGCGCGATCTTCAGCCGAAAGATCAGCGCCAATCCTTTGATCAGACGGCCACGCCACCCCGCCTTGAGGCGCATCCACAGCAGCCAGCGGCGGATCGGCCAACCCGGACGAAACGGCGTCATCGCGCCGCGCCGGCCAGGGACCGCAGCCGCCCCTGGTGCATCAGCAATACCATGTCGCAGGCCTGGGCCACGGCCTTGTCGTGGGTCACGATCACGCACAGCATGGGCAACTGGCGCACAGTCTCGATGATCACGTCGCGGGCGCTGGGGTCCAGGTGGGAAGTCGGCTCATCGAGCAGCAACAGCTCCGGTCGTCGATAGAGTGCCCGGGCGATCAGCAAGCGTTGCTTCTGACCCGATGACAGTTGCACGCCCATGGGACCGAGTAGCGTGTTGAAGCCATTGCTGAGTTTCAGGATGCTCTCCAGCAGCCCGGCCTGCTCGACACAGGTCTGCAAACGCGCGCCATCCAGCGGGTCGCTGTCCATCAGGATGTTCTCGATCACGGAGCCGGCGATGATCTCGTCGTGGGCCGTGACATAGGCCACGCTCTGGCGGTAGCGGCGCAAACCGAAATGCCGCATCGCCAGGCCGTTGATCCTGAAACGTCCGGCGTCCAAGGCATAGAAACCGGCGAGCACTTTCAGGAAGGTGCTCTTGCCGCAGCCTGACGGGCCGAATATCGCAATGCGCCGACACGGGCCTTCCAGGTTGAAACTCAGTTCATCGAAGGTCGGCCGGTCGAACGAGCTGTAGCGGAAACGCGCGCCTTCGATCTGGATCGAACGCAGGGGCTGCTGCTCGCCAAGGGGATCGGCGCTGTACACGCTCGACTCCACCTGTTCGACCGGCTCATCGACGATTTCCTCGACCCGCTTGAGCTCGACCTTCACCAGCCGCAGGTTCATGTAGCTGTCGACCACCTTCAGTGCACAGCCCATGAACATGTCCTTGTAGAGGACGAAGGCGAACAGGTCGCCGACGCTATTCTCGCCATGGAGCACGGCCAACGCGCCAAGGGCGCTGACCAGCAGCGAATGACCATGGGACAGCCCTTCGTGGACCACCTGGTTCATCGCCTGCAGGCGCTGGACGCCGGCGCGGGCCATTTCGGTATCGGTGTGCTGGTTACTCCAGTTCGCCAGCTTCGCCGCCTCGTAGTTGTAGAGCTTCATCGACTCGACATTGCCCAGGGTGCCGAGCAAGGTCACGTTGCGTGCCGTTTCGGCCTCGATCGAGGCCTTGTGGTGCTTTTCCATGACCGGCAGGGTCAGGCCGCGAAAGAAAAAAAACAGCAGGCACAACAGCAGCGACAAAGCTGCCAGCTTGGCATTGATCAAGGCCATGAGGGCAAGGAACGCCACGCCGAAAGCCAGGTCGATGGCGATGTCCATCCAGCCGGCGGTGAACTGCACGAAGGCTTTGTCGGTGGCCTGGGTACGCCGCAGGATATCGCCGGGAGCACGGCGTTCGAAGTAACTCACCGGCAGGCGCAGCAACCAGGCAATGACGCCGGTGGACAGGTCCTGGCTCAAGGCGATGCGCAAGCGCATGTCGAGGACCGCCCGCAACCAGGCGGCGAGGCTCTTGAACAGGAAGATCCCGCCAAAGACATAGAGGATGAGAAACAGGAAATCCTCGTCGTTCTTCGCCACCACCTCATCGATGGTCAGGGAAAACAGCTTGGGCGCGGCGATGGCGCCGAAGTAGCCGACCACCGACAGCAACCCCATGGGCACCAGGTAGCGCAACAGCCAGGTATTCTTGCGCAGCACGCCGAGCGGGCCGAAGGTGCCGGGGAGCCGTTGATGGATCTGGGTGGTGAAGCCCAGCCCGGGGAGCATTTCCAGCGCCGCGCCGCTGAACATCGACAGCGCCTCTTCCCAGGTATAGAAGCGCCGCCCCACCGCCGGGTCGACGATATGCAGCCCCTGGCGGCTGGTGGATTGCAGCACGACGAAGTGCATGTTGTTCCAGAACAGGATCGACGGCGTGCGCAGTTGCCGCACGTCGTGCAGTTGCAAGCGCAGCGGGCGACAGCTGAAGCCCAGCTCCTCGCTGACCTTGATCACCTGGAACAACGACATGCCGTCCCGTGCCACCCGGTAGCGCTGGCGCATCTGCCGTAAGGTCAGCGCCTTGCCGTGATAGCCGGCGACCATGGCAATCGAGGCCATGCCGCATTCGGACATTTCGTCCTGGAGAATCACCGGGACGCTGCGCTGGAACAACTGCCGCGAACGGGCCAAGGCCTCGCGCAGCGATTGCTTGAGGCGGCTCATGCCGACTCACCCACGGGCCGCGCCAGGGCACCCAGCGCCGGCAGATAGTCGGGATTGCCCGCCAGCCCCCTGAGCACCGGCAGGAACAGCCACTCCATCAGGTTCAGGCGCTCCAGGCGCAGCGAACCGCTGAGGGTCATGCCGTCCTTGAGCCAGTCCTGGCGGATCTTGGTCCGCGGGTCGGAAAAGTCGAGCTTCACCTCGGCCCGATAGGTCGGACCCGGTTCCTCGCCATCGGTCCTGGCACCGGGCGGGGCTTCAAGGTAAGTGCTGGCGGTGCTGCGCACGATCTGCCCCTTGATCACGCCATAGCGCTCATAGGGAAACGCATCGACGCGCACGATGACTTCGGTGCCGGCGCTGGCAAAACCGATGGCGGCCGGACTGACGTCGAGCACCACCACTGGCGCCTCGTGCAAGGCCCGGCTGATGCGCAGCAACATCATCGGCTGGCCGCCCTGGGCCCGGGCGCCGGGGAATACCGAGACGGCATCGACCACCCCCTCTACCGGCGACAGCAGGACATATTCCTGGCTCTTGTTCAGGTTCTCGAGGCGCTCGCGCAGGTCATGCCGTTGCCGGGCGAGTTCACTGAGGCGGCTGGTGAGAGTGTGATCGGCTTCGCTGCCGCGCTGCTCCAGTTCGAGGATCCGCTGCTGCGCGCTGGCCTGCGCCAGGTCATTGTTCGCCAGGTCCTGGAGCGCCGCCTCGTGCTTGACGATCGCCTCGTTCAGCGCCGCCACGGACACCGCGCCTTCGGCGGCCAGGCGCTCGTGGCGCTGGCGGTTTTCCAGGGCGATAGCGGCCCGGCGCTGGATCGAACGCTTGATGGTGGCGGTGAGTTGCAGGTCCTTGTGCAACTGCGCGATCTGCAATTGCAGGAGTTTTTTCTGGGTTTCGTGGGCCGAGCGGGCCTGGATTTCATCCCCGGCGGCATCGTCCAGCAGGCTGCCCAGGCTCTCGGCGCTTTGCGCGGAAAGGGGTTTGTCGCTGCCTTCGTTGAAGCTTTCCGGTTCCAGGGTACGGATACGCACCAAGGGCTGGTCCTTGCTCACCGACTCACCGGCCTCGACCAGTACTTCGCGGATATGGGCGGGGCGCTCACTGGTGATGCGGACCACATCGCGGGTCAGGATCCGGCCCTGGACGTCTTCTTTCTTCGCGTAGTTGCCGATGAACAGCAAGACCAGGCCACCGGCAAAAAACAGGCAGACGAACCAGGCGAAGACCACGGGTGCCAGCGCCGCTCGCGGCGCGACCTTGCCCAACTCAAGCATAGGTGAACTCGTGAATGACAAACGACGCGACAGGGCTCACGCCAATGAAGGAATACAGTCTTGAGGACACAGGGCACCTTGTAGGAGCCAGCTTGCTGGCGATGAACTCAAGGGCGCCGCGTGGTTTCAGATGCCCCGCGTTATCGTTGACGTCCATCGCGAGCGAGCTCGCTCCTACACACACAGGCGATATCTATCGCCCTGGCAGCGGGATCAGCTGGCTTTCTTCAGGCCTTCGGAGATCCAGTCGACGGCTTTGTCGAGGATCGGACCGAATTCGGTGAAGAACCCGGAACCACGAATGTCCTGGGTCTCTTCGAGGGTCATCTCCTGAAGGGTATTTTCTTGTTGGGTTGCTTCCAGCATTAGGGGTAGACCTCGGCATTATTATTGGATGAAGACAACATCGAGTCGTCCGGCAAGAGCACCGTCGAATCGAACTTTCAGGCAGTTCCGGAACGACGCGCCGTGCTTGAACTGCGAGAGCCATCTTCGGCCAAGGTCGTATTTATTTATATCCGAATAGTCTCTGGAAGGCGGCGCAAAGCCGCATGAACACGTAGGAACTGCGCCCACCTTCTGGACGCACCGCATTCCCCCTGTAGGAGCTGGCTTGCCAGCGATGAGGCCCGCAAGCCTTGCGTTGAATTTGCGGACGCCATCGCTGGCAAGCCAGGCTCCTACAGGATTTGTGGTGTGGATGAGGTATGGGTCAGCAACCGCGCCGCCTTGTCGCGCAGCAGTTGCAGGTCGATCACCGGCATTGCCTCACGCTTGGCTTCCTCGTCCCAATGGCGCATCCGCAGGCTCACCGCACACAACGGATCCTGCTCGAACTCCCGGGCCCGCGCTTCCGTCATGACACCGCCCTGGTACTCCAGGGTACGGCGACTCGCTTCGCTCAAGCGCTCGTAGTACCCAGGCTCGCGTAGCGTCAGAAAGCGCTTGGCCTGGACGTGATACTCCACCAGCCGCGCCAGCCGTTCGCCAAAGCCCGCCCGCCGCAGGTAGTCAGCGCCGAGGCGCTCGTGACTGACCACGCCATAGCCGCCCATGTCCCCCGTCGTCTGCTCGCCGGGCGGGCAGATATGCCCGATATCGTGGAAGAACGCCGCCAGCACCACTTCGTCGTCGAAGCCCTCGGCCAGCGCCAACTGCGCGGCCTGGGACATATGCTCCAGCTGTGATACCGGCTCACCGATGTAGTCGGTGTCGCCGAACTGACGGTACAGGCCGAAGACTTCGTCCAATACCTGCTCGACGGACTTCATGCCGACTCCCCCAGCAACCGGGCGATATGGGCTTCGCCCAGGGCCGGGCCAACACTCATGCCCACCCCCGTGTGCATCAGCGCGGCGCTCACGCCCGGCGTGGCCTGGAGCAACGAAAACGGTCCCGGCCCCTTGGCGCCGTAGACGCCCTGCCAACGCTCCAGCACCTGCACCTTGCAACCGAGGGTGTGCTCGGCCAGTTCCAGCATCCAGCTGTCCACCTGTTCGGCATTGAACGGCGACGCATCGCTGCCGTAGTGATGGGAATCGCCGATGATCAGCTCGCCATAAGGTGTCGGGCTGATCAGCAGGTGGATGCCGTGTTCGTGCAGGTGCGGGCTTTCCCGCAGGATCTGCGCCTGGATCGCCGCCGCCTCCGGCAAGTCGGAAAAAGCGCCGTAGTGCACGCAACTCAGGCCTGTGAGCAGCGCGTGTTGCAGGTTCAACTCGACCTGGGGCCGGGCGCGGAGCATTTGCAGGCGGCAGATGGACGGCTGCAGGTGGCTGATGGGTTCGGCCAGCAGGGTCTGATAGTCGTGACCCGAGCAGACGACGATCTGTTCGCCGTGGAAGGTGCCGGCGGTACTGTGCAACTGACCGGGCTCGACCTCGCGCACCAGGGTCGAGAAGTGGAACGTCACGCCCAGTTCGCGCTGCAGGTACTCGATCAGCGTCGGGATCGCCTCACGGGAGTAGAGCTGCTGGTCGTCAAGACCGTGCAGTGCGGCGCGGTGATGACTGAATTGGCCGCAGTAGAGGTCGTTCAGTGCGGCACCGCGCAACAGCTCCACGCGGTAGCCCTGTTCCCGCGCACGCCCGGCGCAGAACGCGTCCAGCAATTGCTCTTCGGCTTCGCTGCGGGCGAACAGGTACGAGCCGCTGCGCTTGAGCGCGAAACCCGCCTGCTGCGCCCATTGGGCCCAGATGTCACGACTGGCGCGGGCCAGTTCGGACATGGTTCCCGGCGGCTGGCCGGTGACCAGGGCCTGGCCGAAGTTACGTACCGAGGCGCCCAGGGGCGTGGCGCTGCGCTCGAAGACCGAGACCTTGAGGCCGCGGCGGGCGGCGGCGTAGGCGTGGGACAGGCCGAGGATACCAGCGCCGACGATGAGGATGTCGTTGTGTTTTGTCATGGAGGGTCCTGAAGATTTTGTGACGAGCGCGGTCTTGTGGCGAGCGGGCTTGCCCGCGCTGGGGCGCGAAGCGGCCCTAGAACCGGCGAACTCGGTCTATCAGGCAGACCGAGATGACCGGATTTGCGACTGCTTCGCAGCCGAGCGCGGGCAAGCCCGCTCGCCACATAACTCAGTCAGATAGCGACCTTACTGAGCAACCTTCTCCGACTTGCCGTCATAACGCTTGCGCCATTCGCTGAGGATTTCGTCGCGGCTCTTCGAAGCCCAGGCAAAGTCGTTCTTGATCAGGCGCTGCTCGTAGTCCGCCGGCAATTCGGTCTGCGGCTTGGCAATGCCCGGCTGCGCCAGTACGGCGAAGTTGTCCTTGTACAGTTCCATGGCCGCTGGACTTGCCGAGAAGTCCGCCAGCTTCTTCGCCGCCTCTTCATGCGGCGTGCCCTTGATCACCGCCGTGGCCTCGATCTCCCAGCCCAGGCCTTCCTTCGGCAGGATGATGTCCAGTGGTGCGCCCTGGCGCTTCAACTGCACGGCCGGGTATTCGAACGAAATGCCAATCGGGAACTCACCCGAAGCCGCCAGCTTGCACGGCTTGGAACCGGAGTGAACGTACTGGCCGATGTTCTGGTGCAGCTCATCCATGTACTTCCAGCCCTGTTGCTGGCCGAAGGTCTGCAACCAGGCGCTGACGTCCAGGAAGCCGGTGCCGGACGAGGCCGGGTTCGGCATCACGATCTTGCCCTTGTACTCGGGCTTGGTCAGGTCCTGCCAGCTCACCGGCTTGCTCAGGTGCTGCTTCTCGGCCTCAACGGTGTTGAAGCAGATAGTCGCCGCCCAGACGTCCATGCCGACCCAGGCCGGCGGGTTGGCCGCGTCGCGATAATTGCCGCCGATCTTGCCCAGGTCCTGGGGCGCGTAGCTTTGCAGCATGCCCTGCTGGTCGAGGATCGCCAGGCTGGAGGCTGCCAGGCCCCAGACCGCATCGGCCTGCGGACGTGCCTTCTCGGCCAGCAGCTTGGCGGTGATGATGCCGGTGGAGTCACGCACCCACTTGATTTCCACGTCCGGGTAGGTCGCCTCGAAGGCTTTCTTGTAGGCGGTCAACTGCTCGGACTCGAGGGCCGTGTACACGGTCAGCTCGGTTTTCGCGGCAAAGGCATTCAAGCTGAAAGCAGAGAGGACAGCAGCGGCAAGAGCCAGGGGCTTGAACATGGTGCGGTTCCTTGTTGAGTGCGGATGGGGTTGGGTCAATCGTTGTCGCGGGATCAATGACCGGGCTCGGTCTGCCGCCAGGCCTGGGAGCGGCGCAACACGCCGCGTGAGGCCCAGGCCAGCAGCAGCGACACGGCCACCGAGGTGAACAGGATCAAAGTCGACATGGCGGCGGCACCGCCGACATTGCCGGCGTCGTCCATGTTCAGCACCGCCACCGCCGCAAGGATCGTGTCGGGGCTGTAGAGAAAGATCGCCGCCGACACCGTGGTCATCGCCGAGACGAACAGGTAGCGGACGATGTCCAGCAACGCCGGCAGGCAGATCGGCAGCGTGACCCGCAGGTAATGCCGGTAGAGCGGCGCCTTGAGCGACAGGGCGGCGGCTTCGAACTCGTTGTCGAGCTGGCGCAGCGCAGTGGTGGCGGTCATCTGCGCGGTGGTCAGGTAATGCGCGATGGTGCAGACCACCAGCAGGGTCATGGTCCCGTAGAACACATGCAGCGGGTTGCCGTTGAGGTTGAAGAAGAACACGTAGCCCAGGCCCAGGACCAACCCCGGCACCGCCATCGGCACGAAGCCGAGGATCCGCAAGGCCAGGTTCAGGCCACGCTGGCCGCGGGTTTTCTCCATCAGGTAGGCCCCGGTGAAAATCAGCCCGCTGCCGATCAGCGCCGTGCACAGCGCCAGGGTCAGGCTGTTGCGGTAGGCCAGCCAGCCGCTGCCGGTGGTCGCATTGAAGGCGTAGTGACTGAACGACAGCGACAGGTTGTAGGGCCAGAACTTCACCAGCGACGAATACACCGCCATGCCGAACACCAGCAGCAGGGCCGCGCAGACCGACAACACGATCGCCAGGTAGCAGCCGTCACGCCGCCAGGACGGCGCTGGCTTGAACACCTGGGCACGCCCGCTCATGGCCTCGCCGTGCCGGCGACGCAGCCAGGCATCGACGGCAAAGCTGAACAGCGCCGGCAGCAACAGGATCATGCCGATCAGCGCACCGCGCCCGAACTGCTGCTGGCCGACCACCGCCTTGTAGGCTTCGAGCGCCAGCACCTGATAGTCGCCGCCCACCACCACGGGCACGCCGAAGTCGGTGATGGTCAGGGTGAACACCAGGCAGAAGGCGGCGAACACCGCCTGGCGGCTGGCCGGCCAGGTGATGCTGCGAAACGACTTCCAGGGCCCGGCACCCATGCTCGACGCGGCGTCGAACAAACGCGCATCGGCCAGCGACAGGGCCGAGATCAGGATCATCAGGGCATGGGGAAAGGTGTAGATGACCTCGCCCAGGACCATGCCCCAGAAACCGTAGATATTCTCCGACAGCAGGCCACGCAGCAGGCCCTGATTGCCGAACAGGTAGACCAGCGCGATACCCGGCAGCATCGACGGCGCCATCAGCGGTAACAGGGACAAGGCGCGCCACAGCGGCTTGCCCGGGATCAGCGTGCGTTGCAGGGCGTAGGCAAACAGATAGGCCAGGGGTACGACGATGGCCGCAACACTGAGGGAAACTTTCAGGCTATTGCCCAGCAGCCAGTGAAAGTTGTCGCTGTTCACCAGCGCCTTGGCGGCAAGCCAGCCACCGCCCTGCCCGGCTTCACTGCTGAAACCCCGCCAGAAGATCGCCAGCAGCGGCAGCAGTACCGCCACGCCCAGCAGGCAAAGCCAGAGCAACTTGCCGCCGACCACGAACAGACGGTCGCCG
>JACXTT010006904.1_pt1 | contig 16127 bp, 10 predicted proteins | sample 9270951 | NCBI WGS metagenome assembly JACXTT01 (sample SAMN15532306, study PRJNA645909) | rock metagenome | isolation source: weathered quartz diorite | place: Puerto Rico | collected 2017-06-21 | reverse complement strand
GCGGACAATTTGCGCCTCCCCGTCGAGAAACAATGCCGGGGTGGGTGTGTCTCCGCGGATTCCCGTCAAGACCGCGGGAGTTTCGCCCGTTTGGCCGGCTCGACGGGGGTCGTTTCGCGACGAGCGATTTTAACGATCTCTACCGCCGCGTGATCAACCGCAATAACCGCCTCAAAAAGCTTATCGAGCTTCATGCTCCTGAGGTCATTGTCCGCAACGAAAAGCGAATGCTGCAGGAGGCGGTCGATGCTCTCTTCGACAATGGCCGCCGGGGCCGTGTGCTTCGCGGTGCCAATAACCGCCCGCTCAAATCATTGTCGGGCACATTGAAGGGTAAGCAGGGGCGTTTTCGCCAGAACCTGCTCGGCAAGCGTGTCGATTATTCGGGCCGTTCGGTCATCGTTGTCGGGCCGGAGCTGAAACTGCATCAATGCGGACTTCCAAAGAAAATGGCTCTGGAGTTGTTCAAACCATTTATTTACAACAAATTGGAAAAGGACGCCCACGCCGCGACCATCAAGCAGGCACGCGAAATGGTCGAGCGCCAGGAACCGATCGTATGGGACATTCTCGAAGAGGTCATCCGCGAGCACCCGGTGCTGCTGAACCGCGCACCGACGCTTCATCGGTTAGGCATTCAGGCCTTTGAGCCTGTTCTGGTCGAGGGCAAGGCCATCAAGATCCATCCGCTTGTCTGCACGGCTTTCAATGCCGACTTTGACGGCGACCAGATGGCCGTCCACATTCCGCTGTCGGCCGAGGCCCAGATCGAGGCTAACGTGCTGATGCTGGCGAGCAACAACCTCCTGTCACCGGCGTCAGGCCAGCCGATCGCTGTTCCCAGCCAGGACATCGTTCTCGGCTGCTATTACCTAACGCTTGCTCGCGACGAAATGAAGGGCGAGGGCAAGATATTCTCGTCGATCGACGACGTCCTGCTCGCGCTTGACGCCGGCACGGTCGAGACACAGACGCGCATCAAGCTTCGCTGGCCGGGCGATCTCATCGACCTGACGCTCGAACACAACACCCAGGACGTGATGCGTGCCACCATCCGCGAGGGCGTTGGTGCGGACGGGAATGGACACAATGGCGGCCCCCGTATCGTCGATACCACCGTCGGCCGCGTTATTTTCAACGAACGCCTGACGCGTGACGGCCTGCCGTTCGTCAATGGCGTTCTAAAAAAGAAGGGGCTGCAAAGTTTAGTGACGTTCAGCCACTTCAAGATCGGCCATGAGCCGACGGTCGTTCTGCTTGACGACCTTAAGGCAATGGGCTTTCTCTATGCGACCAAGGCGGGCGTTTCGATCGGCATCGACGACATGGTAACGCCGCCCAGCAAAAAGGGCATTATCGACAAAGCACTCAAAGAGGTCGAAAAGCTCCGCAAACAATACGAGGACGCGACGATGACCGATCTGGAACGTACCAATAAGGTCACGGCGATATGGTCCGATGTGACAGACCACGTGGCAAAAGAGATGTTCGCCGCGATGCACACCCGCGAAAAGGAACGCAAGGAGCTCAACCCTATCCTCGTCATGGCCGATTCCGGTGCCCGCGGTTCCGACGCACAGATACGCCAGTTGGCGGGCATGCGCGGCCTGATGGCCAAACCGTCCGGCGAGATCATCGAAAACCCGATCCTTGCCAATTTCCGCGAGGGGCTGGACGTGCTGCAATACTTTATCTCCACGCACGGCGCCCGTAAGGGGCTGGCCGATACGGCATTAAAAACGGCCGACTCGGGCTACCTTACGCGGCGGCTCGTCGATGTTGCTCAGGACGTTATCGTTTCCGAGGAAGATTGCGGCACGCTCAAGGGCGTCTGGGCCGAGGCCATCATCCGCAACGGCGAAGAGGTAGAGTCTCTGCGCGACCGAATTGTCGGTACCACCTCTCTCGACGACATCATCGACCCGGTTGACGGCACGTTAATAGTCGAGGCCAATCAGGAGATCGACGAAGACCTTGGTGCAGCGGTGCAGCTTTCGGGCCTTCAAAAGGTCCGCATCCGCTCGCCTCTGACGTGCGAATCGCGTCGCGGCATTTGCGTAAAATGTTATGGACGAAATCTCGCTACCGGCAATACGGTCGAGATCGGCGAGGCGGTCGGCGTCATTGCCGCTCAATCGATCGGCGAGCCGGGCACTCAGTTGACGATGCGCACATTCCACGTGGGCGGAACTGCACGACTCGAACAGGAGACCAAGCATGTCGCTGCCATGGACGGTACCGTCAAATATCTGGGCGATCTCAAGGTCGTCAAGAACCGCAGTGGCGAAATGGTCTCGATGCGGCGCCAGTCAGAGCTTGCCCTCGTCGACGACCGAGGTCGCGAGGTTGCCCATTACAAGGTGGTTTACGGAGCAGAGGTGCACGTCAAGGATGGAGCGAAGGTCAAAGAGGACGATGTGCTTGTCACATGTGATCCGTTCACCTTTGCGATCCTGACCGAGGTAAAAGGCACCGTAAAATACCAGGATCTCAAGGAAGGTAAGACCGTAGAGGAAGAGATCGACAAGGTCACCGGGCAGAAGCGGCTGGTGGTCAAGGATTCGGATGAGAAAAATCAACCGCGCCTCGAGATCCGCAGCAGCGCGAATAAGGTGCAGAAGACCTATCAGATGCCTATCCGTGCCAATCTCATCGTCGAGGACGGACAGGAGGTCGAACCCGGCGACGTCATCGCCAAGATCCCGCGCGAGACGACCAAAACAAAGGACATCGTCGGCGGTCTGCCGCGTGTCGTTGAGCTTTTCGAGGCTCGTCGGCCCGGTGAGACGGCCGTTATGTCCGAGATCAACGGGACCGTCAAATTCGGCCCGATCTCAAAGGGCAAACGCAAGATCATCATCATTGGCGATGACGGCTCGGAACGCGAATACGACATACCGCGCGGCACCCATATCAACGTGCAGGAGGACGACCGTGTCCGTTCGGGAGAGCCTCTCATGGATGGTCCTTTGAACCCGCACGACATCCTGCGTGTTTTGGGAATGGAAGCTCTGCAAAACTACCTGGTCAACGAGATCCAGGAGGTCTATCGCCTGCAGGGAGTCAATATCAACGATAAGCACATCGAGGTGATCGTCCGCCAGATGCTTCGATGGGTCAAGATCAAGGAGGTCGGCGACACCGAATTCCTGCTCGAGGAACAGGTTGACCGCTTCCGCTATGAGGACGAGAACCGCCGCGTTGCTGACGAGGGCGGCCAGACCGCTGTCGGCGAGCCTCTTCTGCTCGGCATTACCAAGGCATCGCTCTCGACTGATTCGTTCATATCGGCGGCCAGTTTCCAGGAAACCACCCGCGTGCTGACCGAGGCTGCCATTTCCGGCCGCATCGATTATCTTCGCGGCCTCAAGGAGAACGTCATCATGGGCCGTCTCATCCCCGCCGGAACGGGCATGAAATACTATCGTAATGTCGAGATAGCACACGACCCGACCCAGAACCAGCGTCAGGCTGACGAATACGACGAGATGGGCGATATGATACGCGGCGGCATCGAGCTGCCTGTTCCCATCGTCATTGATCCCGAGGACCCCGATTTTGTGGCTGATGGGGACGGGGATGCCGATCTCGAAGCCGCCGAGCCGGAACAGATCGACGTTTTCGACCTCGACGAGGCAATTAAGATCGAAGCCAGCCTCGACGACATCTAGGCGTCGATGTATTTTTTTGGATATGAGTGGCCGGGGTAAAATGCTCCGGCCTTTTTTTGCGCCCACGACAACCCTCATCGAGCTAACACTAGGTCACAAAACATCAAAGGCACCAAAATATGGTAATGTTTTCGATAATTCTGTCACAATGAATTGACGGTGTATTCGACAAATAGTTGCAGCGTTGTAGGCTAGAGAGCGAATGCCACATGCAAAAAGGACCGTGATGCTCAGATATGGTCGGGATCATAAATTAGACAAAATGGGTAAGACCACACGATCAATTCTCTTTATCCTGATAATTGCTATCATGCTGTCCGGCATTACCTTAGTAGCGCTTGGTCAAGCCACTACCCCTACCCCAGAGGCTGACAAAACCAGGAAACAACAAGCCGATGATGTGTTCAATATCGCGTTTGCTATGGCAACTACCGAGTCTGTTGTTGTAAAAAGAATTGCTTTGGAAAGGGCAGATGAGGCTCGACAGATCTATCACCAGATCGGCGACCTCAAAGATGAGGCGCAGTGCCTTGCCTTGGCTGGACGCGTCTCCGGTGAATTAGGTGACAAGCAAAAAGCACTCGAGTATTACAATTTATCGCTGCCGCTACTGGCAAAAGCCGGTGACGTCTCTCTTGAAGCTTCAACACTCAGTAATATCGGAACGATCTATTACGATCTTGGCGAAAAGACAAAGGCTCTGGAATTTTTTGATCGGGCACTATTGAAGCACAGGCAGGCTAAGGACCTTAGGGGCCAGGCAATATCCCTGATCAATCTCGGCAGTCTTTATGTCGGCCTCGGCCAGGTGGATAAAGCGTTTGATATCTTTGACGAGGCAGTTCCGCTCATAGTCCGTCTTGGCGACCCGTCCCTAAAGGCATGGATGCTTAATGTTATCGGCAATTTGTATGACAGTAACGGCGACTACAAACAGGCGCTCGACAGTTACGCGGGATCGCTCCGACTGCGGCAGCAACTCGGCGATATAACAGGTGAGGCCACTACGCTGAATAACATGGCCGTTGCATATGCCCGTTCCGGTGACGGTAAAAAGGCAGCAGAGTTTCTCTCAAGGGCATTGCCGCTGTTTCGACAGACTGGCGATCTCGAAAGTGAGGCCGCAACGCTGGGCAATCTGATGTCCGTATGGGATTCGCTGCATAATGCGCGGATGGCTGTTTTTTATGGAAAAGCATCGATCAATCAGTATCAGACCCTTAGACAGAAGATCAGCGAGCTCGACAAAGATATGCAAAAGGCCTACCTGAGAAAGATCGAGAATACCTACCGGCAGCTTGCCGACATATTGATATCGCAGGGGCGATCGGGCGAGGCCCTGCAGGTGCTGGACTCATTCAAGGACCAGCAGTTCTTTGATCTTGACCGGTCGGTCAAAAAAGCCCCCGAACCCTTAAGTTTTACAAAACGCGAAAGTGAGATCTCTGATGAGTATGAACTTAAGAACCATTCGGTAGCCGACCTTTTAGGTTTGATCCAGATCAATAGGAAAATACGTGATCCCGGATCGGCCGACGGCAAAGATGCCAACGATCAACTCGAGGCCGCTCTGACAAAGGACAAAGATGACCTCGCCACCTTCCTTGAACAGACGGCGGATGGCCTTTCAAAAAAAGCGGTCGATAAGGATGATACGGTCGAGATCGCTGACCTCAAAAAGCTGCAAAATACATTGACGCAGCTCGAACAGCAAACAGGGCAAAAGACAGCCGCGATCTACCAGTTGGCAGGCGAAAAGTCTTTTTCGGCGCTGGTGGTCACCCCGAAAAGCATCGAAAAGGTTTCTACTGCGATCGACGGCGACAAGCTGAACGACAAAGCAAAGCAGCTGTGGGCGTTGCTGCAATCGGACAAGTACGACACGACGGTGTTATCGCAAGAGATCTACGACGTTGTGTTCAAACCGGTAGAGGCGGTCTTGCCAAAAGACACGAGGACGATAATGTGGTCGCTCGACGGAAACCTGCGGTATATCCCGATGGCTGGGCTATACGATGGCAAGCATTTTTTGGCTGAGCGATACAACAACGTCGTGTTTACCCGCTCCGATCCGGAAAGGCTGACGCGAGCGGTAACCCCGAAATGGACCGGAACCGGGTTTGGCAGTTCGATGGCGGCGCGGCCAAAGGTGTTTGGCGAGGTGATACCGTTCCCCGCTCTGCCGGGCGTCAAAGAGGAACTTGCCGCAGTGTTCAAAGATGGCGGCGGCGTGCTGGACGGCAAGGTGTATCCGGACAGGGACTTTACAAGGACAAGGTTTATCGAGGCCTTGAAACAGCACCGGCCCGTGGTCCACATCGCTTCGCATTTCAGCTTTCGCCCCGGTGACGAGGCACGTTCGTTCCTGCTGCTGGGTGACGGGACGGCATACACTCTTGACGAGATGAAGCGCGAGACCGACCTGTTCAAAGGCGTCGAGCTATTGACATTGTCTGCCTGCAATACTGCGGCACAGCAGGCAGATGCTACCGGCCGCGAGATCGACGGATTTGCCGAGCTTGCACAGCGGCTGGGTGCGGGTGCGGTGTTGGCTACGCTCTGGCCGGTGTCCGACGCCTCGACGCCATGGCTGATGCGCGATCTTTACACGAATCGCGAAAGCAAAGCCGGCGCCACAAAGGCCGATGCCCTTACCAATGCTCAGATCGCACTGCTCAACGGCACGGCCAGGACGTTGCCTCTGCCGGCGGGTGAAAAAGGCCCTGGCCCTGTGGTCAGGATCGTGATCACTAAGGACGGCCGGCGCAGCGGCACCGCACGGTCGGACGAGGTATATATCGCCGAAGCTGACGCACCGTTATTCAAACGCGATGACAAACGCCCATTCGCCCACCCCTTTTACTGGGCACCATTTGTCCTGATAGGGAACTGGCGTTGAGTCCGAGTGCTCAGGTCAAAAACCACAAGGTATTGTTATGCGCTGCGCGCTTTAAGCACTGCCCCACTTTGCCCCGTTTGCCCCACTGCCCCGGGGCGGGGCACCGAATTTCCGTCCCGACAAAACCGCAAACTCTGTATGCCAAAGAAAAAAGGCGGTCTGACCGTCAGACAGCCTTTGTTTTGTCGATCCTGCCGGGCTTACCATATCTGGCAGAATTTTTCGCGGACCATGTGTTGCCCGGCCTTGCAGCCGAACGCTTTGGCAAATTCCGGCATGTTCGATATCGGGCCGTTGACGCGAAAACGGGCCGCCGCGTGAGGGTCGATGAGCACCTGTTGCCGCTCGGCCTGCGGCGTCGATTTTGCCGCCCAGACCTGTGCCCAGCCGAGAAAGAACCGCTGCTCGGGCGTAAACCCGTCGATCAGCCCCTGCGGATGCTTTTTGAGGGCGTCCATCAGCGCGGTATAGGCGATATTGAGGCCGCCGAGGTCGCCGATGTTCTCGCCGAGCGTCAGACGTCCGTTCTCGTTGAGGCCGGGGACCACCTCGTACCCATTGAACTGATCGACCACGCATTGAGCACGCTCCTCAAATTTTGCCCGGTCTTCGGCCGTCCACCACGATTTGAGATTGCCTTCCGGGTCGAACTTGCTTCCCGAATCGTCAAATCCGTGCGATATCTCGTGGCCGATCACCGCGCCTAGTCCGCCATAGTTGATGGCGTCGTCGGCCTTGAAGTTAAAGAACGGCGGCTGGATGATACCGGCCGGCAGCGTTACGTCGTTATTGGTCGATGAATACTGGGCGTTGACGATCTGCGGGTTAAATCCCCACCGTGTCTTGTCGGTCGGCTTGCCGATATCGGCCAGATTGCGGGTCGTTTGAAACAGACGGGCTCGCATCTCGTTCAACGCGTATTCGCCTCGCTTGATCTCGAGGCCCTTGTAGCCTCGCGGATGCTCGTTGACGCCGATCTTGCGTTTATACGAGGCGAGCTTGGCAAGTGCCTTTTGTTTCGTTTCGGCGCTCATCCATGTCAGGCCCTGTATGTGGGTCTTCATCGCGGCAAAGATGTCGTCCATCATCTCGTTGGCGCGGGCCTTTACCGCCGGCGTGAACTCGACCCTGGCGAATTCCTGCCCGACGGCCTCGCCGAGTGTGGCATCGGTTGCCCCGGCACACTGCTTCCAACGCGGCTGCTGTTCGGTCGTGCCCTGGATGACCTTGCCGTTGAAATTAAAATTTTCATCGCGAAATGCCTTTGTCAGGGCACCGGCAGCGCTGCTCAGGGCCATCCAGCGAAAATAGGCCTTCCACGTATCGACCGGCGTGTCTCCCAATGCCGCATTGACCTCCTTGTAAAAATCGGGCTGCGTGAAATTGATCTCAGTGACGGCGGGAACGCCCCGTGTTTTCATATAATCGGCCAGGTTGAGGTTCGGTATGATGGCCTGGGCGTCGGCCACCGTGATCTTGTTATAGTTCTTGTCCGGGTCGCGAAGATCGGCCGGTGATTTCGATGCTTTGGCGAGCCGCATTTGAAAGTCCATGACCGTCTTTGCTTCGGCTGCGGCCTGTTCGGGCGAGTCGCCATAGAGCTTGAACATATTTGTCATGTGCTCGACAAATTTGGTGCGTATCTCGGCCGTCCGCTGGTCGGTCCGCATGTAATTGTCCCTTGCGAGCGACAGGCCGCCCTGGCCGCTGTTGACGATCACCATGTTGCTGTTTTTAGCATCAGGGCCGCCGCCCAACCGGAATAACACCGGCACGCTGGACTTGTGGAGCAATGCGATCTCGTGCTTGACGTCGTCAATGGTCTTGAGATTGCCGATCTCCTTCATCAGCGGATCGAGGGCAGTCGTCCCTGCCTTTTCGATCGTGGCCTCGTCCATGCACGATGCATAAAAATCGCCGATGAGCTGCATATCGCTACCGGTTTTGGATCTTTCCTTTGACGCTTTTTCGAGAATATCGTGCACGATATCACGATTGGCTTCGGAGAGAATGCTAAAGCTGCCCCAGCGCGACTGCGACGGCGGGATCGGTGTGTTCTTTACCCACGTGCCATTGGCAAACTGGAAAAAATCGTCACATGCATCTGACGATCGATCGAGCCGGCTGGTGTCAAATCCGCTGCTCTGTGCCATCGCACTCGACCAGATCGAAAGAGCGGTCGCCAGAGCTATTAAGAAACGAAAAATTCGTACGTTCATTTGGTTTACTCCTGAAAGAATACTTTTAGGACATTTTACGGGCAATCGGGCCTAAAGGTTAAGTTGCCACGGCCCTTTTTACAAATCTTTATACAACCGGTTCGAACCTCTCTGAGATGAGATCGTGCAATCTTGCCGACAAAACCTTGCGGTCCGGGTTCAACACCGGCTCATCGCCAAAGGTAACAGTAGCCGTATATTCCCTGACCCTGAAAAGCCTCCAGATATGGGCGAAGAATCCCGTATCATCCCACCAACTAACGGCCGTACTTGCGGGCATCTCCCCGGCTGGGGTGCTGTAGCTGAGAGTGGCATACGAGACCGGTAGATTTTTGCGGGCGGCGAACTCAAAGAATGACGAATTAAAAGGCAGTACATTGTCGCCCCGTGTGCTGGTTCCTTCTGGAAAAACGACCACGCCCTCGCCCGCGTCGAGGCGCTCGATGATCTCTTCGCCGGCCCGCGGTATGTCGCGGCGGTTCTCGCGGTTGATGAAAATGGTGCCGATGTCACGTACGAAATAACCGATGATGAACCATTGGCTGATCTCTGCCTTTGCCACAAAGATGCCTTTGGCGGCATACCGCAGTGCAGCAATATCTGTGTAGCTGAGATGATTGGCGACCATAAAGAATGGCGGAGTGGGCGGCGGACCGCTAATTACGACCCGCATCTTTGAGATGCGGACAAAGCTGCGTATCCAGGTCCCGAAAGTTGCCTGCCGCAGCCCTACCTTATCTTTGACAAATGGCTTGCGAATCAGAAAAAGGGCATAGATGCCTATGGTTGCAAGAAAGAATAATGTAAATCTGTATGCTGCCCGGATATGACTCATTTAACAGCTTATTTGGTAGCTATGATATTTCAGAGATTTTATACCACGAGAAATGGTGTCGGCAACGCTGCGAGGCTAGCGGTTTTGTTAGCGGTGATAGAGTTCCTCCACAAGGGCTTTTAATTCTGCCGGGAAACAAATGCGGTGGATCCGATACCCTTCCTGCAAGCCACGCACCGCCGAGCTGACAGCTGAGATCTCGCGGATAGCGGGCCGCGAAAAGCCTTCCTCAACAAAGATCAGGTTCTTAGGGTCGTTGACATCCTTTGAATAGAACGAATATGGCACATTGCCTGCTTCGTCCTCGACAAAATAGTACTCCACGTCAAATCCGGCATCGGCAACGATCTGCCGAGCGGCGTCGATAAATCCGGGGCGCTCTGCCTCGGGCATGTCAAGATCGAACGCCTTGAACAAGCGACGGTCCAAAAAACGACGCGCCAGGTCTGAAAGTATCGGATCCTCTGCATTCTGCCATAGTTTGATGCTGTGCATTACGTCCGTATCGTCGAGTGCCAGGTGCTCGCCGAGTGTGAGTTTTTTACCCGCCAGGACCAGCTCCATCGGTGTGCCGCGAGCGGACCAAACTTGCCCGCCGTTCTGGAACAAGTCAAAAGCGCGTTTCAACAGCATCCTCAGGATCGCTTCGGCCGAGCGAAGCGTCCGGTGAAAATACACCTGACGGTACATGTAATACCGCGCCTGTAGGTAATCTTCGACCGCGTAAATGCCCGGTGCAGAAACGTACAGATGGTCGTCGGCCTCGTTTATCTCGATGGATTTTACGATCCACTCGAGATCGTATATGCCGTATTTCGCCCCCGTCATCAGGCTGTCGCGAAGTAGGTAATCCATCCGGTCAACGTCGAGCTGGGACGATACAAGCTGGGCAAGCGCACGGGGTTTATAGTCGCCCCGGATGATCGAAGCGACATTAGCCGGCAACTCGGGGGAATAGGCCCGCAGCAATCGCCCGACCGCAGTCTCGCCGCTCAAAACTGCCTCGATAGTGAATTGTTCGTGGTGAAAACCGAGGATCGACTCGATCACGTGCGAGAACGGCCCGTGGCCGATATCGTGGAGCAGAGCAGCGACCCGAACGGCCGCCTGTGCCTCATCCGGGATGGTATAACCAAGCCTCAGTTTGGCGATCATCCGCGCCGCCAGGTGAAATGCACCGAGGCTGTGCGTAAAGCGTGAGTGCTCGGCCGACTGGTATGCAAAATACGCCAGCCCAAGTTGCCTGATACGCCGGAGCCGTTGAAATTCCGGCGTGTCGATCAGCGCGACCACAAGCGCGCCGTCGTCCGAGTCCGTATTGACGCGGATGATATTGTGTACCGAATCGCGGTAGATCCTTTCCGTCAAGAGTGCCTCATCTTAAAGCCTAAGTGATGACAGCATTGTGCTTTATCGCAGGGGAATTATCAAGAATGGCGGCTGGACCTCATCAGGAATTGAGCAGGTGGCCGAGTTTTTCTTTTTTGGTTTTGAGGTAATGCGCGGCGGGTTCGGGTGAGTCGACCTCGATCGGAATGCGCTCGACGATGCGAAGGCCGGCGCGCTCCAGAGCGGCCAGTTTGTCGGGATTATTTGAGATCACTCTTACCTTACACAACCCCAGGTCGAATAGTATCTCGGCGCATTGCTGGTAATCGCGGGCATCGACGGCGAAGCCGAGCTTCTCGTTGGCCTCTACCGTATCCGCTCCCTCGTCCTGCAGTGCATAAGCACGAATTTTATTGATGATGCCGATGCCGCGACCCTCCTGCTGCTGATAGACGATCGCCCCGCGCCCCTCGGCGTCGATCATCTTCATAGTCTTGTGAAGCTGCGGGCCGCAATCGCACTTGATCGAGCCGAAAACGTCACCCGTCAGGCATTGTGAATGGATGCGCACCAGCGTCGGCTCGTCGGCGTTCATCTCGCCCTTGTAGATCACGACGAATTCCTCGTCGCTCGTCAGGCTGCGGTAACCGGCGATCCTAAAATCGCCAAACCGCGTCGGTAATTTCGCCGATGCCACACGCTGGACGGTCCTCGGCTGGCTCGCCCACGGGCAATCGCCATCTCCATTCACTGATAGCTTGTCGTCCAACATGATGGCTCCTGTAAACCTTAATTATACTCCCTAAGGGCGTGAAAAAGGAAAGTACATCAACCCGCCAAACCAGGACCAAGTTCGGGTGACGCCGGCGGTATTTCTCCCGTAACATGGAGTTTCTCGTCCGAGTATTGTAGTTGATAGAGTCGCCAGTAAAGGCCGCGCAAGGCGAGAAGGTCGTTGTGCGTGCCGATCTCGCGAAGCTCGCCGTGATGGAGCACGATGATGCGGTCACATTTTTGGATCGTTGACAGGCGATGGGCGACGACCAGCGAGGTGCGGCCTTCCATCACGCGCTCGACAGCACGCTGTATGAGCTGTTCGGTCTCGGTGTCGATCGAGCTGGTCGCTTCGTCCAGGATCAGGATCGTCGGATCGAACGCCAACGCCCGTGCGAACGAGATCAACTGCTTTTGGCCGACCGAGAGACCCGAGCCGCGCTCTCGAACCTCGGACCTGTAACCGCCGTCGATCCTCCGGATAAATTCATCTGCCCGCACCTCTTTCGCCGCCCATTCGACCCGTTCTCGGCTGATCTCGTCATTGCCAAGCCGGATATTGTTCTCGATCGAGCCGCTAAAGAGGTAAACGTCCTGCAGCACAACGGCGAAATTTGACCGTAAGCTTTGCAAGTCCCAATCGCGGACATCGACGCCGTCAACCAGAATGCGGCCCTTTTGCACATCGTAAAACCGCATTATCAGGTTTGTGATCGTCGTTTTGCCCGAGCCGGTGTGCCCGACGAGCGCGATGCTCTCGCCCAAATTCACGCTGAACGAAACATCCTTGAGCACCCAGTCCTCGACGTTGTATGCGAACCAGACATTTTCAAACTCGATACGGCCCTCGGCCTTTCCCGTGTGTTTCGGCTCGGCCGGAGTGGTAATTTCTATGTCGCGGTCGAGCAGCATAAAGATGCGATGCGATGCCACGATCGCTGCCTGCAGGACGTTGAATTTGTCCGAGAGATCGCGGATCGGCTGAAAAAGCTGCAGCGAATACTGGATGAACGACGCCAATATTCCGACCGTCAACCCTGCTCCGGCAGCCGAAAATCCACTGATCGTGCCGAACCCATAAGCAAAAATGACCATCGCGATGCCGACCGCCCCGATAAAATCGACCAGCGGGTAAAATACGGCATAGTAAAAGATGGTCTCTATATTTGCATTGCGGTAATCGTCATTGATCTCAGCAAAACGCCGCTGTGCCCTTGCCTCGGCGTTGAAAAGCTGGACGGTCTGGGCGCCTGATATGTATTCCTGCAGGAACGCGTTCAGCCGGGCGTTGCGCGTTCGCACCTTATCAAATCCAATGCGGGCATGCTTGCGAAACCAGTTGGTTGCGGTAAAAAGGAGCGGCACGGTGATAAGCGAGACAAGTGCGAGCTTCCAGTCCATCCAGAACAATATCCCAATGATCGCGAAAATTACGACCAGGTCCCCCAGCACGTCGATCACTCCCGATGTAAATAATTCGTTCAGCGCGTCGATATCCGACGTCAGCCGCGTCATGATGCGCCCGACCGGGTTACGGTCAAAATATGCCACCTCCTGCCGCTGGAGCTTTGTAAAAAGCTCGGTCCTGATGTCAAACATCACTCGCTGGCCCACATTATTGAGCAGCACCTCCTGGGCGTAAGAAAACAAAAAGCGGAGCAGGAATACACCGAAAAACGCCAGTGCAAAGAGCCATACACCGTCTGTTTTCTTTGGCGTGATATAGTCGTCCACAGCCATTTTTGTAAAATATGGCTGGCTGCTTATCAGCACATTTGTGACGAGAGTGAGCAGGAGAGCGGCTGCAGCCAATTTCCAGTAAGGCCGAAGATAGCGCAGCAAACGACCTGCGACCCGCAGGTCGTAGGTCTTGCCGATGGCATCTTCCTCATGATATTTTTTGGCTTCGTTGGACATCAGTAAAATTCGATTTTAAAGTTGCAATTTGCGAATGGCAAAGTGACACAGCATAATGCGCGTTTAGGGACGATGAATCGTTTTCTTACCGACAACAAGGACAACTGGCAGCGGCTCGAAGACCTGCTCGTTATGCAGCGGGGTGGCGGACTTCGCGGCCTGACGCGTGTCGAACTTCGCGAATTCGGTGAACTTTATCGCCGAGCGGCGGCCGATCTGGCGATCGCACGTGCCGAAACCCGCGACCCCAAACTGATCAACTACCTCAACAGCCTTGTTATCCGCGCACATGGCAAGATCTACCGTGCTGAGAGCCAGGGCGTCTCGTTCATCTGGCGGTTCTTTGGCCAGGAGCTGCCGCTGGCCTTTCGTGCGAATTGGCGATATATGGCGATCGCGTTCGGCGTTTTTGCCGGATCGGGGATATTCGGGTTCACAGCGACCTGGGTCAATCTCGATTTTACGCATTTTGTCGCCCTGTCGGGGATCGCCGACCACATAAATTCGAACGATCAATGGTGGCTCAAGCTAAACGAGGCCAATCAGATCGGGGCGACATCGATACTCACCAATAATATCATCGTCACGATCAAGGCATTTGCGATGGGGGTATTTCTCGGCATTGGAGCGATCTACGACCTGGCGTTCGAGGGGGCTCGTCTCGGCAGCATTTTTGCCGCTTGTTACAGGCTCAATCCGCCCTTTGGCAACTTGCTGGCGACATTTGTCGTCGGCCATGGCGTGATCGAACTATCGTGCATATTCTTTTGCGGCGGGGCGGGGATGATGATCGGCTATGCGATCATCGATCCCGGCGATCTCTCGAGGGCACAAGCCCTGAAAAAGAAAGGCATCGAGGCGGCGCGGATCGTCATCGGCTGCGCGTGTTTCCTGGTGGTCGCGGGTACGATCGAGGGTTTTCTGTCGCCGTCTGACCTGCCCGCCGCCGTCAAGATCGCGACCGGCGTGGGCACCGGCATCGCGATGTATTCGTATCTATTGCTTGCCGGGCGGCACCAGGCCGCCCATGTGTGAGGCCCGTAGTCACTTATCGTCCTTTGCATCGACAAACCGCAAAAATTTATGTGTGGCCCGGTCAGTGAGCGTTAGTTCGCGCCTTTTTACCTTGAACTCCGTTGCCGAATTCAGAACCCCGTAAAAATCGTGCTCAAATTGCGGCGTAGGCTCTTCACACGCCATCATTGTCGAGATAATGCCCGAGATCGCGAGTTTTCCTTTTTCGATCGTGTATTCGCCTCCGTAAACATTGCATCCCGATTTGCCGCCGAGTTTGCCATTGTCGTGAATGTTCAGCGTGATATCGATCCCTTCGATCGGGTGCTCAATCTTTCCGGCAAAATTGTATGCGATCAGCTTCCATTTGCCCACCGGCAGCGACTGGCCAAACGACGCCATCGAAGCCGCCGCTATAATCAGACACGTAAAAATCATTCTCTTCATAATTCATCTCCATTCTCAGGCGGACCGCCGCCCCATACATGTGGAACGCCGCGACAACAGGATTTTTGCATTATTAACGCGGATCGACGCGAATGGTGGAGATGCGTTCGAGTTTGACACCAAAGGCTGAGAGGGCGGCGGAGCGCATTGCGTCGGCGTCGCCGGTCGTGAGAAAAAGGTTGCTGCCGCTGCCTTTCAGGCGGAATGACCGGACGCGTGAGACAAGCTCGGAGGCGGGATCGATGAATCGTGTTTCTGGTGAAACCATCTTTCTTAGCACGGGCAGGATAGCGGGATAATGCGTGCAGGCGAGCAGGATGTGCGAGCAGTTACGGAGAGGGGCCAGTATCTCGCGAGAGGCGTCTTGCAATTCATCGGATGCGATGTCGCCGCTCTCGATCATGCCGGAGAGCGGCTGGGCGATACGCTGGTTGACCGCGATGCCGTGTTTCGCAAATGCCTTGCGGTAAACCCCTGAAACCACCGTTCGCCGCCCGCCGATCAAACCGAGCCGGTTGGGCGCGAGCCGGGCGGTCATCGCGACGGCGGGTTCGATGACGCCCTCTACCGGGATGCCGTGGTCCGCAAGACGGCCGATAGCGGTGCTAGCCGCGTTGCAGCCGATCACCACGTGGGTAACGCCCCGCGACCGGAGAAATGCGATCACGTCATTAAGCCGCGCTGTCAGCTCGTCGCGTTCCATCTTGCCGTAGGGCGTAACGCCGGTATCCGAGAAATATGTCACCCCGACATCGCCGATCCGCTGCTTTATTAACTTGTAAATACTGACGCCGCCGATGCCCCAGTCGATAATGCCCAGTCGATTCATAATTCAGAATTTTCCCACGAAACACACGAAAAACACGAAAGAGAAAGTTTCACACAGTAGTGTCGTCCGCATGTGTCGTGGGCAGTATTGTTACGGGTAGGTCAGTTTTGCCTCGATGCCGCCCTCGACCGGTCCACTATCGAATGCGACGGTCCTCGAATGGTATGCCATGTTGAGCGTCTCCATTTTTTGT
>JACXTT010006903.1_pt1 | contig 16128 bp, 12 predicted proteins | sample 9270951 | NCBI WGS metagenome assembly JACXTT01 (sample SAMN15532306, study PRJNA645909) | rock metagenome | isolation source: weathered quartz diorite | place: Puerto Rico | collected 2017-06-21 | reverse complement strand
CCAAGCCCGCGCAGGAAATCGCGCACGGCGGCGGTCTGCGGTTCGAGAAGGACTCGGAATACTACAAGATCATCTATGACTGGATAGCCCAGGGCGTTCCTTTCGGTGATTCAGCGAGGGATTCGGTGGTCGAAATGCGGGTCGAGCCCAAGGAAATCTTCATGACGAAGCCGGCCGAGACAGCAGCGGTGAAAGTGGTGGTCCGCTATCAGGACGGCGCTATCAAAGATGTGACTCGGGAGGCCTCGGTTGAATCGAACATCCCGGACGTAGGGTCGGTAGATGTCACTGCCGCCGTGAAAGGGGAGCGCGTCGGTGAGGCTACGCTGCTGGTACGGTATCAAGGGAAATTTTCCACGATTCCTGTGACCGTGCTGAATCCCCAGCCGGGTTTCGCATGGAAGCCCCTGCCGCAGTACAACTACATCGATCAGCAGATCGATGCCAAACTGGAGCGCCTGAAGATTCAACCGTCTCCCGTGACTGATGACGCTGCATTCTTGAGGCGGGTGTCGCTAGATCTCACGGGACTGTTGCCATCGCCCGAGGCGGTGCGCGCCTTTGTGGCGGATACGGCGCCCTCCCGCGTCAAGCGCTCGAAAATGATCAACCGGTTAATCGCGAGTCCTGCATATGTGGATCACTGGACCGTCAAGTGGGGCGATCTGCTGCAATCCAGCCGTAAGTACCTCGGCGAAAAAGGCGCTTACGAGTTCCAGCAATGGATTCGCGATTCGGTGGCGGCGAATAAGCCCTACGACAAGCTGGTGCGCGAGCTGCTTACTTCGCGCGGCAGTTCCTACGACGATCCCGCGGCGAATTTCTTCCGCGTCACTCGCGACGCCAAGCCGACCATGGAGAAGACTACTCAGGTGTTCCTGGGGGTCCGCATGGTGTGCGCGCAGTGTCACGATCATCCGTTCGAGCGCTGGACGCAGACTCAGTATTACCAGATGGCGGCGTTCTTTTCCGCGGTGGGTCTGCGCGCGGGGTACGAAGTCGGCGAAGAGATCGTTTTCGATCAGCGGTCCGACTATGAGATGAAACATCCCAAGGATGGGCACCTGGTCAAACCCGAATTCATGCTGGCTTTGAACGAACCGCTGCCGGTTCCGGACGATCAGCGGCGGCGCGACGCGCTGGCGCAGTGGCTCACCTCGAAGGACAATCCGTTTTTCGCCAAGGCGATCGCCAACCGGATCTGGAGTTACTTCTTTGGGAGGGGCATCATCGACCCTGTGGATGACATCCGGGCCTCGAACCCAGCCACTAATCCCGCGTTACTAGGAGCACTTACAAATGACATCCTGGACCATAACTTCGACCTGCAAGAACTGATGCGGACCATCGCCAACTCGCGGGCCTATCAGGCCTCGTTCACCACCAACGAATGGAATCAGAATGACCGCGACAACTTTTCTCATGCCATGCCGAGGCGGCTCTCGGCGGAAGAGTTGATGGACGCAGTATCCTCGGCCGCTGGCGCACGTCCGCATTTCCCGGAGGTTCCCGAAGACACGATGGCCGAGCAACTGGTGGATCCGCATATCGGCCAGGAGGGATTTCTCGACGTGTTTGGACGTCCGCCACGTGAGTCCTCGTGCGAATGCGAGCGGCGGTCCGATTTCAGCCTGCCGCAGGCGCTCAATCTGGTAAACGGGAAAACCATTTCGGATGCGGTCGCGGATCCGAAGGGACGCATCGCGAAGCTGGTTCTTAGCGGAAAAGGCGACGCAGCTATCGTCGAGGAGCTGTACCTGGCGTCGTTCAGTCGGCTGCCGAGCGCGGCGGAGAGCGACCGGGCCGTGAGGTATCTTGCGGGCGGCGCCAAAGCCGGCCGCGCTCAAGACCTGTTGTGGGCGTTACTGAACAGCAAAGGCTTTTTGTATATCTACTGAGAGGACGTTACGATGCTGAATATTCCCGGACATCGCGCCTACACCTGCGAGGGACCCACCCGGCGCGAGCTAATGCGCATCGGCTCCATCGGGCTCATGGGTCTGAGCCTGCCGCATTTCTTTCTGTGGCGCGAGCGCGCTCAGGCCGCGGAGATCGCCAGCAAGTACGCCGGCGCGCGCGGATGGAATAACGCCCAGAGCGTGGTGATGATCTTCCTGCAAGGCGGACCGTCACACATCGATATCTGGGACCCCAAGCCCGATGCGCCCGCGAATATTCGAGGCGAGTTCAAGCCCATTAAGACCAAGATCCCCGGTACTTGGATTGGCGAGCACATGCCCATGATGGCCCAGCATCTGGACAAGGCGACACTGATCCGCTCCATGAGCTACGCACCTAACGGGCTGTTTAACCACACTGCGGCGATCTACCAGATGCTGACCGGATATCCTCCGGACAAAGTATCGCCGTCCGGCCAACTGGAGCCGCCTTCACCCGCCGACTTCCCCACTGCCGGCAGCCAGGTATCGAAGATCAAGCCGCCCAAAGACCCGGTGCTGCCCTTCGTGGAATTGCCACGCCCTTTGCAGGAGTCCGGCATTATCGGCAAGGGTGGAAGCGCCGGCTTTCTCGGCAAGGCATACGATCCCTACCGCATGTATCAGGATCCGGCCAAAGCGGTGAAGCTCGAGGACCTTTCGGTGCGCAAAGAGATTCCGCCGGAGCGGTTGAAGGACCGCTTCGAGCTGCTGAAGGGCATCAATGGTTCCATGCCCGACCTCGAGAAGGCAGTGGGCGAGTTCGCCGTGGATGAGTATTATGGGAAGGCTTACGACCTGGTGCTGTCGGGCAAAGCACGCGACGCCATGGACCTCGAGAAAGAATCTCCTCAGGTGCGAGAGCGGTATGGCATGCACACATTCGGACAGAGCTTGCTGATGGCGCGGCGGCTGATCGAAGCCGGGACCAGGTTCGTGCAGGTGAACTGGCCATCGGTGGCGAACGGCGATCCGGAGACCACCGCCTGGGACACGCACGCCTCCAACTTCGGTCCGTTAAAGAACCTGCATTGTCCCAAGCTGGACTGCGGCTTGTCCGCACTGCTTGATGACATGGACCAGCGAGGGTTGCTGAAGCACACCCTGGTGGTGGCAGTGGGCGAGTTCGGCCGCAGCCCGCGCCTGGGAGTCTCGACTTCGGGCAACTCGAATTCTCCCGACGGGCGCGATCACTGGCCGTATTGCTACAGCGCCGTAGTGGCGGGAGCGGGCGTCGCCCGCGGGATGCAGTACGGTGAGTCCGACTCAACCGCTTCGTCTCCAAAAGAGAAGCCAGTCCATCCGAACGATTTGTTGGCGACGGTCTACTACGCGCTCGGGATCGATCCAGACATGCAGATCTTGAATCACCTCAATCAACCTCGCGAATTGGTTAAGGGCAAGCCCGTCGTTGATCTGTGGGCGTCCTGAGGTAGCTCGAACTGTCATTCTTGCCTAGGCACCCAGGTTGCGTATTGTCGGGAATCCGGTGGCTAAGTATAATCGTTCCCGGAGACCCTCAATGAAACTACTCGCGTCCCTGCTGTTCATCTGTTCCGTCCCCTGCGCCTGGTGCGATATTTCGAGCGACAAGCCCCTGCTGCTGCGCCATCCCACGATCAACCGGACACAGGTCGTCTTCGCCTTTGCGAACGATCTCTGGAGTGTGAGCCGCGAGGGCGGAGAGGCCATACGCCTTACCACCGGCCCCGGGATGGAAACCGACCCGATTTTCTCTCCGGACGGGTCGATGATTGCTTTTACCGGTGAGTACGACGGCAATATCGACGTCTTCGTCATGTCGGCGGCAGGTGGGACGCCCAAGCGCCTCACGTATCATCCAGCGGCCGATCGCGCCATCGGCTGGACGTCTGATGGCAAGCATGTGGTCTTCTCCTCAAACCGGACCAGCTACTCGAATTTCAGCCGGCTGTTCACAGTCCCTGCCGTAGGCGGTTTCGAAACGCAGCTTCCGTTAGACCGGGCTGTGGAGGGCTCTTATTCGCCTGACGGCACCAAGCTCGCTTATGTTCCCACCGACAAATGGCAGAGAGCCTGGAAACGCTATCGCGGCGGCCAGACCACTCCCATCTGGATTGCGACCCTTTCTGATTCGAGCACAGTGAAAATTCCGCGCAATAATTCGAACGACTTCAATCCTATGTGGGTGGGAGACGTCATCTACTTTCTGTCCGACAGGAACGGCCCGGTTTCGCTGTTCGGCTACGACACCCAGTCGAAGCAGGTTACGGAAGTAATCAAGAACGATGGCCTGGACTTCAAGTCCGCCGCAGCGGGGCCCGATGCCATCGTATATGAACAGTTCGGCGCCCTCCGCCTCTACGATTTGAAGGCGCACAAAAGCCGCGCCATCAACGTGCGGCTGACCGGAGACCTCACCGAAATCCGCCCTCATTTTCGCAAAATAACGCCCAACGAAATTCGCGAATCTGGAATTTCTCCGACTGGTGCCCGAGCCGTCTTCGTAGCTCACGGCGAGATCTTCACAGTTCCGGCCGAGAAGGGAGACATACGGAATCTGACCAGCACTCCAGCTGTCGAAGAGCGCGCCCCGGCCTGGTCGCCCGATGGGAAATCCATCGCATACTTTTCGGATGCGTCGGGTGAATACGCCCTGGAGATTCGCGATCAGAGCGCGCTGGGTGTGCCGCGGCGCATCGGTCTCGGAACTACGCCATCATTTCCTTACGCTCCCCAATGGTCGCCGGACAGCAAGAAGATCGCCTACACCAACAAGAAACTCGAGATCTGCTACGTGGATTTGGAAAAGGGTACGCCAGTGCATGTCGATACGGATACCTATGCCGGTCCAATAGCACTGGACCCTTCCTGGTCGCCCGACAGCAAATGGATCGCATATACCAAGAAACTGAAAAGCCATCTCCATGCCGCGTTCGTCTATTCGCTGGAACAGAACAAGAGTTTCCAGATCACTGACGGCATGAGTGACGCCGCTGATGCGCACTTCGACCAAGAGGGCAAGTATCTATACTTTACCGCCAGTACCGACACTGCTCTCAGTAACGGTTGGCTCGATATGTCGAGTATTCAGCGCCCTGTCACGCGCAGCGTATACCTGGCCGTACTCACGAAGGATCAATCCTCGCCGCTGGCACCGGAAAGCGATGAGGAAAAGGCCATTGCGCTCGTGGAAACGAAGCAGGAAGATTCCTCCAAGGCTAAGAAGGATTTCCTTGTCCGAATCGATTTGGAAGATATCAGCCAACGGATTCTGGCACTCCCCATTCCGGCTCGGAACTACATCTCGATGGCGGCCGGAAAAACGGGCGTATTGCTCCTCCTGGAGGCGCCGATGGTGCCATCCGTGACTGGCCCACCCGAAGGGTTGACACTGCACATGTTTGACCTGAAGACCCGGAAGACTGAGAGAATTCGCGAAGGCATCAACCATTTTTCCCTGTCGGCCAACGGCGAGAAGATGCTCTACCGGCAAGGGCAGCAATATTTCATCGCTACTGCCGGAAAGGCGCCTGCGACGCCGCCAGTGGCGGAGCCTGGAGGCGGCCCTCTGAAGCTCGACGCCTTGGAAGCATGGGTCGACCCGCGCGCCGAATGGGAGCACATGTACCACCAGGTGTGGCGGAACGAGCGCGATTTCTTTTACGACCCGGGTCTGCACGGAGTGAATAGGGAGGCGATTGAGAAGAAGTACGAGACTTATCTCGCCAACATCGCCAGTCGCGATGATCTGAACTATCTGTTCGAAGAGATGCTCGGTGAGATGACGGTCGGCCACATGTTCGTCGGCGGAGGTGATAAGCCGGACGTCAAGCGCGTGAGCGGAGGCCTGCTCGGCGCCGACTACAGAGTGGAGAACAGCCGCTACCGCTTCGCACGCGTGTACAACGGAGAGAATTGGAATCCGAACCTGAAAGCGCCATTGACCCAGCCAGGCGTCAACGTGATGCCGGGCGAGTATTTGCTGGCAGTGCAGGGCCGCGAGGTTCGGCCGCCGGCCAACCTATTTAGCTTCTTTGAAGAGACCGCTGGCAAGTCGATCGTAATTCGCGTCGGTCCCGACCCATCGGGTGCGAATGCGCGGGAAGTTACCGTTGTTCCAGTACCCAGCGAGACGGGCCTGCGCAACCTTGCCTGGATCGAAGATAACCGGCGCAAGGTCGATCAATTGACGGGTGGGCGCGTCGCATATGTCTATCTGCCAAATACCGCCAACGGCGGCTACGTGAATTTCAATCGCTACTTCTTCAGTCAAGTGGGCAAGGAGGCGGTGATCATCGACGAGCGTTTCAACGGTGGTGGCGATATCGCCGACTATGTGATCGATTATCTGCGGCGACCGATCATGGGCCGGTGGACCATGCGGGAGGGCGAGGACATCACTTTGCCAATGGAAGGAATTTTTGGACCCAAAGTGATGATAGTGAACGAAATGGCGGGATCGGGCGGCGACGCGATGCCGTGGCTGTTCCGCAAGTCCGGAATAGGCCCTCTGGTCGGGATGCGGACGTGGGGCGGCCTCGTCGGTCATTACACGGGGCCCGGGGATCTGATCGACGGCGGCAACGTCGGCACCCCCAACCTCGCGTTCTACAATCTTGACGGATCTTGGGATGTGGAAAATCACGGCGTTTCACCCGACTATGAGGTCGAGATGAATCCAAGACTCGTCCGCGAAGGTCACGATCCTCAACTTGAGAAAGCCGTTGATGTGGTGCTTGCCCAGCTCAAGAAAGAACCGGTGAATTATGGAAAACGGCCTAGCTATCCGGACTATCAAGGGAAGGGCGCACATTAGCCAGACATCACTTTCAAGGAATGTCCCCTGATGGAAAAGCCAAGAAGCCTGGCACGCGCGGGAGCGGTTGAGTGTACAATGACTCAGTCGCTGGAAGCTAAATGGGAATTCGGATTTTACGTTCAGGGGCTTAGATGAAGACGTTAGCGAAAATTGTAGGGGCAATGCTGGTTTGTTTGGTTTTAGCCTTGGCGGTGCTGCGTGCCACGGGCTTTAACCCTATCGGGAACGTACCCGGTCCCGGGAATTACCCCGGGCTCTGGCTGAGCGGGAACGTTGTGACTACTCCTGTCACCGACTGGTCATTCGTTTCCCAATATAAGACTGACAAGCTGCAGACGCGGACCTGGTACGGGATTCCCCATTCGGTAACGACAGGTTACATCTTGCATAATAGCCACCTGTATATAACGTCGATGTTCCAGGCCGGGGTGCCTTTTCCGAACGGCAAGAGCTGGGTGAAGAATGTGATGCGTGATCCGCACGTCCGGCTGAAGTTTGGAAATGATTTATACGATTGCAAATTGGCTCATGTCACCGATCCGAATGAAAGAGCGGCCGTGATGGCCGATAGAGCAAAACAGAACCCTCAATTGCTGAGCCAGAACCCCAGCACTGGCCCGTATCAGCACCTGTTCCGCGTGCTGCCGGAGTGAACCTAGCTGTTTTCGATCGCTAATGCCCTGACGGCTGTTCGCCTGCTTCTGGCGCTTCCGTTCGCGTTTTTCATGGCAGAAGGCGATGGGCGCTCGGCGATCTATGCGTTCGTCGCGTGGGTCGTCGCGCTGATCACCGATTTTTTGGATGGTCCGATCGCACGCCGAAGAAGAACCGTGACCGCGGCGAGCGGCGCCTTCGATCACACGAGCGATTTTCTATTCGTAACGTCCGGGTTGTTTGCCGGAGCCCTGCGCGGCGCGTTCCCGTGGATCCTGCCTGCCCTAATCACGGCGGCCTTTGCCCAATACGTGATCGATTCCTACTGGGTTCACCGGCACGCCAAGCTCCGGGGAAGCAAGCTAGGCCGCTACAATGGCATCCTTTACTTCGTTCCGTCGATCATGGACATCTTGATCCGAATGGGACTTCGCTTTCTCGAGCCGTTGCTCACGATCCTGGTCTGGTTGTTGGTTCTGAGCACACTGATCTCGATGGCCCAGCGCCTGATGTTCCGAGGGTTACCCGAACAACTCCCGAGTCGCACGCCGGAGAAATAGCAGCCCCACGGCGGCATTAAAGAAGATGAAGAAATTGTGCATGACGAAGCCGAACGCGGTCATCTGGCCCGGCCGATCCGGGAAGAGCAAAACCCAAAAAAGAATCGCGACCGAGTGCATCGGTCCGGGCGCGGCGGCACCAAAGAATATCACCGGCAGAATGCCCAGCATCTCTCCAAAACTGATCGAGCCTCCGAAGAGTCTCAGAGCCAGCGTATAGACGACAACGCCAACAAGTACAAGCGGCGCCCGCAACGCTATCACCACGCCGTAGTGCCATACTTTCGCCAGCCGGAGCGCGCGGAAGATGGGACGGTCGCGCAGGGCGATCTCGGGCGCGATTCTGCCGCTAAAGAACAAGTGGAAAAGCGTGAAGAACACGGTGGCGCCCAAGGCGATCCATGGAATGACGTGGAACGCAGGCTGGAAACTATTCCAACGCAACAGGACGCCAACCGTCGCCCACAGGATCAGGCTGTAAATCTCGCAGAACGTGACGAGCAGCATGCTGGAGCCGACTTCCCATCCCGGCACTCCGTCTCGACGATTCAGATAGACCGCGATGGCGCCCTTGCTGACCTGCTCGTTCACCAGCGAGAGAATATACGCGCTGGCGCGAATAGGCAAAATATCGGCATAGCGTATCTTGGCATTGAACCAGTTGATCACCGTCCAGATCATCAGGCTGTCGAATATCACATACAGGCAGCAGTACCGAATCATGAGCGCCAGCCAATAGAGCCAGTTCACATTCTCAAAGCTTTTTGCCAGGTACGTGAGCAGCCCGGTCCCTTCGGCAGCGGCGGCGTGGTTGAGGCGGTTATAGAGAAAGGCGAAGCAGGCTACCGTAATCAGGAACGGCAAAAGCCGTTGCCACGCCTTGGCCTTTTTTGCGCCCGCGTCGCGCGGCATTACGGTGGATTGGCTGGCCTGGTTCATTTTTTCGCTCCTAGCCTAAACTCTTCTTGATCATCTCATCGATACCGGTCAAGAGGATTCCCAATTCGCTGGCGGCGGGTCGCGAGTCCAGACGCGTATTGGCCGTGATCACTTCGATCACGTCTGGTGAAAATCCGGGGCCGGAGACGCGCCGGCGAACTGCCAATATAAACGAAAGCAGTCCTCTCGGGATCGAGCCAATCTGTACCCGGCGGCCGAGCATGCGAGCCGCTCGCTCGACGAGTTCCCGTTCGGGCAGCGAAACGGGCCCAACTAGCTCCAACGTGCGATTGCTCGCGATCGAAAGTTGGGTGGCGGCAATCGCAGCCCGCGCCAAGTCGTCCACGTAGAGAGGTTGTTGAAAATTGCGGCCGCCGCCGATCAGCTTGGCTTTGAGGCTGCGCGCATTCCGCGCCAGCGCTGCCGCGCCTTCAGTTGCAGGCCCCAGTAGAAGCGGAGCGCGCAGTATCGCATAGCACAGGCCGGAAGCACGCACCACAGCTTCTGCCTGTCCCTTGGTGCGATAGTAGCCGTTGGAAGATTTCTCATCAGCCCCCATCGCGCTGACCAAGACGAACTTCTCCACTGCGGCCCGCTTCGCTGCCTCCACGACCGCGCGAGCTGTCTCAACGTTTGCTTGTTCATATGTCGAACCCGGCCCCTCGACCAGAATTCCCGCCAAATGAATAATTGCAGAAGCTTCTTTAAACGCCTGGTCCAGACCGCTGGGATCGTCGTAGGAAACAGTGGCCAGGCTGCTCCCCTCGCCCAACAGGGGCCGAATCTCGTCCGCAGCGCGCTCGGAGCGGACCGCTGCGGCTATCGCGGTTGGCGCCAGGCCAGCTTCAGCCGCACATCGCAGTATCGCTTGGCCGGTGGCGCTATTAGCGCCCGTGATGACAATTCTCATGGGTTCACCCGCTGGACAGCGGACTGCCGGATTGCTCCTAATTATCCAGCACGTGAAACAAAACGATCGTCCCGCCGGGCGCCACCTTCAGCGCAGGGTACTTTTTCGAGGTGGCCTCACGGACGGCCTCTTGCTCGGCCGGATCGGTCGCCAGCGCCAACGTGCGATCGTACAATTTATTTCCGATTTTGAGGCGCACATGGGGATCTCGGGCTACGTCCTCATTCCATCTCCGGCCGTGCGGGTAGGTGAGTCCGGCGGCGTAATAAGAATACAGGTAGAGCTTCCCTTGATAGGAAATACAATTGATCGTCACCGAGTGTGGAATCAAATACCAGGTGTTGGTCTGAACCTGGATCAACGGAATATTGTCGGTGAACGACCAGTTGGCAACCGGAGTCGTGACGAGCTCGCCTTTGAGCCATAAGCCGGGTCTCCGCGTAGTAGGTTCAAGGCCGTTGATTCGCGCCGCGGCCAGCATCAGGACCAAGCAAACCAGGATTACTCCAACAGCCCTCAAGAGCGTCTTCATCCTGGTTACCTAATTGTCCAGCACGTGAAACAAAATTACAGTCGAAGTCGGGGGTATCTTTTGCTGAGGATATTTTTTCCTTTTTGCTGCGAGGACTTCTTGTCTCAGGGCTTCGTCAGTTACACGGGACACGGTCCGATCGTACAATTTATCCCCGATTTTCAGCCGGACGTGCGGATCGCGGACGACGTTCTCGTTCCAGCTCCTGCCGTGCGGGTACACGAGTCCCTCACGATAAATCGAGGTTAGATAGAGCTGGCCATTGTAGGAGGCGCAATAGGTGGTTACCGAGTGAGGGATCAGGTATCTGGTGTTGGTCTGAACATTGATGGTCTGATAGTTGTCGGTAAAGGACCAATCGGTGACCGGGGCCGTCACCAAATCGCCTTTGAGCCACAAACCAGGCGTATTTCCATGAGGTCCAAAGCCGGTGATGCTTAGCATCACAACCAGCAGCACTAAGCAGAACACGACTACTCCTAGAACCTTCAACAGCGTCCTCATACTGCCTCCCTACTGACTAGCGCACAATATTGCTGATCCGCGCTGGAGCGCTTTCCCGCCGCTCCATTCCGGAGATTATACACTCTCAACCTCATCGATCAAATTTGTCCACGGCCCAGAAGCCCGCGGTCGTCGGGTAAGGCGTGCAGCAGCGATGGGAGAATAATTGCCAAAACGCCCAACTCCCAAAATGGCCCGCGATCCACTTGTGATCGCCAGGTCACATACTCGGCCGGGTCTTCGGGCTCCTACGACCACACCACGGGCGATTGCCGCCGGGGCCGACTTGCCGGAAAATATTACTGGAGGCGCAGGAGGCGCGCGCCGAACAGGGGGCTTTGAATGGGAATCAACTTAGAGCTACGAATCGCGGGCGGAGCCATGATTATCGGCGCGTCCTTTCTTATTGCTGCTGTTTTTCCGGATCCGACGATCGATGACAAGAATCTTAACGGCAAAGAGACGATCGTACTTGCCGGGGGCTGCTTCTGGTGTGTTGAAGCCGTGTTTCAACAAATCGCTGGAGTGGAGAAAGTGGTGTCTGGCTATTCGGGTGGCGAGGCGGCCACCGCCCACTATGAAATGGTAAGCACCGGAACGACGGGACACGCGGAATCAGTCCAGGTGATCTTCAATCCACAAAAGATTTCCTACGGAAAGATCCTGAAAGTATTCTTTGACGTTGCGCACGATCCAACACAGCTCAACCGGCAAGGGCCCGATCGCGGCCCACAATACCGGTCTGCGATCTTCTACTCAGACCCACGCCAGAAGAGAATCGCCGAGGCGTATATCAAGCAGTTGGACGACGCCAAAGTATTCCGCGCTCCAATCGTGACCCAGGTTGTGCCGCTGAAGGCGTTCTACCCCGCAGAAGAGCATCATCAGAATTTCTGCAATCGGAATCCTCGAAATCCCTACGTGCTGGGCGTGGCGAAGCCCAAAGTAGAGAAGGTGAAGGAAAAGGTTCCCGAGCTGGCAAAAGAAAAGTAGCTGCCAAGTTCACTTGGAGCCGAACTGACCTGCGATCGGTAATCGCTATCCCTGAGCGGCCTTGGCCTGCCTGGAGACCAGCTGAGCGCGGATGGCTTTCATCTGTTCGGTAGCTTTTGCTACGCGCTTCCTGCCGTCCGGAGTTGCATCAACCAGTTTTTCGAGGTTAGCAGCAAATTGCGGTCCGTAGGCAGCTCGGATTTCACCGAGCAGCGGTTCGATTTTCGAGAACACGCCGATGTGCTCGCCGTTGCTGTCATTGAAGAGCTCAAGGCTTATAGCTCCATTGTTGACAAGCGCGGCCGCCATGTCCCAATACGATACGACCATGCGCAAATGGCCGCTGTGTTCCCCAAGGATCATATTGTTGAAGTCTGATAGCGACTCCGGATTAAACTCGCGAAAATACCAGTCGCGGGCTTTGCGCATTGTATCCTCGCGACGAAGTTCGTACAATTTGAGGATAAGACCTGCTTCTTCTTGTTTTGACACGACAGAGATGCTCCTTTTTTGCGGGTTCGCCCACCCGTGCGGCCGCTCTATAAGTGTAGCAAACGCAGATTTCAATCCTGGATCACAAGGAAATCAATTGGCCGCGGAAAACCGCGAGACCTCTCGCACGCTGACTCGTTGAATGACCAATTACGTAGGTCCGGCAATTTGTTCCTGAGATCACCCGGCCGGCGGCAGCCGTACTCCCAGAATGTTGCGTAGGTAGTTGATATTGTGCGCGAGATAATCATCGACCGCGAGATCCAGGTTCCCGCCAATAGAGTCGAATCCGTCATCGCCCTTTCTCGGGCCGTCGACGTCAAAGATCGCCCAGCCTTTGAAGTGCTTTTCGCGAAGCACCTTGAAGACGGCAGGAAAGTCGACGCCACCACCGCCCAAGTTGTGATAGACGCTCGCCGCGCGGTGCGCTTCCTGCGTCGGCGTGGAGGTGTTGCCACGATATTTGGCGTAGGTGTCCTTGAGATGCACTTCGGCTACGCGCGGGAAATAATCGCTGATAATTTGCGCTGCGTCTCCGCCACCCAAGACCAGATGCCCGGTATCGGCCGTCATCCAGACATATTTGGGATCGGTGAGTTCCATGACTCGGCGCATATCCTCTTCGCGCTCCAGCGGCCCCCAGATATGAGGATGCGGCGCCAGTCGGATGCCCATTTCAATCGTTTGCCTGCCGATCGTGTTGAGCGTATCGGCGAGCCGTTTAAGCTGTTCATCGCTGGGGCCGCCGGCCGGACGCTGGCCCATATTGATCTTCCAATGATCGCTGCCAAGCGGCTGGAGGAAATCGCGAGCGAATGACACATGATCGGCAATGGTTTTAGGGATCTCGGCCGGGTCGATGAAATTTGTCGACTGTCCTCGCTCACCATTGGACGCGTCGATGAATGTGACGCCCGCATCGACAAAGATCCTCTTGAGCTCCTTCGGGTTCTTTCGATACGGCTCGATCATGTCCCCGTACGGCTCGATGCCCTGCAGTCCCAGCGTGGCCACTCTTTTGACGCCCCAAACGATGTCATGCTGTTTGCCCCAGATGGAACTGGTGGTCCCGAAAAGAATGTCCGGATTGATGGGGTCCAGCGACTTGTGAGAAACTGCGCCCCTCGCTTGGGAAGGCCACGCTACACTCGCCGCGGCCGTCATGCCGCACAATGCCAGAGCGGAAGACATAAACTCCCGCCTTTTGAGCCCGCGCTCAGTAACGTTTGCCGACATAGTCACTTCCTTCCTTGAGTTGCTCGTCTTAGAAGATCAGCTTCAGGGCCAACTGTACTTCTCGCGAGTCCACGCGAGTGCTGCCTATGACGCCATAGGTCGGGCTTCCTGGATTCGTATCCGGCTGCGAAAAAATCGGATGATTAGGCACGTTGAAGAACTCGGCGCGGAACTCGAGCCGGGTACTCTCGCGAAGTGTCCAGTTCTTCGCGACCGATGCATCCACGTTCACCAACGGCGGACCGATCAGCGAGTTACGCCCACCTGTTCCGTAGCGATATTGAGTAACGTCCTGGGGCCTATTGTTGGCTATTCCGAGGCGGTTCACGTAGGCTGCCAGATTGAACCAATCGCTGGGACCGCGCCGATCGCTTGCCAATTCCGGATTGATGCCGGTGGCGTCCGCGTAGCAGGTTGTATCGTTGTTCTGCCAGTTGCCCGGACCGCAGAAGCTGCTGGCCGGGAATCCAGACTGGAGCGTTACGATGCCACCCACCTGCCAGCCACCGATCAGAAGACTCTTCAGCCGATCGCCTTTGCCGAAGGGGAGCTCATAGACGAACGAGTTGGTCCAGCGATGGCGGAAGTCGAATGCGGACAATCCACGGTCCGCGCGGAGATTGTAGTTGTTGGAAGGGGTAAGCGCGCTGCCGTCGGTGGTACGCACACCGCTGCCGTTGTCGATTGATTTGCTCCACGCATAGGAGCTCAGCCAGGTGAGGCCATGCGACAGACGTTGTTGAAACCGGGCTTGCAGCGAATCGTAACTGGAATGCACAGGCGCGGTCATGGTCTGGACGTTGCCATTCAAATAGGTGAAGGGCCGGCGTGAGTTCGTACTCCCCGATCCGGGAGGAGCGCTGTTGTAGACCTGCAGGCGGCGCAGGTGAATGCCTACGCTGCCGAGGTATGTTACTTCGAGCGAGGACTCCTTGGTTAACTCCCGCTGCACGCCGAAGGACCATTGGACGACGTACGAATCGGGTTCACCGAACTGATTCGCCAGAATGAACGTTGGTGCGCCGGTCTGCGTGAAGGGCCGGGCCCAGGACAGGTTCGGTGTCCCGGTATTCGCGACTTCGTTCTGTCTGATGGTGAACGGAATGTTCCGGACGACGTCGAACACCGCGTTGCTGATATCGCGTACCCAGTAGACTCCCGCGCCGGTGCGAATGACAGTCTTTGGATTGAGCTGATACGCGATGCCGAGGCGCGGCGCGAAGTCGGCCCAATTGGTTCGCGATGCACGCCGGCCGAAGCGCCCGTCGCGAACCAGTTGGAAGGGCGGGCCGACCGGAAACTTGGGATTGCCTTCGAGCAGGCTACCGGTGCCGGCGCGGACGAAAATTGGCTCGTGGCTGTTGTCCCAAACGTAATCGATATTTACGATCGCGTCATGCTTGTCGAGGTAAGGAGGTTCGGCCTCCCAGCGCAGTCCGATGTTGAGCGTGAGTTTGCTGGACAATCTCCACGCGTCCTGAACGTACAGCGCCATATAGTTTTGGCGGAAGTTTGCGATGGGAGAGCCAATTTGACTCTCACTGTTGCTCATGTAGCCGAGCAGGAAATCGGCCATCGGGCTGTTGCTGTAGCGTCCGTCCCAGGTAAACCGGCCGCGTGGAACGACAGCTCCGATTTCGTTGTAGCGGAAACGGCGGTAGTCGCCACCAATTTTAATCTGGTGCTTGCCCTTGGTCCAGGAAAATCCGTCGCTCAAGTTGAAGCTCGTGTTCCAATTGACGAACGGACAGTCATTGCACTCACCGATGCTGCTGAATCCGTTGATTTGGAAAAACGGAATTCCCCAGAACAGCGGGATGCTCGTGTCGACGCCGGGGATTCCGAGCGTGCCGACGATGTTGGTTGTATTCGCGCGAGTTTGAATATTCTGCGAGACGAAGCGGTTTACGGCAAACCTGAACTCGTTTACCTTGGTTGCTCCGAACAGATGCGTGTTGCCCAACACCGGCTGTTTGCCCTCGACCACGACATTGTTGCCCATTCCCGGAGCAATGCTGGTAAGATTCGGCAAGTACTGTGGATCGCTGGTCTGGCTGTAGCGAAAGAACCAGTTGGCTGTCGAGGATTGCTGAAAATCAATTCGGCCGTGATACTGGTCGCTGTCGGAACTGCGGCCTTCGTTGTTAAGAAAGTTCGGCGCTCCGGACAGATTCGGCGTTGGGTAGAACTGATCGAGGATCTTCACCGAGAGCGAATTGATGAGGCTGGCCGGGACTTTGTTTCCGTCAAAGGGCTGCTTGGTGAACGGATCGACCACGGCGGTCGAGAGGTTCGAGAAATTGCCGGCGCGCTGGGCGGCATTGGGCAACGTTCCGGTGCGTGTCAGAGCCTTCCGCTCGCGTAGTCCTTCCCAGGAGAATAGCCAGAACAAGCGATTCTTGATCAGCGGGCCGCTTGCCGTGGCTCCGTACTGGTTGCGCTTGAAGGGAGGAATGGGCGCGCTCCCGCGATCGAAGAAATTCTTGGCGTCCATCTGAGCGTTCCGGATAAATTCGAACAAGGCGCCGTGGATGCTGTTGGTACCGCTCTTGGTTAAGACATTGATCTGC
>JACXTT010006902.1_pt1 | contig 16128 bp, 17 predicted proteins | sample 9270951 | NCBI WGS metagenome assembly JACXTT01 (sample SAMN15532306, study PRJNA645909) | rock metagenome | isolation source: weathered quartz diorite | place: Puerto Rico | collected 2017-06-21 | reverse complement strand
CGCGCGTCACCTCCAGCCAGGCGCGCAGCGGATCGCGGATCGGCTCGCTCCGGCCGAGCAGCACCGCCCAGGCGGTGCCGGTGTACTCCGGGTACAGATCGATGGCGCCGCTCTCGAGCGCGCGGAAGACGATCTCGGTGCCGCCGAGCCCTTCGCGCCGCTCCACGGCCGCGCCGGTCTTCTGCTCGACGAGCTGCGCGACGATCTCGCCGAGCACGCGGCTCTCGGTGAAGGCTTTGCTGCCGACGACCAGCCGTTCCTCGGCGCGCGCGCGGCCGGCGAACGCCAGCGCGGCGACGAGCGTGAGCGCCGCGACGAGCCTCATGACGCCGCCACGAACTCCGCCACGAACGCGTCCGCCGGCCGCTCGCGGAAGTCCGCCTCGGTGCCCTCCTGCACGATCTTTCCCGCGCGCATCAGCGCCACGCGATCGCCGAGCGCGAACGCCTCGGCGAGGTCGTGCGTCACCACGATCACCGTCTTTTCCAGCTTCTTCCACAGCCGCGCCAGCTCGCCCTGCAGCTCGCGCCGGGTGATCGGATCGAGCGCGCCGAACGGCTCGTCCATGAGCAGGTGCGGCGGATCGAGCGCGAGCGCCCGCGCCACGCCGACGCGCTGGCGCTGCCCGCCGGAGAGCTCGCGCGGGTAGCGCCCGCCGAGCCCCGACAACGCCACGCGCTCGAGCAGCTCCTGCACGCGCTCGCCGACGCGCGCCTCGCTCCAGCCCTCGAGCCGCAAGAGCAGGCCGACGTTTTGCGCCACGGTGAGGTGCGGAAACAGCCCGCCGCGCTGGGTGACGTAGCCGATGCCGCGGCGCAGGGCGATCGGGTCGCGCTCGTTCACGTCGCGTCCGTCGATGCGCACGCTGCCGCTCGTGGGCTCGACCAGGCGGTTGATCATCCGCAGCGTGGTCGTCTTGCCCGAGCCGCTCGTGCCGATGAGGCACAGGGTGGTGCCGGCGGGCACGACCAGGCTCACGCCGTCGACGGACACGACCTCGCTCGCGCCCTGGCGATGGACCTTGCGCACGTCGACGAGCTCGATCACCGGCGCGACGTTGACCGTGCTCGCGCGCGAAGGCAATGGGACCGGCGCTTGCAGCTCTCGCCCGCGGGGGGAGAGACGATGAGCATACGGACGGGTTGCGGCCTGTGGGTCCTCGCCGCGGGCGCGGCGGCGTGCACCACGCACGTCGGGGCGGAGCCGGCGACGTTCACCGTGGTGTCGCGGGTCGGCTTCTTCGATCCGTGCGACATCGACTCGGACTGCCCGCCGCCGACGCTGTGCGAGCACGTCACCGTGGACTACGGCACGCGCAGCGTGAGCGACTCGTTCTGCACCCTCGGCTGCCTGAGCGATCGCGACTGCCCCGCCGGCGGCGTGTGCATCGACGCCTTCGGCGGCGGCCCGCTGTGCGCCGAGGCGTGCGCGTTCGACTCCGATTGCCCGAGCGGATTCGGCTGCGTCAGCCAGTTCCGCGACCGCAGCGTGCCGCCGGTGTGCTTGCCGCTGTAACCCACGAAGGAGGAGATCATGTCCCTGACGAAGACGTTGCTCGTGGCGGCAGCAGTCGCGCTCGGCGGCTGCTACGCGACGGTCGGGCCGCCGGGCGTCGCGGTCGAGGGGGAGTACGGCTACATACCGGAGTATTACGAAGGAAACGTCGTGTACTACGACAACCTCGGCTCGCCCTACTACGTGGTCGAAGGTCGGCCGTTCTACGTGCCGCGGAGCTACCCGCGCTACCACGCCTACGTCGAGCACTACCGGGTGCATCGCGGCGGTTACGATCACTGGTACGGCCGCAACCGGCCGGTTTATCACGAACGATATCGCGCTACTCGGCCGCGCTACCAGCGCCGCCGCTAGCCTTCGGGGCGGGACGCGGGAGGCGAATGGTCACGTCCGTGGCAGTTCGCCACAGACGCGGCGGATTTCATCCGTCGCGCGAACCATGCCGAGCACCGCCGCGCGCAGCGCCGCCAAGTCGAGCGGCTTGTCGATGACCGCCACCGCGCCGAGCTCGCGCGCGCGCGTGCGCAAGGCCTCGTCGGCGAACGCCGAGACGAGGATCACCGGGACTTCCGGGTGGTTGATGCTCAACCAATTCAACGCCGCCAAGCCGCTCCACCCGGGCATGCGTACGTCGCTCCGCCCAGCTCGACGAGTCGCTCGCGCAGCTCGTGGCCGTCGCGGGCGATCTCCACGTGGATCGCCGCCTCATGCAGCGCGGTCTCGAGCAGCGCGCGCAGCTCGGAGTCGTCCTCGGCGATGAGCACGTGAACTCTGCGTTCGACTCCGGTGTGCATGTCCCGGGCGCGTTGCACGCCGCGTGCCGGTGTTGACATTGCGCAACTCGTTCGTTTCGCAGTCGTGTCAATCCGGCGCGGTGTCGTCGTCGTAACGCTCGAGCTTGCGGTAGAGGGTGCGTCGGTCGACGCCGAGGACCTTCGCCGCCTGGGTCTTGTTGCCGCCGACCACCTTCAGCACGCGCGCGATGTAGCGCCGCTCGAGCTCGTCGAGCGTCGGCAGGTACTCGGGATCCTCGGCCGGCACCACGAAGGTGTCGCTCTTGTGCTCGCGCACCCGGTCGGGGAGATCCTCGACGGTGATCTTGTCGTAGCGCGTGAGCGTGACCGCGCGCTCGATCACGTTCTCGAGCTCGCGCACGTTGCCGGGCCAGTCGTAGTCGAGCAGCTTGCGCGCGGCCTCGCCGACGAAGCCCTCGACCTTCTTGTTGGTCTGCTTGGTGAAGCGATCGAGGAAGCCCTGCGCCAGCACCAGGATGTCGTTGCCGCGCGAGCGGAGCGGCGGCACGGCGATGCGCACCACGTTGATGCGGTAGAACAGGTCCTCGCGGAACACGCCGCGCTCGACCGCCGCGTCGATGTCGCGGTTGGTGGCGGCGACGATGCGGGTGTCGAAGCTGATCTCGCGGCTGCCGCCCACCGGCCGCACCTTGCGCTCCTGCAGCGCGCGGAGCAGCTTGCTCTGCATTTCCAGCGGCATCTCGCCGATCTCGTCGAGGAACAGCGTGCCGCCGGTCGACTCGACGAACAGGCCGGTGCGGTCGCTCTTGGCGTCGGTGAAGGCGCCGCGCACGTGGCCGAAGAGCTCGCTCTCGAGCAGCTGGGCGGAGATCGCCGCGCAGTTGACCGCCACGAACGGGCCCGCCTTGCGGCTCGAGTGATCGTGGAGCGCGCGCGCCACCAGCTCCTTGCCGGTGCCGCTCTCGCCGGTGATGAGGATCGACGCCTCGCTGTCGGCGACGCGATCGACGAGATCGTAGACGCGCCGCATCGGCGGGCTGTCGCCGATGAGCTTGCCGAAGGGCGCCTGGCGCGGGCCCTGCTCCTTGAGCCGCTGCAGCTCCTTGCGCAGCCGGTGGTGCTCGACCGCGCGCCGCACCGTGAGGCTCAACGCCTCCAGATCGATCGGCTTGTTGATGAAATCGTAGGCGCCGGCGCGGATCGCGGCGACGGCCGAGTCCATGCTCCCGAACGCGGTGATGACGATCACCGGCACGTCCGGGCGGAGCTCGGTCGATTTGCGGCACACGGTGAGGCCGCTCTCGCCGTCGAGCTTCAGGTCGGTGATCACCGTGTCGACGTCGCGCTCGTGCAGCACGTCGAGCGCCTCGTTCAGGCTCCCGGCGGTCTCCACGCCGTGCCCGCGGCTCTGCAGCGCCGACTGCAGCAATGCGCGCATGTCGGCGTCGTCGTCGACCACCAGAAGGGACCCGTTCACGATCGATCTCCGACGCTCGGTTGATGCGGCACGAACAAGGTGACGCGGCCGCCCCGATCCGGCTCACGCGCGAGCTCGATCCACCCGCCGTGCTCGCGGGCGATGCCCTGGCAGACGTAGAGCGAAATTCCGCGGGCGCCCGGCCGCTGCCACGGCGGGCGGAACGGCTCGGCGCCGTCGACGCCGCCGCCCTCGTCGCGTACCACGACGGCGACGTACTCCCCCGGCGCCGCGTGATCGTCGCCGGGCTGCTCCACCAGGCGCCGCTCGGCCGAGAGGACGAGCGAGCCGCCGCCGGGCATGGCGTCGACGGCGTTCATCATGACGTTGGTGAGCACTTGGAGGACCCGTTCCGAATCGAGCGCCGTGGCGAGCTCGCCGGCGGGCTCGACACGGATAGCCACTCGCCGGGCTTCGGCAATGGGAGCCACGAGCTCCCGCGCCCGCTCGAGCACCGCCCCGAGCGGTGTTGCAGCCCGCTGTATGCCGCGTTTGCGCGCGAAATCCAAGATCTCGCGCAGCATGTCGGTCATTCTTTTCGCCTGCTCGGCGATGATCTTGCCGTTACCGCGGCTACCCGGGGAGGCCGTCTCGTCGGCGGCGATCATCGCGGCGCGCCCGGCCACCACGTTGATCGGCGTGCCGAGCTGGTGGGCGAGCGTCGCGGCCAGCCGGGCGAAGGTGGCCAGGCGATCGGCGCGGCGCAAGCGCTCGTGCCACTCGGCTTGTTCGGCTGCGCGCTCGGCTCGATCGCGCTCGAGCATGGCGCGCGCGCGGCAAAGAGCTGCAGCAAGCGACATGGGTCCCCATACCATTCATGGCACGCCGACTGCACTTAGCCCAGTCGAGAGAGAGCGTGCCGGCATGGTCTGGACCCCGCGCAACGATCGGACCGGCGACCACGGTCAGTTGGATCTCGTGATGTTGGCGCGTGCGCTCCACTCCAGGCTGGGCACGCTCTCTCCATCTGGCTACCTCGAAGGCAAGACCGCGCTGCGCGACTTCGTGGTCGAGATGCTCGGCGACTCGCTGCTCGACGCCGAGGAGCTGATCGACCTGCTGGAGGTGTACGGCTTCCTCGAGTTCGACGCCGATCCGGCCGATCCGGAAGGAGCGGAGGAAGGGCACTGGTACGTGAATCCGCTGTGATGCAGATCAAACGTGGAACAGAGAATGGGAACAGGCGACAGGGAACTCTCTGACGTTCCCGGTCGCCTGTTCCCGTTCTCTGCTCCACATTTTCTGCGTCTTCAGTAGCGGAAAAGCGCGCCGAGCTTCGTAGAGGGGTCGACCTCACGAGCGACCAAGGCGCCCCCGTTCCGCAGCGTCAGCGCCGCCGCCAAATCCACCAGGTCGTCATCGCCGGGTCCCGGTGCGACGTGGCGCTCCACCGTGCGCGCGCCCGGGTCGAAGCGGCCCCACAGCGGTTCGCCGGGGGCGAGCATCAGCGCGGCGACGCGGCCGTCGTGGGCGGCGAGCAGCACCTCCTCGACATCGATCGCGCCGAAGCCGTTGGCGGCGCCGCTGCGGATGCGCTCGGCCAGGCCGTCGAAGCCCGCGCGCAAGCGGCCCTCCACCACCGGCCAGGCGTTCGCGAGGATCTGCCGCGGCGTCCAGGTGTCGGGGTTGCCGTGCACCACGCCGACGACGTCGGGGTGATGCGCCTTCGCCAGGAACAGGCTGGTGACGAACTCCACGCCCGCGACCACCAGCGGCCGCGGATCGGCCGCGGTGAGCTTCACCACCGCGGCGTCGAGCAGCTCGAGGAAGCGCCCGATGTCGTCCTTGTGGTCGTCGTGGCCGTAGCCGAGGCCGAAGAAGACGTCCTCGTGGGAGTGCTTCTCGTGCGGGTGATCGGTGCCGTCGTCGATCGCCGAGAGCCCCTGCGGCAGGCCCGCGCCGAGCTCGCCGACGCTGAAGCGGCTCGCGGCGAAGAGGCGCGTCCGCGCCTGGCTCACCGTCAGCACGTGGAAGCGCGCGTCGTCGCTGTAGAGCGGCGCGAGCGGGCGCACGAGGAAGCGATCGGCGATCCACAGGCCCTCCGCGACCGGGTACGGCACGCGGTAGAAGAGCGCGCCCGCGGGCGAGAGGTACGCGAGCAGGCCGCCCGGGCTCTGGCGCCAGAGCTCGCCGTCGTGGGTGAGCAGGCGCGCCGGCGCGAGCCAGGCGGCGACGCGCCGCGGCGAATGGCCGAGGGCGAGCAGCTGCTCGGCCGCGCGATCGAGCAGCCGCCCGAGCTGCACCGCGTCCTCGCGCGAGCTGCGCAAAATGCCGTGGGTGGGGATGGCGAGCGTGATTCCTGGGTCGGGCCGCGCCTGCGCGAGGCCGCGAATGTCTTCCCGGGTGGGAAGCTTCATGATCGATCTCCGTGCACAGAGCCCGTGCGGGTCACGATCGAAAGCGATGCAACGGCGGTGCCCTTGATTGGCGTATACTGACGGCCGCCGCGGATGAGGAAGGCTTATCGTGCTCTCTTGCTCGGGTCCTGGCTCGGGCTGTCGGCCGCCGTGTCGTGCAACGACGCGCCCGCGCCGCCCGGGCTCGGACCGGCGCCGGAGGTGACGCCGGCCGCGGCGGTGCTCAAGCGCTTGACCAAGTCGCAGTACGCGCGGGCGATCCACGACCTCGTCGGCGACGTGGCGGTGCCGATCGCGCTCGAGCCGGACGCGGCCTCCGACGGTTTCCTGGTGGTGGGCGCGTCGAAGACGTCGATCTCGGCGCTCGGCGTCGATCGCTACGAGGCCGCGGCCTACGACATCGCCGCGCAGGCGCTGAAGCCCGGGGCGATCCGCGATCGGTTGGTGCCTTGTCATCCGGCGGGCACGGTCGACGACGCCTGCGCCCGGGCGTTCGTGACGGGCTTCGGGCGGCGCGCCTTTCGCCGGCCGCTCACGGGGGGCGAGGTCGATCGCTACACCGCGATCGCCGGCAAGGCGGCCGCGACGCTGGGCGACTTCCATCACGGGCTGGAGTTCGCCCTCGCCGGGATGCTGCAGTCGCCGATGTTCTTGTTCCGCGTCGAGCTCGGCGAGCCGGACGGCGGCCGGCTGCGCTACAGCGGCTGGGAGATGGCCACGCGGCTGTCGTTCTTCCTGTGGAACACCACGCCCGACGACGAGCTCCTCGCCGCGGCCGAGCGCGGCGAGCTCACCGATCCGGCCGGCCTCCAGCGCGCGATCGATCGCATGCTCGCCTCGGACAAGCTCCGCGACGGGGTGCGCAACTTCTTCCTCGAGCGGCTCGGCCTCTATCAACTCGGCGATCTGGTCAAGGACAGCAAGGTCTTCCCCGAGATGAGCGCCGACCTCGGCCCCGACGCGCGCGAGGAGACCCTGCGCATGCTCGCCGATCTGGCGATCGACCGCGACGCCGACGTGCGCGAGATGATGACCACGCGCCGCACCTTCCTGAACCGCCGGCTCGCCGCGCTCTACGGCGTGCCCGCGCCGGCGATCGACGGCTTCGCCGCGGCGCTCCTGCCGCCGGACGGCGAGCGCCGGGGCCTGCTCGGCCAGGCGTCGATCCTCGCCGAGTACGCCCACTCGACGTCGAGCTCGTCGACCCTGCGCGGCAAGTTCATGCGCACGGTGCTGTTGTGCGCGACCATCCCGCCGCCGCCGGTGAACGTGAACACCGCCCTGCCTGAGCCGAGCGACAAGCTGCCGACCCTGCGCGATCGCATGCAGAACCACATGATCAACCCGCTGTGCGCCTCGTGCCACACCTTCCTCGACCCGATCGGTCTCGGGCTCGAGCGCTTCGACGGCATCGGCAAGTACCGCCTGACCGAGCACGGCGTGGCGATCGATCCGAGCGGCGTGCTCGACAAGGCGCCGTTCGCCGACGCCCGCGGGCTCGGCGCGGCCATCGCCAATCACCCCGAGTTCGCCCGCTGCTTCGCGCGCCACCTCTACCGCTACGCGGTGGGCCGCAAGGAGATCGACGGCGAGGAGGATCTGCTCGCCTGGTTCAACGACGCGCTCGCCGCCGACGGCTTCCGCATGGTGCCGCTGATGCGGCGGATCGCCCTGTCGGACGGCTTCCGCTTCGCCACGGAGGCGCCATGAAGATGCTTCGCTCGCAGCGCGGGCTGTCGCGCCGGACGATCCTCCGCGGCCTGCTCGCCGGCGGCGCGGTGGCGATCGGCGTCCCGGCCCTGGAGATCTTCCTCTCGCCGAACGGCGACGCCTACGCCGACGGCGGCGGCTTCCCCAAGCGCTTCGGCTGGTGGTTCTTCGGCAACGGCGTGCACGCCGACAAGTGGGTGCCGGCGCAGGGCGGCGCCGACTGGCAGCTGTCGCCGCAGCTCGCGCCGCTCGCGCCGGTCAAGGGCGACATCACCGTGGTGAGCGGCCTCAAGGTGTCGCTGCCGAACAGCGTGCCGCACGGCAGCGGGCCGGCCGGCATCCTCTACGGCGGGCCGCTGAAGACCGTGGGCGACAGCTTCGACAACAGCAGCTTCGGCGCGGCCACGCTCGATCAGGTGATCGCCCAGGCCATCGGCAACGACACGCGTTTCCGCTCGCTCGAGGTGGCGGTCGAGCGCACCGAGGAGTCGCTGTCGTACGCCGCGCCGGGCGCGCCCAACCCGGTGGAGCACGATCCGGCGGCGCTGTTCACGCGGCTGTTCGGCCCCGGCTTCGTCGAGCCGGGCGCCAAGCCCATCGTCGATCCGAAGCTCGGCCTGCGCCGCAGCGTGCTCGACGCCATCGGCGAGGACGCGAGCGCGCTCGAGAAGCGGCTCGGCGCGAGCGACAAGGCGCGCATCCAGCAGCACTTCGACAACATCCGCGCGCTCGAGAAGCAGATCGCCAAGCTCGAGCAGGATCCGCCGAACCTCGCCTCGTGCCACAAGCCGGGCGCGCCGCTCGCCGACTACCCCGATCAGGACGGGCGGCCGCAGATGTCCGCGATCCACCGGATCATGGCCGACATGCTGGCGATGGCGCTCGCCTGCGACTCGACGCGCGTGTTCTCGCTGCTCTTCTCCAAGCCGGTGAGCAACGTGCTCTACCCCGGCGCGCCGAGCGGCCACCACCAGCTGACCCACGACGAGCCGGGCGATCAACCCGAGGTGAACAAGATCATCCTGCAGATCGTCGCCGAGCTGGCTTACTTCATCGGCGCGCTCAAGAAGGTGCCCGAAGGCGACGCGACCCTACTCGATCACATGGTGCTGCTCGGCTACACCGACACCTCGTTCGGCAAGTCGCACGCCATCGACAACTACCCGCTGCTCGTCGCCGGCGGCTGCAGCGGCGCGCTGAAGAAGGGCTACCACTACAAGTCGCCGGCCGCCGAGAACGCCTCGAAGCTCGGCTTCACCCTGCTGCGCGCGATGGGCGTGCCGGTCACGAAATTCGGCAGCGACGCGGGCCTGGTGACCGAGGGCCTGCCGGGCATCGAGACATGACGTCATTTCCGCGACGGCGCCGTGATGCTGGGTCCCCGCTTTCGCGGGGACGACGATTCGTGGCGCTCGCCGCGCCGCTCATCGTCGGTTGCAGCGGAAAACCCGCCGATCCGTACTGCACCGCGACCGGGGCGACCAAGGCGTCGGTGGTGACGTTCGCCACCTTCGCCAAGCAGCTGCCCGACAAGACCGTCGAGGGCGTCGACGTCGACGGGATCGTCAGCGACGGCAGCGACGAGGCCGGCTGCTACAAGGTCGACTTCACCGCGCCCGACGGCACCAAAGGCATCGACAACCAGATCGGCGTCGAGCTCCTGCCGCTCGTCGAATCGCAGGTCGGCAAGGGCAACATCGACGCCGTCCTCGGCGCGGCGATCGCCAACGGCCAGCTGCTCATCATGATGGCGGTGCGCGGGGTCGACGATCCGCGCGACGACGCCTGCGTCGACGTGGCGTTCGGCGCGGGCTCGGGCGCGCCCTACCTCGACGCCGCCGGCAAGTACCTGTCGAACCAGACCTTCGCCTGGAACCTCGCGCTCGATCCGGTGAGCGTGCTCTACCGCGGGCGGATCGACGGCGGCGTGCTCACCGCCGGCCCCGGCGACGTCACCATCCCGGTGCGGATCCTCGACGCCAAGTTCAACCTCACGCTGCACTCGGCGCGGGTAAAAATGAAGCTCAGCCAAGATCCGCTCGTCGGCGGCGCGACGCTGTCGGGCCTGGTCGGCGGCGGCGTCGAGGTGGACGAGCTCGCCACCACCATCAAGAGCCTCAACATCGGCCAGAGCGTGATGGGCGCGGTCGTCCCGCTCCTCTCCGCCAACGCCGACCTCGCCCCCGGCCCCGACGGCAAGTGCCACCAGCTGTCGGCGGCGCTGAAATTCGACACCACCGCCTCCTTCATCCAGGGCGAGTGAGCCGGCGCTGGCGCGTAATACTCGAATGTGTCATATTCTCGTGGCATGGCAGTCGATCGCCTCAGCGTGACGGTGCCGAGCGAGCTCGGGGCGGCGCTTCGTGCGCTGGCGGAGGCGCGCGGCGCCACGGTTTCGACGGTCGTCACCGACGCGATCGCCCACGAGGTGCGCATGGCCGCGCTCGACGAGGCGCTGGCCGCGGCCGACCGCCGCTTCGGGCGCGTGGACGAGCGCGACATCGCCCGCGCCGAGATGGAGCTCGTCGCGGCGGCCAAGGCGGCCGCCAAGCGGGCGCGGCGACGGCGCGCGCGATGATCCGCTTGATCCTGGACGCCGGAGCCTTCGTGGCCTTCGAGCGGGGCGAGGCGTCCGTTCGAGCCCGCCTCGCGGCGGCGCAGCGCCGCGGCTTCGAGATCGCCACGACGTCGCCCGTGGTGGGTCAAGTCTGGCGCGACGGCCGCAAGCAGGCGCTGCTCGCGCGGCTGATTTCGGCCACGCGCGTGTACGCCCCCGACGTCGACGCGGCCCGCCGCGCCGGCAAGCTCCTGGCGAAGACGCGCACCGCCGACGTGGTGGACGCGCTCCTCGCCGCGTTGGCACGCGACGGCGACACCGTCGTCACGAGCGATCCGGCCGACATCCGCGCGCTGCTCCGCGCGGCGCGCACGAGCGCCGCCGTCGTCCGGGCGTGATGCTCCTACTCGGCGATGAGTCGCACGCATCGTCGCGATGATCTTCGCGACCACGCGAATGCCGATCTCTTGGCGACGTTGCTCGCGGCCGAAGGGTGGAAAATCGTGAACCCCAACGTCAACCAGTCTTACGGCGCCCACTTGCCGAGCTTCACCGCGGCGGGACCTTGGTAGACGATCCAATTCGCCGCTGGAGCCCCGTATGCGCCGAACACCGCGACGGTACTTCCCGTAATCGCGTCGTACACTGCGCCGGTTTCCGGCGCGTAGAAGAGGTTTGCTGAAAGGCCGCGCAGTTCGTTGAGGTACGGGTAGTTGACGAATAGCTGCGGCTTGGCAACCACTTGAAGCGATGAGTCGTAAACGACGGACTCGTCGAGCTTGCAGACGAACTGATACGGGTTGTACTTGTAGCGCTGCACCAGCAGGCGATCGTCGGTCAGCCACCCTACGGCATACCCGTCCAGGATGCCGATCGGCATCGCGCCGGCATAGACCACCGTGGAAGGGCACTTGCTACCCTGGGGGAGCACGTCGGAGATGGCGAACCACTTGCCGCCGGGCGATTGCTTGGGAGGCGGTCCAGAGCTCTTGTCCTGGTAGAGGTAGCTCTTGTCGGCGACGTTCGTGACGCGCCGTCCGGAGCTCCACGATCCGGACAAGTGGCCACCAGCCGACAGCATCAGCCCGGCGCCGGAGTCGAAGGTCTTGTCCCAGTCGCCCAGGTCGGTGCCGTCAGGCAGCATGAAAAGTCGAAGCGGCCCACCGCCAATTCCGCCGACGGTGGCCAGCACCGCTCCAGTAGGATCGAGGGCCATACTTCCTACGAGAGGCTTCGCGAGCGCGCCTTCCAGCTTCCATTTGCCGGCAGTGACCGAGAACACCTTGATGCCACCGGTCGCCGTGGACACCACCACCCGCCCGGCAGGAGAGCCGGCGACATAGAGAGGCCGACCGCAACCGAGTACCCCGGACGCCTGGGGATCGGCGACGGTTCCGTAGTACGTCACGCCGCCGTAGCTCTTTTCCCACGTGCCGCCGACCGCCCATCTGCCCTGCGCGTCGGCGTCGAAGTTGTCCACCGCCGCACGGTGGATCAGCGGCTGCTGGTGTTCGGTGTAGCCGACGAGCTCGGCCCAATAGAGGGTATTGTCGGAGTCGTTGACGGCCGCGACGACGCCGTTTCTGACGGTGAATCCGGTGAGGTAGCTTCCGCCGAAGGCAGGAGTGGGATTCAGGTCGCCCAGCGTGTAGACGAGAAGCTTTCCGCCGGACGCGACCACCAAGTGATCGCCGCTTCCGCCCACCGCACCCATGCCGCTCGCCGAGCCCGCGAACTTTCCGCCGCTGGTATAAACCCAGAGATTGGAGTCGAAGCCGCTCACGAAGTGGCTGCCGTCGCCGAACCAAGTCTTGAAGCCCCCGGTGTAACTGACGACGGTGGCGGCGCAGCCCGGCACAGCGACGATCTCGACCTTACCGCCAATGGGGCCGTTGCCGACCCGCAATTCAGCGGGCGCGGCGTAGATCGACGCCGTCGCGTAATCCCCTATGCGCGCACAAACCTTGGCGCCCGCCGTCGACCACACCGTGAGCGCCGTGGCGTCGGCGGTCCACGCATAGGACCCGTCTTTGGCGACGTCGGCTTGTGCGCCGGCCAGCGGCGCGATCAGTGCGCCGGTGCTCGAGTCGCGCAGATCAAAACCGTCGGCAACGGCAACGAGCATGAGCCCACCTCGTAGGCTCGGAGCGATCCATGGTCGACCTGCCGCGCCACGTGCGACCTCGCGCGCCGTCATCGCATCCCAGAGCATCCAGCGATTCGTCGAGCTGTCGACGGTGACGATGCGGTTCCCGTCTCGCGCCACCTTGACGGCGCCCGCCGTGCCGGTGTCGAGCAGCAGGCTCGGACCGAGTCCGTCGTGCTTGACGCCACAAGCGTTGAAGGGGGAGGACGCGCAAGCCCCGAGGCCGTCGCATACCTCCCCGATGGCGCACTGCTTCTTCGGATCGGTGTTCTTCTCGTAGGGCGTGCAGTTGCCCGCGTGAAACGGCAAGGCGCAGCCATAGCAGCCTCCGGTGCACGGCGAATCACAGCAGTTCCCTTCGACGCAGTTGCCGCTCAGACAGCTGCCCGCGGTCTTGCAACTCGCCGCGAGCGCGAGCTTCGCAAGGCAAACGCCTCCCTCGCAATACTCGCTCGCATCGCAGTCGCTCGCGCTCTGGCAGGGCGGACTGCCGCCAGCCCCGCCGGCGGAAGCGGAGCTGCTCGTCGCGGCCGATACCGAATTACTCGCGGCGTTCGACGAGGCGCCGGCTGACGTGCTCGAGCCGCCGCCCGAAGCGGCGCTGCTCGAGGGCGCCGCGCTGGTCGCCGCACCACCCGCGCCATCGTCGCGCGGCGCCGGCAGCGGGAGGAGCTCGCAGCCGACGGCGAGGGTCAGCAGCGCCGCCGCGGTGGTGACGCGCGTGGATCGCATGATTCCTCGGGAATCACACCCTAGGTGCGGCGCGCGTCGGATCCATTCAACACGCCGCGATCATCGTGCCGTTTGCTGCTACTCGGTGGCGCGGGTTTGCAGCAGCTTGTAGGCGCCGGCGATGCGGTATTTGCGGGCGGCGCGCATCACGGCGGCTTCGAAGCGGTCGTCGCCGTCGCCGGCGGATTCGGCGTACTCGGGGATGGACGAGCTGCAGTAGCCGTCCCATTCGCAGCGCGCGCCGCTCACGCACTCGTCGCTCGTGGCGCACGGCGGGCGCTCCCAGGCGTAGGCCGGGCAGCCCGGGAAATCGGGCGGGCAGTCGGCCGGATCGTGGCAGCGCGGCGGCGGGGCCTCGCCGGGCAGGCCGCGCGGGCCGCCGCGGAGCTTGCCGACCACCGTCGCGACGTAGGGCCAGTCGCTGCCGCTGTCGGCGACGACCTTGCCGGCGGGATCGAGCGCGAGGAAGAAGTAGCGCGTGTCGCCGGTGACCGTGCTCACCTCGCGGCAGGAGATCTCCCCGCTCCAGGTCTGCCCCGCGCGCGCGAGCTCGACCATGCCCCAGTCGCGCGAGCCCCAGGTGTGGAACAGCGCGACCACCCGCTCGGCGCCGTAGCGCGACGGCAGCGCCACGCGCATCGGCAGCGGCGTGAGGATCTCCTGCTTGGTGACCACGTGCACCTCGGGCTGGGGCGGCCCCTCGACGACCGGAACCTCCGGCGGGCTGCAGGCGGCGAGCGCGAACGGGACGAACAACGCGGCGGATTCGAGACGCGGCATGAGGATCCCCCGTGGATACTACCAGCGTAGCGCGGGCTGGGAATTGAACAAGGAACAAGGAATTCAACCGGAAACCGGAAACTTCCAGCACGCGGTTCTGGGGTTTCCGGTTTCCGGTTTGAATTCCTTGTTCTTTGTTCTTCTTCATCTCCTTCCACTTGCGCTCGCCTCACCACGGGACGACGTAGAAGGGTGGTGGTGAAGCGCTGCCTCGCCCTCGCTCTCCTCGCGGCCTGCTCCGCGCCGCGGCCTTTTCCCCTGCGCGCGCCGATGTGGCGCGATCACGACCAGCACGCGTTTCGCGACAAGCCGAGCGAGCGCTTCTCCGGGCTCGGCTGGGACGGGGCGGACCAGATGGTATTTCGGCCGATCGCGCGCTTCTGGGCGGTCGATCCCGGGCGCGAGTCGATCGACGTGAACGCGCTCGACGAGGTGCCCGACTCGAGCTGGTTCGAGAACCGCATGGGCGCGCGCGTCCTCGCGCCCGAGCTGGTGGCGCGCGGCGCCTGCACGATTCCGGCGCCCGACTCGCAGGCGCGCTGGACGGTGGTCGGCGGCAAGCCAGGCGGCGACAACCCCGGTTTCGTCGCGCGCGGCGGCGACGGGCGCCGCTACCTGCTCAAGTTCGACAGCCGCCCGCACGTGCGCGCGACCACCGCGGACGTGGTCGTCGCCAAGCTCTACTGGGCCGCCGGCTACCGCGTGCCGTGCAACCGCGTCGTCTACGTCGACCGCGCCGCGCTCACCATCGACAAGGGCACGAGCTACGGCGACGACCACGGCAACAAGCACCCGTTCACCCCGGCGATCCTCGACGGCATCCTCGCGGGCGCGGCGCGGCTCGAGGACGGCCGCTACCGCGCGAGCGCCAGCCTCTACCTCGAGGGCAGCCCGCTCGGTCCGTTCGCCTACGAGGGCACGCGCTCCGACGATCCCAACGACGTCGTGCCGCACGAGGATCGCCGCGAGCTCCGCGCCCACCGCATCCTCGCCGCCTGGGTCGGCCACACCGACGCGCGCGAGGCCAACACCCTCGACATGTGGATCGCCGCCAAAGGCGGCGGTTACGTGCGCCACAACCTCATCGATTTCGGCGACTGCTTGGGCAGCGTGTGGGAGCCGCCGATGCTCGGCCGCCGCCTCGGTCACAGCGCCTACTTCGACTTCGTCGACATCTTCGACGACTGGCTGAGCCTCGGCATCGTGCGCCGCCCCTGGGAAGAGCTGCGCTTCGGCCCGAGCGGGCGCGTGTTCGGCTACTACGAGGTGAGCGCGTTCGACCCGGAGAAGTGGGTGCCCGGCTACCCCAACCCGGCGATGCTGCGGATGACCGAGCGCGACGGCGCGTGGATGGCGCGGATCCTGGCGCGCTTCGGCCGGCCGCAGCTCGAGGCGGCCATCGCCGAGGGCCACCTGGGCGACGCCTTCCTCGAGGAGGAGCTCTTGCGCGTGCTCGAGGGCCGGCGCCGCCGCATCTTGGCGCGCTACCTCACGCGCCTGTCGCCGCTCGCCTGGCCCGAGGTGCGCGTGTCGCGGAGCGGCGGGGTCGAGCGCGCCGAGCTGTGCCTCGAGGATTTGGCGGTGTCGGGCGGGCTCATCGAGGCGCGCTTCTGCCACTACCGCGCCTCGGCGTGGCGCCGCGAGGAGCGCGAGGCGACGGCGATCGCGCTCGGGCCGGTGCTCACCGAGCGCGACGGCCACGTGTGCATCGAGCTGCCCGACGAGACGTCGGCGACCGCGAAGGCGCCGCACCGCTTCGTCTTCGACGTGCTCGCCTGGCCCGAGAGCCAGGCGCCGGCGCGCGTTCACCTCGTCGCGCTCGGCCCGAGCGACTACCGCGTGATCGCGCTCGAGCGGCCCGCGACCGCCGATCCACCCAGACTGTAATCATCAAATCTTACTGTGTCTTTTTCGATACTTAGCTGACGATTATCAGAGCCTGAAGCCGCGCCGGGAGCTTATGTTGATCGCCGTGAACGCTTGGCGACGTCATCTCGTGATGGGTATCACGGCGCTGTCGACGGCGGCGTGCAACATGATCACCGGGGCGGACTCGATCGAGGTCGTCCAGGACGGCGGCAAGAAGGGCGCGACGAGCG
>JACXTT010006901.1_pt1 | contig 16130 bp, 12 predicted proteins | sample 9270951 | NCBI WGS metagenome assembly JACXTT01 (sample SAMN15532306, study PRJNA645909) | rock metagenome | isolation source: weathered quartz diorite | place: Puerto Rico | collected 2017-06-21 | reverse complement strand
TCGCGGCGCCATACGGCCGGCTGCTTCATGCCATCCACCGCTGCGTGGCCGGCCGATGCCGCGCCCATGGTGACGCCGGCGGAAGCCGACAGGCCGCCGCTGGACGCCATCATCGGCTGGTTGTGCGAACCGAGGCCGCCGTGGGTGCCCGTGCGCAGCATCGGCTGCTGCACCAGCTGCATGGCCTTCTTGGCTTTACCGAGGCCGGTGGCGACCACGGTGACGCGGATGTCGTCGCCCATGTTGTCGTCGTAGGCGATGCCCTGGGCTATCGAGGCGTCAGGGGCGGCAAAGGCGCGCACGGCCGCCATGACTTCCTTGATCTCTTTACCCTTCAAGCCGCGCGAGGCGGTGACATTCACCAGCACGCCGCGCGCGCCGGACAGGTCGATACCGTCCAGCAGCGGCGAAGCCACCGCCTGCTCGGCGGCGATGCGCGCACGGTCGACGCCCGACGCGGTGGCGGTGCCCATCATGGCCTTGCCCTGCTCGCCCATGATGGTCTTGACGTCGTTGAAGTCGACGTTGATGTGACCCGGCACGTTGATGATCTCGGCGATACCTGCCACCGCGTTGTTGAGCACATCGTCGGCGTGCTTCATCCAGTCGATCATCGATTCGTCTTCGTAGATCTCTTCCAGCTTTTCGTTGAGGATGATGATCAAGGAGTCGACGTGCTTGGTCAGTTCGTCGAGGCCCTCTTCGGCGATGTCCATGCACTTCTGGCCTTCGTAGGAGAATGGCTTGGACACCACGGCCACCGTCAGGGCACCCATCTGCTTGGCGATTTCCGCCACGATCGGCGCCGCGCCGGTGCCGGTGCCGCCACCCATGCCTGCTGCGATGAACACCATGTGAGCGCCGCGCAGCGAGTCTTCGATGCGCGCGCGCGATTCTTCGGCCAGCTGGCGGCCGACGGCAGGCTTCATGCCGGCGCCCAGGCCGGAGTCGCCGATCTGGATGATGTTGTGCGCGGAAGACGCCGCCAGCGCCTGTGCATCCGTGTTCGCTGCGATGAACTCGACGCCGTTGACGCCCTTGTTGATCATGTGTTGTACCGCGTTGCCGCCGGCGCCACCGACGCCGACGACCTTGATGACGGTACCCAGTGCTGCGTTGTCGACCATATCGAACTCCATGATGAAACTCCTATGTAAATAGCCGTTTCCAAGCGCCAGGGCTCATGCTGTGGATGAAACCTGGAGGTTGAAAACTGCGTCTTCGATTAATAATAATAAAATAAAAAGTTTAATTTGTTTACTCTGTACCGCGCATACCAAAATCTGTTGCCCCTGCCACCACCCGACCGCTTAAAAATTCCCCAAAAACCATTCTTTCATCCGCTGGAAGACCGCTTTCACGGAGCCGTCCTGGCGGGTGACGATGTGACCTCTTAAATACTGTTTTTTTGCTTCCAGCAGCAGGCCGAGCACCGTCGCGTAGCGCGGGCTGCGCACCACGTCGGCCAGCTGGCCGCGGTAGTCGGGCGTGCCCAATCGCGCCGGCTTCAAGAAGATGTCCTCGGCCATTTCGACCATGCCCGGCATGATGGCGGTGCCGCCGGTCAGCACGATGCCCGAGGACAGCACGCCTTCGTAGCCGGAATCGCGCACCACCTGGTGCACCATGGCGAACAGCTCTTCCACGCGCGGCTCGATGACGGCGGCCAGCGCCTGGCGCGATAAAGTGCGCGGACCGCGGTCGCCCAGGCCCGGCACTTCCAGCTGCTCGCCCGGATCGGCCAGCACCTGCTTGGCGACGCCGTAGCGGATCTTGATTTCTTCCGCTTCCGAGGTCGGCGTGCGCAAGGCCATGGCGACGTCGTTGGTAATCTGGTCGCCGGCGATGGGGATCACCGCCGTGTGGCGGATGGCGCCGTCGCTGAACACCGCGATATCGGTGGTGCCGCCGCCGATGTCGATCAGCACCACGCCCAGTTCTTTCTCGTCGGGGGTCAGCACGGCGTCGGCCGAGGCCATCGGCTGCAGGATCAGATCCGACACTTCCAGGCCGCAGCGGCGCACGCACTTGACGATGTTCTGCACGGCCGACACGGCGCCGGTGACGATGTGGACCCGCACTTCCAGCCGGATACCGCTCATGCCGATCGGCTCGCGCACGTCTTCCTGGCTGTCGACGATGAATTCCTGCGGCACCGTGTGCAGCAGCTGCTGGTCCGTCGGGATATTCACCGCCTTGGCCGTTTCGATCACGCGGGCGACGTCGGTGGCGGTGACTTCCTTGTCCTTGATGGCTACCATGCCGCTCGAATTGAAGGAGCGGATATGGCTGCCGGCGATGCCCGCATAGACGTTGCGGATTTTGCAGTCGGCCATCAGCTCGGCTTCTTCGAGGGCGCGCTGGATCGACTCGACGGTCGCCTCGATGTTCACCACCACGCCTTTTTTCAGGCCGCGCGATTCGTGCTGGCCCAGGCCGATCACCTCGTGGCGGCCGTCGGACATCACTTCGGCGACCACCGCCACCACTTTCGAGGTGCCGATGTCGAGTCCGACGATCAGGTTTTTAGCGTCTTTTGTCATTATTTTTGGCCTAGTGCTGGGTGCTTGCTTTGATGTTGGGTTTGATTTGACCGGTTTTTTTGGCCACCGGCTTGGGCGCGATCTTGCCATCCTTGGCGATCTTGATGCCGGCGGCGGCCAGCGCCAGGCCGTTCTGGTAGCGCATGTCGATGGTCTCGATGTCCGGTACGCGCGCGGCCAGCTGCGGCCACACTTTGACCAGGCGCTGCACGCGCTCGTGCATGGTGTTGTGGTCCTGCTCGCGGCCCAGCGCCACCTGCATGCCGTTGTCCAGCTTGACGGTCCAGGCATAGCGGCTCGACAGGCTGAGCGCCTCCGGCACCAGTTTGACGGGGGCGAACCAGGCGCGCAGCTGGCCGAAACGGGCCAGCACATCCTTTTCGCTGCCTTCCGGACCATCGAACGCGGGCAGCGGATGGTCGTCGTCGGCTTCTGCCAGGTTGGCGGTGAACACATCGCCCTTGACGGACAACAGGCGGCCGTCTTCGCCCCAGGTGCCGAGCGGCTCGTGCTCTTCGATAGCGACGATCAACTGGTCCGGCCACTCGCGGCGCACGGTGGCGCGGCGCACCCAGGGCACCGACTCGAAACTGGTCCTCACCTGCTCCAGGTTGGTCGTGAAAAAATTGCCCTTGAATTTGCCGACCACGCCGGCGCGCAGGGTCAGTTCGTTGACGCGTTTGAGTTCGATGTCGTACATGCTCTCGACCCGCACCGAGCGCAAGGTGAACATCGGCCGCTGCGATACCCACCAGACGCCGGACGCGACGCACGCCAGCACCACCGCGGCGATGATGCCGTTGGCGCTTGCGTTGAGGGCGCGGACGTCTTGCCACATATTAGTTACCCTGACCTTTGTGCAGTTTCAGGCGCGCCGTCGCCAGGATTTCCAGGCACAGGTCTTCGTAGCTGACGCCGACCGCGCGCGCCGCCATCGGTACCAGCGAGTGGCCGGTCATGCCGGGCGAGGTGTTGGCCTCGATCAGGAAGGGTTTGTCGTCGGCGTCGCGCAGCATGAAGTCGATGCGCCCCCAGCCCTCGCAGCCCAGGGTGCGGTAAGCCGCCAGCGCCAGGCGCTGCATCTCGGCCGTCAGTGCGGCGGAGAGATCGGCCGGGCAGAAATACTGCACGTCGTCGGTGAAATACTTGTTCTGGTAATCGTAGTTCCCTTGGGGTGCGACGATCTCGCAGATCGGCAGCGCCCGCGCGCCGCTGGCGGCGCCCAGGATGGCGACGGTGAATTCGCGGCCCGTGATGAACTGCTCGGCCAGCACGATGTCGTCGAAGCCGTGGGCGACATCGACCGCGGCCTGGAATGCTTCCGCCTTTTCCACTTTTGTAATGCCGATGGTCGAGCCTTCATGGGGCGGCTTGACGATCAGCGGCAGGCCAAGCTGGGCGGCCACCGCGGTCAAGTCGGTACCGGCATCGATCTCGGCGTAAACCGGCGTCGGCAAGCCCTTTTGCAGCCACATCATCTTGGTGGCGATCTTGTCCATGGCGACGGCGGAGGTCATGACGCCGCTGCCCGTGTAGGGAATGCCCAGCTGTTCGAGCGCGCCTTGCAGGCTGCCGTCTTCGCCGAAGCGGCCATGCAGGGCGATGAACACGCGGTCGAAATTTTCCGCCGCCAATTCGGCCAGCGAGCGCGCGCCCGTGTCGAAACCGTGGGCGTCGACGCCGCGGCTTTGCAGGGCCGCCAGCACGCCGTTGCCGGACATCAGGGAGATATCGCGTTCGGCGGAACGGCCGCCGAACAGCACCCCGACCTTGCCGAGGGCTTTGATGTCGATGTTTGTCGATGCGCTCATGTTCAGCCTTTCGCAGCGGTCAGTTTTGCCGGAATGCCGGAAATGGATCCGGCGCCCATGGTCATGACGACGTCGCCGTCGCGCACGATGTTCATGATGGCCGCTGGCATATCGGCGATGGACTCGACAAAGATCGGCTCGATCTTGCCGCCCACGCGCAGGGCGCGCGCCAGCGCACGGCCGTCGGCGGCGGCGATCGGCGCTTCGCCGGCCGCGTAGACGTCGGCCAGCAGCAGCACGTCCGGGGTCGACAGCACCTTGACGAAATCCTCGAACAGGTCGCGCGTGCGGGAAAAGCGGTGCGGCTGGAAGGCCAGCACGATGCGGCGGCCCGGATAGGCGCCGCGGGCGGCCGCCAGGGTCACTTCCGTTTCGATCGGGTGGTGGCCGAAATCGTCCACCAGGGTGAACGAGCCGCCGGCGGGAATGGCGACCTCGCCATAACGGGTGAAGCGGCGGCCGACGCCATTGAAACCTTCCAGGCCGCGCTGGGTTGCCGCGTCGTCGATGCCGATTTCGCGGGCGATGGCGATGGCCGAGCAGGCGTTCTGCACATTGTGCATGCCGGGCTGGTTCAAAACGAAGTCGGTGTCGGGGTAGCCGTCCTGGATCACCGTGAAGTGCATGGTCAGGCCCACCGCCCTGGCGTTCACCGCGCGCACCTGCGCCAGCGGCGAAAAGCCGTAGGTGGTGACCGGTTTCGTCACGTGCGGGATGATGGCGCGTACATGTTCGTCGTCGATGCACAGCATGGCGCGGCCGTAAAACGGCAGGCGGTGCGTGAAGTGCACGAAAGCCATCTTGAGCTTGTCGAAATCGTGCTCGTAGGTTTCCATGTGATCGGCATCGATATTGGTGATCACCTCGATCATCGGCGCCAGGTTCAGGAACGACGCATCCGATTCGTCCGCTTCGACGACGATGTAATCGCCGGTGCCCAGCTTGGCGTTGGCGCCGGCGCTGGTCAGCTTGCCGCCGATGACGAAGGTGGGATCGACGCCGCCTTCGGCCAGCACGGACGCCACCAGGCTGGTGGTGGTGGTCTTGCCGTGGGTGCCGGCGATGGCGATGCCGCGTTTCAAACGCATCAACTCGCCCAGCATGATGGCGCGCGGGACGATGGGGATCATGGCGGCGCGGGCCGCCACCACTTCAGGATTTTTTTCGTTGACGGCGGTGGACGTCACGACGACGTCGGCGCCGGTCACGTTGGCGGCGTCGTGGCCGACCGTGACGCGGGCGCCCAGGCTTTGCAGGCGCAGGCTGGCGGCATTGCTGCCCAGGTCCGAGCCCGACACTTTGTAGCCGAGGTTGAGCAGCACTTCGGCGATGCCGCTCATGCCGCTGCCGCCGATGCCGACGAAGTGAATGTTCTTGATCTTGTGTTTCATTGGATGTTCATCTTTTAAAGCGCTAACTTTTCTAAAATTTCTGCAATCGCCGCGTTGGCATCGCGCCGGCCGACCGCGAACGCCGCCAACGCCATGGCACGGCAATCGTCGCGGGTGGTGGCCTCGAACAGTTGGCCCAGTTTCGACGCATTCAGTTCGCCCTGCGGCAGGTGGATGGCCGCATGCTGCGATGCCATCCACTGCGCGTTGTCTCTCTGGTGGCTGGTGGTGGCGGCGACAAAGGGAATCAGCACGCTGGCCACACCGGCCGCCGTCAGTTCCGACACGGTGATCGCGCCGGCGCGGCAGATTACCAAATCCGCCGCCGCATAGGCGCCCGCCATGTCGTCGATGAAGTCGACCACCTTGGCCTCGACGCCGTTGTCCGCATACGCTTTACGCAGGGCGTCGATATTCTTCTTGCCCGACTGGTGCGTGACCAGCGGACGCACGGATGCATCGATGGTGGCCAGCGCCGCCGGCACGGCGTCGTTGAGCACCTTGGCGCCCAGGCTGCCGCCGACCACGAGAATTTTCAGGGGGCCCTGGCGGCCTTCGAAACGGCTGTCGGGCGACGCCATATCGAGGATCGCCTGACGCACCGGGTTGCCGGTCACCGAAGCTTTACCGGCAGCGCGGCCGAAGTCGGCGGGAAAGCCGAACAGCACGCGCTGCGCCAATGGCGTCAGGGTTTTGTTCGACAGCAGCAGCGCCGCATCGGCATTCACCAGCGCCAGCGGCACGCCGCGCAGTCTCGCCATCAAACCGCCCGGCACACAGACGTAACCGCCCATGCCCAGCACCACGCTCGGTTTGCGGCGCGCGATAAAGCGCAGGCAAGTGGCGAAACTGGCGGTCAATTTAAAAGCGCCGGACAGGGTGTGCTGCAAGCCCTTGCCGCGCATGCCCGTAAAATCGATCGCGTCCATGGCGATGCCCGCTTTCGGCACCAGTTCCTGCTCCATGCCGGTGGCGGTGCCCAGCCAGCTCACTTCCCAGCCCCGTTCCTTCATCGTCTGGGCGATGGCGATGCCGGGGAAGATGTGGCCGCCGGTTCCCGCCGCCATGATCATCAGGCGCTTCATGGGCGGCCTCCACGCATCAGCACGCGATTTTCGTAATCGATGCGCAGCAGGATGGCCAGGCCGATGCAGTTGATGAAAACGCCGGTGCCGCCATAGCTCATCAGGGGCAAGGTCAGGCCCTTGGTCGGCAGCAGGCCCAGGTTCACGCCCATATTGATGAAGCACTGCACGCCGATCCAGATGCCGATGCCCTTGGCGGCCAGGCCGGCAAAGGTCTGGTCGATGGCGATGGCCTGGCGGCCGATGTCGAAGGCGCGCTTGACCATCCAGTAGAACATGGCGATGGTGACCAGCACGCCGGCCAGGCCCAGCTCTTCGCCGATCACGGCCAGCAAAAAGTCGGTATGCGCTTCCGGCAGGTAGTGCAGCTTTTCCACGCTGCCGCCCAGGCCCACGCCGAAAATCTCGCCGCGCCCGAAAGCGATCAGCGAGTGGGTCAGCTGGTAGGCCTTGTTCAAGGCATTGTCTTCCTGCCAGGGATCGAGGTAGGCGAACATGCGTGCGCGGCGGAAGGGAGACAGGGCGATGATGGTGCTGAAGATGACCACCAGCAGCGCGCCGATGCCGCCGAACCAGATGGCGTTGATCCCGCCCAAGAACAGGATGCCCATGGCGATGCAGACGATCACACCGAAGGCGCCCAGGTCCGGCTCGAGCAGCAGCAGCAGGCCGACCAGGCCGATGGCGCCGGCCATCGGCAGGAAGCCCTTGGTCAGCTTGTGCATGTATTCCTGCTTGCGGACCGTGTAGTCGGCCGCGTACAACACCGCCACCACCTTCATGATTTCCGACGGCTGCGCGTTAAATACGATCAGCTTGATCCAGCGCTTGCCGCCGTTGACGGTCACGCCCAGGCCGGGCACGAACACCATCATCAGCATCACCAGGGTGGCGCCGAACAGCCAGGGCGCCGCCTTTTGCCAGGTCTCGACTTTGACGCGGAAGGCGAACAGGCCGCCCACCAGCGAGACGGCGATGAAGATGGCCTGGCGCTGCAAGAAATAGGTGTTTTTGTAGGCGGCGAATTTTGGCGAATCGGGCAAGGAAATCGACGCCGAGTACACCATCACCATCCCGAACAGCATCAGCAGCAAGGTCACCCACACCAGCGGCTGGTCGTACTCCATCATTTTCGACGGCCGTGCGCGGCTGTCGATCAGCGCATTCGACGCGGAGCCGGAGAATTTGAAAGGGAGCTGGAAGGCCATCAGAGTGCCAAGCCCTGGTCGAGCGCCAGCTGGCGCACGGCGTCGATGAAGACTTGTGCGCGGTGGGCGTAGTTGGTGAACATGTCGAGGCTGGCGCAGGCGGGAGACAGTAACACGCAATCGCCCGATTGCGCGAAACCGGCCGCGCGCTGGACCGCATCCGGCAGGTTGCGGCAATCGACGATGTCGATACCGGCCGGCTCGAAGGCGGCGCGCAGTTTCGGCGCATCGCGGCCGATCAGCACCACCGCGCGCACGTAGCGGGAGGCCGGTTCGGCCAGCGGGGTGAAATCCTGGCCCTTGCCGTCGCCGCCGGCGATCAGCACGATTTTTTGCTCGACACCGCCGAAGGCTTTGCCCAGACCTGTCAGCGCGGCGACGGTGGCGCCCACATTGGTGCCCTTGCTGTCGTCGTAGTATTCGACGCCGGCGATGCTGGTCAACAGCTCGACCCGGTGCGGCTCGCCCTTGTACTCGCGCAGGCCGTGCAGCAGGGGCGCGAGCGGCAGGCCGATGGCGCGGCACAGGGCCAGCGCAGCGAGCGCGTTGGTGGCGTTGTGCACGCCGCGGATGTGCAGGGCGTCGGCCGGCATCAGGCGGGTAATCACTGCGTCCACCGGTTCCGCCACATCCTTCTTGCGCTTCTTTTCCACTTCTTCGCCGGCCGTTGCCTGGGCCAGCCACAGCACGCCGCGCTCGTTGACCAGGCCGAAATTACCCGGCGTGGTCGGCGCGTTGGCGCTGAACAGCACCGTGTCGCTGCCCGGCGTGGTCAGGGCCATGTCGAACACCAGCGGGTCGTCGCGATTGAGCACGCGCACCGTGTTTTGCCCGAAAATGCGTGCCTTGTCAGCGGCATAATTGCGCATGTCGCCGTGCCAGTCCAGGTGGTCCTGGGTCAGATTGAGCACGGTGGCCGCATCGGCCTGCAAAGTAAAAGTCGAGTGCAGCTGAAAACTGGACAGCTCGAGTACCCAGGCTTGCGGCAGGCTGTCGTTTGCCACATCGGCCAGCAGCACGTCCAGCGCGGCCGGGCTGATGTTACCGGCCAGGCGCACCGTCAGGCCGGCGCGCTCGCACAGCAGGCCGGTGAGACTGGTGACCGTGGTCTTGCCGTTGGTGCCGGTAATGGCGATGATCTTGGGAGCGTAGGCCCGCTGCGCTTTCAGCATGGCGAGACCCTGGGCGAACAGCTCGATTTCGCCCCACACGGGGATGCCGCGCGCGCTTGCGGCCGGCGCGATGGCGCGCAGTTCGCGCTTCGGCGCCAGGCCCGGGCTGAGGGTGACGAAATCGGCGCCGTCCAGCAGCGCTTCGGTGAACTCGCCGCAGATGAATTCGACGCCCGGCACCGCCACGCGCAAGGCTTGCAGGCGCTGCGGCTCGGTGCGGGTGTCGGCCACGCGCACGGTGGCGCCGCAGCGCGACAGCCACTTGGCCATGGCCAGGCCCGACTCACCCAGGCCGAGGACCAGGGCGTGTTTGCCGGCGTAGAAATTCAGGTCGGTGGTCATCAGCGCAGCTTCAAGGATGACAGGCCGACCAGCACCAGCATCATGGTGACGATCCAGAAGCGCACGACGACCTTGGTCTCTTTCATGCCCAGCTGTTCGAAATGGTGGTGCAAGGGCGCCATGCGGAACACGCGGCGGCCGACGCCGTAGCGCTTCTTGGTGAACTTGAACCAGGCGACCTGGATGATGACGGACAAGGTCTCGGCGACGAACACGCCGCCCATGATGAACAGGACGATTTCCTGGCGCACGATGACGGCGATGGTGCCCAACGCGCCGCCCAGCGCCAGCGCGCCGACGTCGCCCATGAACATCTGCGCGGGATGGGCGTTATACCAGAGGAAGGCCAGCCCTGCCCCGGCCATGGCGCCGCAGAAAATCAGCAGCTCGCCGGCGCCCGGGATGTGCGGGATGAACAGGTAGCGCGAGTAGGTCGCCGAACCGGTCAGATAGGCGAACAGACCGAGGCCGGTGCCGACCATCACGGTGGGCATGATGGCCAGGCCATCGAGGCCGTCGGTGAAATTGACGGCGTTGCTGGTGCCGACGATGACACAATAGGTCAGTGCGATGAATCCCCACACGCCCAGCGGATAGCTGATGGTCTTGACGAATGGGACGATCAGGTCGGCTTTTGGCGGCAGCGACATGGCAAAGCCCGAGCGCACCCACGCATAAAACAGTTCCCACACCTTGATCGGGGTCGGCGCCGACACCGAGAAGGCGAGATACAGCGCCGCGGCCACGCCGATCAGCGACATCCAGAAGTATTTCTCGGCCGAGCGCATGCCTTCCGGGTCTTTATAAACCACCTTGCGGTAGTCGTCGGCCCAGCCGACGGCGCCGAAGCCCAGGGTCACCACCAGCACCGGCCAGATCAGGCGATTGGAAAAATCGCACCACAGCAAAGTCGACACGCCAATGGAAATCAGGATCAACACGCCGCCCATGGTGGGCGTGCCGTGTTTCGCCAAATGGGTTTCGGGACCGTAGGTGCGAACCGCCTGGCCTACTTTCATGCGGGTCAGCCAGGCGATGACGGCGGGGCCGGCGCCCAGGCCGATCACCACCGCCGTGATGGTGGCGAACACCGCGCGGAAGGTGATGAAGTTAAAAATGCGCAGAGGACCGAGGTCCTGCTGAAAAAATTGTGCGAGCCAGAGCAGCATATTAGTGGGCTTCCTTGTTGTGTGTTCCAGTCAGGTGCTGGACCACGCGTTCCATCTTCATGAAACGCGAGCCCTTCACCAACACAGTCGCGTCAGATTTACTGCCCAGTGCTGTATCCAGTGCTGCCAATAACTCGTCAAACTGTTCAAAATGCTGTACTACCGTGCCAACCATGTGACGGGCGAGATCTCCCGTCACCAGCACGTGTTCGATACCGGCGCTTGCCGCATACGCCGCAATCTCTTCATGAAATTCACGGCCTTGCGTGCCAACTTCGCCCATGTCGCCCAACACCAGGACGCGGGGCGCCTCGGCTTGTTTGAGAACGTCGATGGCGGCGCGCACGGAGTCAGGATTCGCGTTGTAGCTGTCGTCGATGACGGTGACGCCATTCGCACCCTGCTTGCGCTGCAGGCGGCCGCTGACCGGCGCGAAGTTCTCCAGGCCGGCGATGATGGCGCTTTGCTCAATGCCGGCGGCGAAAGCGCAGGCGATGGCAGCCAGCGCGTTGCGCACGTTGTGCAGGCCGGCGGCGGCCAGCGTGAGCGCGAAATGCTTTGCTTCGCCGCCGTCGATGCGGGCGACCACCGCCAGTTCGCTGCCGAAGGCGCCGGCAGTATACGTGCAGCAGACGTCCGCCGCGTCGTTCAGTCCGAACGTCACGCTGCGGCGCTGGCCGGCCAGACTGGCCCACAGCGCGGTGTACACATCGTCGGCCGGATAGACGGCGGCGCCCGATGCCGGCAGCGCGGCCAGCACGGCGCCGTTCTCGCGCGCCACCGCTTCGACCGTGTGCATGAACTCCTGGTGCTCGCGCTGGGCGTTGTTGACCATGGCGACCGTCGGCGAAGCGATGGCGGCCAGGCGGGCGATTTCTCCCGGATGGTTCATGCCCATCTCGATGACGGCCGCCTGGTGCTGCGAGCTCAAACGCATCAAGGTCAATGGCACGCCGATCTCGTTATTCAGGTTGCCGCGCGTGGCCAGGCTGTTGTCCGCGCCGAACGCCGCCGCCAGGATGGAGGCGATCATTTCCTTGACGGTGGTCTTGCCGTTGCTGCCGGTGACGCCGATCACGGGAATCCTGAATTGGGCGCGCCAGTAATGGCCCAGGTGGCCCAGCGCGCTCAAGGTGTTCGGCACGATCAGGGCCGGCAAGGTCCAGCCGGCGGGCAGCTGTTCGGCAACCACGGCAGCGGCGCGCGGCACGGCTTCGCCGGCCAGGGTCGGCAAAAAACTGTGGGCATCGAAGGTCTCGCCGCGCAGAGCGACGAACAGTTCGCCGGGCGAAAGGGTGCGGCTGTCGGTGGACACGCCGGCAAATTCGGCGTTCCTGGTCATGCGCGCGCCCGGCATGTGGGCGACCAGCTGGGCGAGCGACGCTTTCATCGACTGCGGCATCAGTTGGTCCTCATCATGGTGGCGCGTGCCGCCAGCGCCAGCGCGGCGTGTTCGGCATCGGAGAAGGCCATCTTGCGGCCCTTGATTTCCTGGTAAGGCTCATGGCCCTTGCCGGCCAACAGGATCACGTCCAGCTTGCCGGCGTGCTTGACGGCCGACAGGATGGCGGCGGCGCGGTCTTCGACGGCCTGCATGGCGGAGCCAGGGCGATTCTGGTCCATGCCCGCCACGATGTCGGCGATGATGGCGGCCGGCTCTTCACTTCTCGGGTTGTCGCTGGTGACCAGCACATGCTGCGCCACTTGCGAGATGGCGCCCATTTGCGGACGCTTGCCCGGATCGCGGTCGCCGCCGCAACCGAACACGCACCACAGTTCTCCGCCGCGCTCCGTCGCCACCTGTTTCAAGGCGCCCAGGGTTTTTTCCAGCGCATCCGGGGTGTGGGCGTAGTCGACCACCACCATCGGCAAATCCTGCGCGCCGCCGTGGCCGACCTGCTCCATGCGTCCCGGCGCCGGCGTCAAGGCTTCCAGCGCTTCCACCGCCGCCCGCAAGGCGACGCCCTTGGCCAGCAAGGTGCCCAGCACCGCCAGCGCGTTGCTGACATTGAAATGGCCGACCAGCGCCGTCTTGACGGTGGCGCCGCCGCTCGCCGACTCGACATGGAAATCGGTGCCGGCATTCTTGCTGCGGAACTGCGAAGCGCGCAGCATCGCCACGCCATCGATATCGGCCAGCGCAGCCCCATCCTGCAAGGTGTAGCCGGTGATGGCCACCTGCGGAGAATGGGCGCGCAGGTGCGCCGCCAGGCGCAAGCCGGCGGCATCGTCCAGATTCACCACGGCGGTCTTCAAACCGGGCCACTCGAACAGCCTGATTTTGGCGGCCTCGTATGCGGCCATGTCGCCATGAAAATCGAGATGGTCGCGGGTCAGATTGGTGAACACGGCGACGTCGAAATGCATGCCCAGGGTGCGGCCCTGCACCAGCCCGATCGACGACACCTCGATGGCCAGCGCCGTGGCGCCCGCATCGCGCACGCTTTTTAATTTTTCGGCCAGCAGGACGGCGTCGGGCGTGGTGTAGCCGGTGACGTCGAAGGCCGGTGCGGCGCGTCCCTTGAACAGGCCGACGCCCAGGGTGCCGATGACGGCAGCCGTTTCGCCCAGCCGGGAAAGCGCCTGTCCCAGCCAGACGGCGATCGAAGTCTTGCCGTTGGTGCCGGTGACGCCGACGCTGAACATGGCACTATCGGGCTGGCCGTGAAAGGCGTGGGCAATCGCGCCGGCGTTGGCTTTGAGTTCGTCCACTGCCAGGTGCGGCACATTCCACGACGCATTCCATGCAAAACCGCGTGGATCGAACAGCACGGCGGCGGCGCCCTGCTCGATGGCGGCCTGGATAAAAGCGCGGCCGTCGCCGGCATCGCCCGGATAGGCAAAAAACACATCGCCCGCTTTCACACGGCGCGAGTCGGAGGCCAGCGCGCCGTTCGGGGCGGCGTCGGCAATCCACTGCGCGATGTCGGCGATGTTCAGGACGGCCATCAATTCTCCTCCTGCGCGGGATCGGTGTGGATGATTTCCGTCACCGTCGAATCGGGCGTGACGTTGGCGGCACGCAGGGCGCTGGCGGCCAGCGCAGCGAAGGTCGGCGCGGCCACGCCGCCGCCGGTGTGAATGGGACCGGACGCATCGTCGATCATCACGGCGATGACGAAACGGGGGTTCGACATCGGCGCGATGCCTGCGAAGTTACCGACGTAGTGAGTTTGCGAATAGCGCCCGTTGATGACTTTTTGCGCGGTGCCGGTCTTGCCGCCCACCCGGTAGCCTGGCACCTGGGCCTGGGTGGCGGTACCGCCCGGCAGCACCACCATTTCCAGCATGGCGCGCACTTCGGCGGCAGTCTTGGGCGAAATGACCTGCTGGCCGACCGGCTTTTCCGTCACCTTCTGGAACGACAGCGGGATGATGTCGCCGTCGCGCGCAAAAATCAGGTAGGAGCGGGCAAGCTGAAGCAGCGACACCGAAATACCCTGGCCGAAGGACATATTCGCCTGCTCGATGGGGCGCCACGATTTATACGGCCGCACGCGCCCCGCCACCGCGCCGGGAAACCCGAAACGGGGCGCCTGGCCGAAGCCGGACTTGGTGAACATCTCCCACATCTCCTGCGAGGGCATGGCCAGCGCCATCTTGGAGACGCCGATGTTCGATGACTTCTGGATGATGGTCGAGACGTCGATCATGCCGTGCGGATGGGTGTCGCGGATAGCCTTGTCGCCCACCACGTACCGTCCCGCCAGGGTTGTATCGAACATGGTGGTCGGCTTGACCCGGTTGGTGTCCAGCGCCAGCGCCACCGTGAACGGTTTTAAAGTAGACCCTGGCTCGAACGTGTCCGTGATCACCCGGTTGCGCAACTGCTCGCCCGTCAGCTTGGTGCGGTCGTTCGGGTTGTAAGTCGGCCAGTTGGCCAGCGCCAGCACTTCGCCCGTGTGCACGTCGAGCACCACGGCGGCGCCGGCCTTGGCGTGGAATTTTTCGACCGCTTCCTTGATACTGGTGAACGCAATGTACTGCAGCTTGCTATCGACCGACAAAGTCAGATCCTTGCCGTCGTGCGGGTCTTTCGACAGGCCGACGTCTTCGACGATGTGGCCCAGGCGGTCCTTGATCACCTTGCGGCTGCCGACGGCGCCCACCAGCGATTTTTGCTGGGCCAGCTCCATGCTCTCCTGGCCGACGTCTTCCACATTGGTGAAGCCGACCATGTGGGTCATCACTTCGCCCTGCGGATAAAAGCGCTTGTACTCCTTGCGGGTGTCGAGGCCTTCGATGTTGAGCTTTTTGATTTGTTCGATGACGTCCATCTCCACCTGGCGTTTCAGGTAGACGAAGGTGCGGTCGGAATCGAGCTTCTTGCGCAGCTCCGGCTCCGTCATCTCCAGCAGCTTGGCAAGCTGGCGCAGTTTTTCCGGCGGCTCGGCCAGCACGTCCTCGGGGATCGCCCACACCGCCTTGACGGGAATCGACGAGGCCAGCACCTGGCCGTTGCGGTCCATGATCTTGCCGCGCGTGGCGGGCAGCTCGAGCGTGCGCTCGTAGCGGCTGGCGCCCTGCTTTTGCAGGAACTGGCGCGACACGGCTTGCAGCCACAGGGCGCGGCCGGACAGCGCGGCGAAGGCGATGAACAGCACCACCAGCACCACGCGCGAGCGCCAGCTGGGCAGGCGCACCGCCAGCACGGGGCTGGTGGAAAATTTCACGCCTTTCGAGGCCGCCACGCGGGCGCTGCTCTTTTCCGCGCCGCGCTTCATTTGACGCCTTCCGTCAGATACTGGGTGCGCGCCGGGGTCAGCGGCGTCATGTTCAAATCGGTGCGGGCGATCTGCTCGATGCGGGCGTTCTTGCCCAGGGTCGACTGGTCCAGCTGCAGCTGCGCCCAATCGATGTCGAGCTGGCGCGCCTGCTGCTGCATGGCTTCCAGGTCGATGAACAGATGGCGGGCGATGTACTGCGCTTTTACCACGGACAGCGCGCAGCCGACCAGCATGGTCACCAGCACCAGATTGATCTTGCCGTTCATGCCGAACCTTTCTGCGGCAGGCGCTCGGCCACCCGCAGCACGGCCGAACGGGCGCGCGGATTGGCCGCCACTTCCTCGTCCGACGGCTTGGTCTTGAGGATCAGCTTCATCAGCGGCTGCGGCAGGTCGACGGCGCGGATCGGCAGGCGCCGGTCGGGCTGCTCGAGCTTGACCTTGGCCGCGAAAAACTGCTTGACGATGCGGTCTTCCAGCGAATGAAAACTGATCACCGACATGCGGGCACCGGGCGCCAACATGGCGTAAGCCGCGTTCAGTCCGGCCGCGAGATCTTCAAGCTCTTGATTGATGTAAATCCGGATAGCCTGAAAGGTGCGGGTGGCCGGATCCTTGCCCTTTTCCCGAGTCTTGACCGCGCCTGCCACGAGTGAGGCAAGCTGTCGTGTGCTTGAAATTGG
>JACXTT010006900.1_pt1 | contig 16130 bp, 15 predicted proteins | sample 9270951 | NCBI WGS metagenome assembly JACXTT01 (sample SAMN15532306, study PRJNA645909) | rock metagenome | isolation source: weathered quartz diorite | place: Puerto Rico | collected 2017-06-21 | reverse complement strand
GGTTCCCGCAAAGGGCTTTACCACCCCGGAAACCTTCTCTGATCTTCTCAACAGCTTTATCTTCCGGCCTGATCTCAATCTGGTGGCAACGATTCGTGACTTGCAACAACAAAATGTCCTGCAAATCTTAGCAGAGCCGAATTTGCTGGCGGCGAACGGCGAATCGGCGCAATTCCTGGCCGGCGGAGAGTTACCTTATCCGGTAGTCTCAGGCGTGGCCGGCGCGACCACGATTACCGTGCAGTTCAAACCTTTCGGCGTGAAGCTGGAGTTTACTGGGACAATCGAGAGCGACAACACCATCCGATTGAAGGTTTTCCCAGAAGTAAGCTCGCTCGATTTCACGAACGCGGTAACCATCAGCGGATTCACGCTGCCAGCCATTGCAACTCGCCACGCGGAGACCGTCGTGGAGCTGAGAGACGGCCAGAGTTTTAGCATCGCCGGACTGCTCGATCAGAGAACCACGGCGCAATTTTCTAAGGTGCCGGGTATTGGGGATCTTCCGATTCTGGGACAGCTATTTCGGTCCCGCTCCGTGAACAAGCTCAATTCCGAACTAGTCGTAATTATTACGCCGACCATTGTGGATCCAGCAGCGCCAGTCGCTGCGCCCGAGTTGCCCAAGACGCCAATCGTACCGTTGGACCAAAAGCAATTTGATACGAAAATTCCTCACGGGAATGGGAGCAAGTGAGAATGGCTACGGTTGAAACACCCAATAAAGTTGCCGTCGTGGCGGTAGGCCTTGATCCGACGACGTACCAAACCGTATCGCAGATCATGGCAGTGGTGCCGGGAGTAACCGTTGTCGGAAACCTCGACCGCCATGCCGGTGTTGAGCGGGAGGTAGGTCGCGCGCTGGATCTTGCACAGACGCGCGTTTGCCTGATTGATTACGACCAGAATACCGATGAAGCAATTTGGGTCACCGAGAGATTGCGCTCGGAATTCCCAGACGTGCACAGCTTTGCGGTATCAGCGTATTCAGAGCCAGAAGGGATCATCACTGCTATGCGGGCCGGGTGCGCTGAGTATTTGCTGAAGCCGTTGCAACACGATCGCGTGCTGGATGGATTGGCACGAGTGGAAGCGAAGCAGAAGAAAAAAAATCGGTCGAAAGTCCGCGGAAAAGTCATCGCAATTGTGGGCGCCAAAGGAGGCACTGGCGTTACCTCGCTGGCATCGCATTTAGCGTTGGAACTGGCACATGAACGCAAACGAAAGTGCCTCTTAGTGGATCAGCATCCTGCCTTAGGCGATGTGTCGCTGTATCTTGGTACGGGGCGGCACCAATATAGTTTTTATGAACTTGCAAACAACGCGGATCGGTTGGACGAAGAACTGCTGCGGGGCTTTCTGCTGAACCACGATTCCGGACTTCATCTGCTGGATTCGCCGGAAACAGCAGATACCATTCACGGTGTATCGCCCTCGGCGCTGGAACACACGCTGGCATTTCTTGCCGAAGCCTATCAATTCGTGATCGTCGATTGCGCGCCCGGGCTAAGCGAGGGGACTCTCGCTTGTATTTCGCAATCGGAACAGGTTGCGATCGTAATGACTGCCGAATTGCCGTCGGTTCGCAACACCGTCCGTTACATCGAACACCTGTCCAGGCTGGGATATAGCTCGAACAGCATAAAGGTTGTGCTCAACCGTTATTCGAAGAAAGGGCCCCTGAGCGACGAACGCATTGAGAAAACATTAGGGCGAGCGATTTCGCTGAGGATTCCAAACAGCTACAGCGAAGTAGTCCGAGCGATCAATACCGGAGCTCCGATTCCCCCTAAAAGCAAGTCGGATTTCTCCGTGGCCATCCAAAAGTGGGCACAAGAATTAACAAGCAGCGACGAGAACAACATGGCTAAAGCGATGGCTGCAGCTCGATCTGGTGGCATGAGAGCGTTGTTCGGCACGTAATTTCGAGAGGGAGAACCGAGATCATGGCATTCGGATTTACAGCCGCACCAGTCCCTCAGCCCGCACCCGGCAACGGTGCGCCATCTTATAAGTCGCACCAAGAGCTGAAGACTGGTTTGCACCGTGACTTGCTGAACAAAATTGATTTGGAGAAACTCACTTCGCTGCAAGACGTGCGCGCACGAAACCAAGTACAGGCCGTCATCTTCGACCTAATTAGTGCAGCGAATGTTCCTCTCAGCGGCACGGAAAAGGAGCGCATCTGCCGGGAAGTGCTGCACGAAGTTTTCGGTCTGGGGCCGCTCGAACCGTTGCTGCAAGATGCTTCCATCACTGAAATTCTCGTTAACACGCACAGGCAGGTTTATGTCGAGCGCGGCGGTATGCTCGAGCTTACCAATGTCGCCTTTAAGGACGCCGCTCATTTACGCCATATCATCGACAAGATTGTTTCGAACGTTGGACGACGCGTGGATGAATCGTCACCGATGTGCGATGCGCGTCTGGACGACGGCTCCCGCGTAAACGTCGTGATACCGCCACTCGCGATCGACGGTCCGGTTATGTCCATTCGCCGCTTCGGCCGAACTCCCATTGGTGTTGACCAGCTGCTTGCCAAGCACAGCCTTACAGCTCCAATGCTGGAGCTGCTGAAAAATGCGGTGAAAGCGCGCCTCAATATCGTCGTGTCCGGCGGAACAGGCGCGGGCAAAACTACCCTGCTGAACGTGCTGTCAAGTTTTATTTCCAAGCGGGAGCGAATCGTCACCATAGAAGACTCCGCTGAATTGCAACTTCAGCAGCCGCACGTGGTCCGAATGGAATGCCGGCCGCCGAACGTCGAGGGCAAGGGCGCGGTTCGCCAACGCGAACTGGTGATTAACTCCCTTCGTATGCGCCCGGACCGCATCGTGGTGGGCGAGGTGCGAGGCGGCGAAGCCTTGGACATGTTGCAGGCCATGAACACCGGCCACGACGGTTCTCTAACGACAATTCACGCAAACAATCCACGAGACGCTATCGCGCGTCTCGAGACCATGTCTTTGATGGCCGGCGTCAATCTACCGGATAAAGCAATCCGACAGCAAATCGCTTCGGCCGTATCAGTAATTGTGCAGATTGCACGACTTAGCGACGGCACGCGGCGCGTGACGCAAATCTCCGAGGTTACCGGAGTGTCCGATGACATGGTGACGCTGCAAGACATTTTCGTCTTTGACCGTCTCGGCATTGGGGCTAATAACCGCGTGCTCGGCCGCTTCCGCGCTACGGGCATACGGCCGACGTTCGCAGAACGATTGAAGCTGTCAGGCCTGCAACTGCCGACGAGTGTATTCGAGCATGTCTGCGAGGTTTAGCTGTGACGCTTATCTCAATTTTCTTCATCCTTTTGATCACTGCCTTCGCCGTGCTGGTGCTCGCAACCGAACCTTCCAAGGCAGACAAACTCATTCATTCGCGGCTGGCCTCGCTCGATCGAAAAAAGGTTTCGTCTGGAGAAGACGAACCAGACATCGTCAAGGAAGTAACCTTCAGCACCATTCCCGCCTTTGACAAGTTCCTACGGAAAAACCGGGCCGCTGTCGGCCTTCAGTTATTGATCGAACAGTGCGATTTGCGATGGACGGTGGGACGAATCGTGTTCAGCATGCTTGTCCTCGTTGGCATTGGCGCAGTGCTTGGAAACTGGTGGATTACCCCCGGGCCGATAGGCTGGGCTCCGGGTCTTGCGTTAGGGACAATTCCATATGTTTTTTTGCTGCAAAGACGGAAGCTGCGGCTGCGACGCTTTTCGGAACTGCTTCCGGAGGCGATCGATCTGATGTCGCGGGGGTTACGCGCGGGGCAAGCTCTTCCGGCGACGCTAGAGACGATAGCCCAGGAGTCCGACGAGCCGTTGCGTTCGGAGTTTCGTCGTGCGGCGGATGAACAGAGCTACGGACTGCCATTCCGAGAGGCGATGGTCAATCTGAGCCGCCGTGTGCCCGTTGCCGACCTGCAATTTATGGTGACCGCGATTCTTGTGCAGAAGGAAACCGGCGGCAACCTCGCGCAGATCCTCGACAAGGCATCGCATGTAATTCGTGAGCGAGTGCGTGTTGCGGGGCAGATGCGGACTCGGACGGCGCAGGGGCGGTTAACGGGATGGATCTTGTGCAGTTTGCCATTCGCTATTTTCACGGCTTTGAACCTTTTGAACCCAGGTTACGGAAAGATTCTGTTTGAAGAGCCGTTCGGTCAGAAGCTGATGATCTATGCCGGTATCTTGATGGTGATTGGAATCTTTCTGATACGCAGGATCGTGAATGTCAAATACTAAGGACCAGCTCGTATGATGCTCCTGTTCCTCATATCGGCAACCGTCACGCTCTTTTTGATTGCCGCCTTGCTCATAATGATGTTGGGCGGCGGAGAAAGAATTGATGATCGCCTGAGGGAAATTTCAGCGACTCACGTTGTCAACCGGTCCGCCATAGACGAAGCACCTACCAGCGGTCTAGCCCGCGCGGCGACTGGAGTCACCGGTATTTTCAAACCCATCCGTGGCCTTGTATCAGGATCGGACGCGGATATGAGCTTTAAGCTAACACTCGCGGGATTCCGCAAACCAGAACACATCGAGATCTTTACGGCGACGAAGATGCTGCTCCCGGTGGTCGCGATTGTTGCGGGGAGCTTCTTTGGCAGCGACAACATGATAGCCGCGGTATTGGTCGGTGCTGTCGGCGGCTTTTTCCTGCCCGACCTTGTACTCACGCACCTAGTTACTGAGCGTCAAGAGAGCATCCGACGGGCCTTGCCAGATGCACTCGACTTACTCGTGATTTGCATGGAGGCCGGTTTGGGGATTGATCAGGCGATGGTGCGAGTCGGCGAGGAAATGAGGCTGACGTCGCCAGCTTTGTCCGATGAGCTTCAAATCATCAGTCGTGAGCAGCGCGCGGGAAAGCCTCGGCTGGATGCTTGGCGCAGCATGGCTGGGCGAGTCGACGTTGATTCCATCAGGCAGTTCGTCAGCATGCTGGTGCAGACCGAGCGCTTTGGAACGCCCATCGCAAACGCACTCGGGCAATTCGCCGACACGCTTCGCACGCGCCGCACACAAGCGGCCGAAGAAGCCGCAGCAAAAACGGGAGTCAAGTTGCTGTTCCCGCTGGTTCTTTTTATCTTTCCAAGTATTTTCGTGGTTACGCTGATGCCGGCGGTTCTCAGAATTGGGAAAGTATTTTCGGATTTCGGGAAGTAGCTATGAGATGGCAAAAAAAAGTGGTGCGTGCAATTAACACAACGCGCGGGACAGTCGTTGGCGAATGCATCCGCGTGGCGGAGAGTGGATTGTCGCGGATTGTTGGTTTGCTTGGGGAGAGCCAACTTCCGTCGGGTGATGGGCTGCTTATTGTGCCTTCACAAGGCGTACACACATTGGGAATGCGGTTCGCCATAGATATCGCGGTTTTGGACGGCAATTGGAAGGTTATAGGCACCAAGCACAATATGCGCCCGTTCCGATTGACGCGGATGTTCTGGAAGGCTGCCGCGGTGCTTGAACTGCCAGCGGGGAGTCTGGATTCAACTTTGACTTGCGTGGGCGACACGATTGAGTTCGATCGCGTAGGCGTAGCCACGCAGCCGGTGTAGAAATGAAACTGCGGCCAAGAATTTTGACCAATCTGCGTCCGTTCAAAGGCCAGAGCGGGCAAAGTCTGCTTGAAACGGCAATCGCCATGCCGCTACTGCTCGGGTTGACGTTCAACATGATCAATATCGGTTACATGTGGTTCATGGTGCTGACGATAGTGGCGGCGCCGCGAATGGGCGTGCAGTACGCCACACAGGGTGGGGCGGCGGGAACAGGAACAGTCGTACCCAGCAGCGCGGCGATCAGCAATCTCGTTTACGAAAACCTGACTCATGCCATCTCCGGTGCCACGACATCGAATGCCACCGTTCGAGTATGCACCAAAGCTGTCGGAGTCAACGGCGCCGGGGTTGCGCTATGCGATGAATTTGGTCCGGCATTCACGTTTTCGTCACCCGCTGCGGATCCGGAAGCGCCAGTTTTCGTGTTGCACCGAGTCGATGTGGACTACGCGGTTACGCCGATCATTCCGGGCAGAGCATTCAACGTGATCTTGCCCGGCAATTTGCACTTTCATCGTCAGGTGTCCATGAGGAGCCTGTACTAACATGCGCCGGAAGCTACAAGCTCGATGGCATGGGCAACGCGGGCAGAGCCTGCTTGAGACGGCGATGATGCTCGTTGTGGTGTTTGGGGTTTTGTTCTCAATCTTCGAATTGAGTTGGCTGATGTACACCTACTCGGTTTTGGCAGATGCAGCTAACGAGGGCGTTCGTTATGCGATTGTCCACACTGGCGGAGATCCGAGTGGCACACAGGCGAAAGTCAAGACTTTTGCGGGGACTTCCATGCACAACGTCAGCGCAATCTCCACATCAGTCACGTTTCCCGACGGCAGCGCTACACCACCGAACCGAGTGCGAGTGACTGTGACGTACACCTATATCCCGTATCTCCCACAGTTCATTACTGCTCCGACGATGAAAACCTTTGCGGAAGGAAGAATGGTGGCGCAATAGCATGAACCGCACTGGCAGCAACGCGAGAGGACGGTCCTCTCAAAGGGGACAGACATTCCTTCTGATAGCTGTGTTCGTCTGTCTCTTTCTTTTGGGAGTGTTGGGGCTGGCTACGGACTACTCTCAAGTATGGGCGCATCGCCAGATGGCTCAGGGAGCCGCGGACGCGTCCTGCCAGGCTGCCGCAGCGGACCTCTTTCTGAAGGGCACCGATCCAACCGCAGCAACAGATTTTCCCGGGCTCGATTTTTCCTGGATTGGCACGTCGTTCAATTGCACAACTAAGTCCGGCAGTACACCTTGCCGGTACGCGGCGTTCAACGGTTATACGGGATCGAACGTGAATGTGAGTTTTCCGGCGGCTGTGCCAGGCGTTGGTTCCATCCCGGGTAGCTTCCCTTCCGTAGCCAATCCTTACGTGAAAGTGACCATCACGGACCCCGTCTCGATGTTGTTTACCAAATTGATTTCAACCACGAAAGTGGTCAACGTAACGGCATCAGCAAGCTGTGGGCTGAATGTCGTGAATACACCCGTGCCTTTGGTGGTGTTACACAGGACTGCGAGCGCGGCAATTTCCGTGATCGGGAGTTCAAAGATCACGGTTTTCGGTGGGCCCTCGCGCTCGATTCAGGTGGACTCCAGCAGCACAACTGCGGTGAGCGCAGGGACAGTCGACCTCCACCAAGCTGGACCAACCAATAACGGGGCCGATTTTGCGGTGTTCGGAGGGCCTACGACAAAACCCGCTGGTGTAAATGTCGGCACTGCGGGCAACTGGATTCCAGGAGCAAGTCCCTTCGGAGATCCGTTTGCTTCGATCAACGCTCCTTCGAGCGCCCCTTCTACCAACGGTACGGCTACGCCCGTGCCATTCGCGGTCAATGGTTGTCCCGATCCGAACGGTTGCGTGGAATTCACTCCGGGCGACTATACGGGTTGCTCCACTGGAACGATCGCACCTGGCGCAAAGGGCTGTCTGATGCTCCCATACACAGGCTCAAATCCTAAGTTCAGCGTCGCCGGTGCGAATTGGCAGGCAGGTGCTCATGCCGTTGGCACGCTCATCAAGCCATCAACGCCAGCATGTCCAAATAGTGCAAACCCCGGCGGGTTTGTGTACATAGCGCTAGTGGGCGGCACCTCCGCCGGGGGCTGTCCAGCGCTGTTTAATCAAACCGTGTGTACCAGGCAGTCTGACGGGACTTGCTCGGGTGGAACGACAACAGACGGGAACGTTACCTGGCAGAACGTCGGGGTTGTTGTCCTGAACAAGTTGAATACGGGAATTTTCGACCCGGGCCTGTATTACGCGACCGCGAATGGGCTGAGCCTCGGCTCCGGGTCAACTGCCAGGATTAGCAGGGCGACGGGGGACGGCTCAAAGGGCGTTACGTTCTACTTTAGTCTCGGTGGTTCAAGTAACACCGTCTCTGTTTCTGCCAACAGCGGCAACGGCGTCGCTTGCACATCGGCATCATCAGGTACTGGCAGCCCGAACGGTTGCGTCGTGTCGTATAAGGTTGACGGATCAGTGTCATCCGCTGCAACTGGGTATGTCCCATCGCGGATCTTGCAATGTCCGAGTGGGTCACCGACCCCGTCGCAAGTGCCATCCTCTCTTGATGGGAACATTCTGCTCGGCCCATGCAGCGGCACCTATGCATCCCCCGATGGCAATCGCGGCTTTTTGTTCTTCCAGAATCGTTCCGTGGCAGCCAGCGCAAGTTGGGGCGGCGGCGGTCAATTTCTGTCGTCGGGATTTTTGTACTTTCATAACGGAAATGGAGCGACCTGCGGAACAAACACTAGTTGCCTCACTTTGCAGGGTGGTTCGGGCGCCCAGTCCTATACGCTGGGCAACATCGTGGTCGACAAACTCTCTATGGGTGGTAATCCGCAAATCAACATGGTCTTGAATCCTACGGCGACCTTTTCAGTTCTTCGCCCGACCCTACTCCAGTGATGCTCAATCCTCTGCCAAGTTCGGCGCATTTACGCTCCACGATGGAACCCGCGGCCTCGGTCGCGATAGTGCGTAATTTTAGCGCGGGCCTTACGCACGTACGGACTGCAACGGCTCCAGCAGTACCGATTTCCGTAGGGCCAACCTTGATTGTAGAGAAGCCAATCCGGGCTCCAGAGTTCACGCAAATACGGGAGTTCCGCACACCTCGAAATGGCCTGATGCTGTCAATTGTGGTGCACTCGGCGATTGTGCCTCTTCTAGTCTGGTCCCTGCTCTTGGTTCCGCCACGATTTGCTAATCCAACGACGGCGCAGGAAGAAGCCCGTGAGCCAGAATATGAGGTGCTCTTGCTCCCGCCAATTTATCCAGCAGGAACCAGTTCGAGTTCCTCGATAGCACACGGAGCGGGACGCGAGGCAAAGAGTGCCTCGGTGACGCCCCGCGAAGTCGTCCAAGAAGCGGTCGGAAAGCCAAAATATGATTTTTCCGGCGCTCAACAGGTCATTTCTAGGCCTCCCAATTCAACCAAAGGCGTGCAGACGATCAGTCGGCCAGATTTGATAACGCCACCCAAGCTGATGTATCCGCAGCGCTTGCCGAGCATGGTGATTCTTGCGCCGCCAAACGCTCTACCGTCGATGCCACGCCGTTTTGAGCTTGCCAAACCCGTTCGACTAGCCCCAAGAAAAATGCCGACTTCCAAAATCGATGAGCCGCGATTGGTATCTCAAGTCTCGCCCGTTGACGCTCCTAAGTTGTACGTATCTCCTGCGGAACCGGTGGCACCGACGAGTGCTGCTGCCTCAGGAGCCAACTCACCGCTGTCCGTCACCGTCACCGACCCAAGGGGCACTGCACTGAAGTCGGTCATTGTCGTGAACGCTGTTACTGTTCCTCCTGAATCCGCCATCATCCCTGACGCAGAGATTTCGACTCGATTTGCCGTGGGGCCATCATCGAACGGAATATCTGGAGATGCCGCGTCGCGATCCGATGGAAATAGCGCAGGTGTAGTTCCGTCGAACGTGCGAGCAAGTTCGTTACGTCAGGACAGGGAGAGCAGCACCGGAACCGGAGTGGAAAGGGCGAGCGGTTATGCGGGGACCTCGAAATCAGAAAATCCTTCGAATAATCGGGAAACCGGGCCGGAGTCAAACGGTGGCCTGACGACAGCTGGTTTGAACAAAGGACCTGCTGGGATCTCAATCTCGGGAGGAGTCCCAGGACGCGGCGGTCGAGCGTCTGTCACCGCTTCGATTCCACGCGGGTCTTATGCGCTTACGATTATTTCGGGCGGAAACAGTGGCGGAGCGAGCAGAGACTTGGGTGTGTTCGCTCGCACAGAGACAGTCTACACGGTATATATACCGATGACCGATGTTGGCGGCGGCCCTGATTGGTCCTTGCAATACGCCCTCGTAGGCTCTGCCCCAACACAGAGCAGCTCGCTCAACGGAATGCTTACCCCGCCCGTCGTGCTAAAGAAAGTTCAGGCGACGCAGCCCAAGACTGAGCTTGCTTCGGATGTAGGGCCCGTGTTCATTGCCGGGGTCATCGATGAGAGCGGAAAGTTGCAGGCTCTGCGCCCGTTGCGTGTAGTGGATGCCAGAGCACGGGCCGCTGTTGGTGCCTTGGCACAATGGGAATTCCTGGCAGCACAACTCGACGGGAAACCGGTCGCGAGTAAGGTCCTGGTCGGAGTAAGGATCGTGTCAGCCGAGAACGTTGAGAAGCAAAGCCAATGAGGAGATCTCGATCTCAACAAGTTTCTTGCTATCAGAGCCAGCACGCCTTTGGGGTCACCCAGGGGGCTGTAACTGATGATGTACAATCGCCGTCAACAACTCGGTTTACCCCTTGCTGGTCCCAGGTTTTCAACATATTTTGGTGCCAATCTTTCAGTTTGGTCGGTTCCCTTGGTTCCGTAATCTGCGGTATGGGCGTAACCAAGCCTGTACCGCATACATTTAGGAGAGTGCTTCGATGAGTCCAACTACGGTCCGTATTATCGCGGGTGTGTTGTTTGTGGTGATCGTAATTATCATTGCGGTCCGCCGCAAGAGGATGGCGTCAAAGCGCAAACCCATGCCGTGAAAGCGGACAGGGTGAGCTTTCTTTCGTCCGAAATATCTCTCTTTTAGCGAGCTGTGCGACAAACGCTGCAGCACTGCGTTTTTTGCCCCAAGAGCTTTTTCATTTCGCGAGCTGGTATTCGCCCTCCACCTCGCAGGACATGTTGTCGCCGGTCGGCGTACACGTGTATGTGCCTTTGCCTTTTATCCCTTTGAGCTTCCCGGTGCCGCCGCTAAATCCCCAATTGCCCTTGAGTCCAAACACAGTGCCGTCTTTGCTCGTTCCCGTGCCTTGATACCACACAAAGAACTTGTCGCCGCTTTCCATTGTCGCCACGTGAAAGCCGCGAGCCTTCGTCGTATTGCCACTGATGTCGCCAGTCTCCGTGCTTACGCCGTCCTTTGACTTATCTCCTCCGATTTCCATCGGCTTGGTGTACGTGCATTTGATCTGCTCCAGAGCCAGGCTGTGGTCTGGCCGGTCGCCTACGGGAATCACGTGCGCGGGACCGGGCTTGGCGCACAGTGCGGTCCCGCTCACTTTTGTCTGGGCGTTTGCCGTCGCTGCGAAGAAACACAGTGCGGCGGCTACCATGAAAAATCGACGCATGGGAATTTACCTCCTACTAAGATTTTGAGGGGCCTGTCCGGGGGAGTGGGTCGAAGCCTATGCTCCTATTCATGGAAGTGTCAAGCCCAGCTTGCAAAAGATTGAAGAGCGGCTGGCAACTGCGACGTTCTTGGCGTGCGGCTGAAAAGCTCGGCTTGACTCGCGAGCACGTTCGAGCGGTTGCAGTGGGAATACGGCGCTCCGATGCCGTTTCAGCCGTGCTCAAAAGCGAACGAGATAAGATTCTCGCGAGGGAGTAGAACACGCGGCCCCGAACACGGACAATTCACGGGCACTCTGCATCAAAATGCAGCAAGGGCCTCCGACCCTGGAATCGGAAGCCCTTTGCTTTCAATCGCGAATTGGTTGCGGGGGTCAGATTTGAACTGACGACCTTCGGGTTATGAGTCGAAAAATCAATTAGCCCGTCTTTGCCTTTCAACAACTTACGTACCCCTTGATCCCCCTATTTCGGGGGTGTTCCAGCCTATTCTGTTCCCAATTTGTTCGCGGTTCTGTTCCCAGTTCGCTGGACGACCGTTTTAAGTCAGATGACTAGCGTCGTCGGGCTAGAACGTCATCTCGTCGGGCTCATAACGCGTCATAACCTACATGTCTCCGTTGGATTCAAAGAGCTTAGCCAGCGGGCACGATAACCGCGAATTGGCGAAAACCTAAGGTCGCCAGGAGTACGTCCATTTGATGGCGAAGCGATTCTGGGTGAACTGCGCGGGATTCGCGGCCGTGAGGCTGGCGAACTGCTGACCGACCGTGTAAATCACGAATAGGTCACTGTCCGGACGATAGTTCCAACGAAGGCGAATGTTTGCGCTTGCGGCCTGGGCGTTCGATGTATTCATTTGCAGAATCGTCGATAACGTGAGGAAGCGAGAGAAAGAATAATTCGTCTGGAAGCTGCCAAACACGACTGAAAAATCTCCTCCAGTCACCGGCAAGCGAAACCGATCCCACTGCTGAGAAAAATCGAATGACAGCCTCTCGGTGGGCCGATAAGAAGCTCGAATCCTGGCTTCATTCAAGTGGCCGTTGTAGTAGGAGCCAAACCGCTCAAAGAAGCGAAGGACCCAGCGGCGATCTTGAGCCGTGCCATACGTGAGTTGGTGCCTCGTCCAATGATAGAGGCCATTAGGAACAACAACGTTCTTGTAGATGTTAAACGGCGTCACAATGCGCTGGGTAAACACGTCAACGATGTCGTCATCTGTATAGGCACCATTGTGGAATTCGGCGCGGAACGTACCTTGCCATTCCTGGGTTTGCAGAACGCCGTGCGTATCCGGAGCATGAAACACGAAACCTTCGAAGTTAAGTTCTCGGACTCCACGAATCTTCGGCCGCGGTTTCAGAGTGAGATCAGCGTAGTCACAGACACAATCGGTGCGTTCGAGAAAACCGACCTCGGGGTTGAAATTCGGACCGATCTTGCGGCGCTCGGCGAGAAATTCGACCCAGCTGTTTTTGTAGTTTACACCCGCACCCAGATTAGTCTGACCACTGGTGACGAGCGGCGAGCGCGTTTGAGCAGCATAACCGCTCAAGATCAGGTTCTTCAGCAACACGATCCGCGTATCCACCCCTTCGCTTTGGTTGAACGGCGGAGCCGTGTTGCCAGCACGTTTATCGATGCCCATGAAGCCTACATAAGAGCCTCCAGGAAGCGAACGCTTCACCCGGAACACGGCGTAGTTCGCATAGGGGTTAGGTCCGCTTGACCGGGTGCTTGCCTCCATTACCCCTACATCGAAACCGGCAAGCGAACCGGTGATCTTTCCTCCTCCATTCATCGGCACTTGTTGGCCCGTAACCGGATCAATGCCAATCTGGCGGCTGAAAAACAGCAAATCTCCGGAGCCGCCCATCGCGAAGTTGAAGATTCCGGCATTCTCTAGGAAGAACTGGCGTTTTTCCGGGAAGAAAAGCTTGTAAGGCGTTAAGTTGAACTGCTGCGTATCGACGTCTGCGTCCGCGAAATCCGTGTTCGCGGTCAAGTTGGCTACTAGATTCGAGCGGAGGCCAACTTTCACGTCCACGCCTCCCGTGTAAAGCGCTTCTGTACCCGGAGTGAGACCCGCAGAGGTCGCGGCTGGTGGTAAATGATTGAAGCCGTTTAGACCGTAGGGCTTCACGATGAGCAAACGACCGCTGCCAATTTCAGAGATTCCATGCAACTCGCCGGCCTCGCTGACCTTGGTCATGCCATAAGCCCTGCGCCACGCGGACCACAGATCCTGTTCATTCTTGCGGCGGATGAATCGCTTGAAATTGATGCCCCAAACGACATCCCGCGCCTGCATGAAATTCAGGGTCGAAAATGGAATCCGGACCGTCGCCGTCCAGCCATTGGACGTAATCCGGGCTTCTGAAGTCCAAACGCCATCCCAGCCAGAGTCTCCTTCTCCTTGGTCGCTACTATTCTGCGAACTCTGCTCGTCCGTAATAAGGCCGTCTCGTTGTGTTCCCAGAGGATTAGTCTGAAAAATATAGGCGTTGCGGCGGTCATGAGAAGAATCGATCACAATTTCAAAATAGTCATCGAGCTCTTGACTCACATCCCGTCGCAATTGCGTAGCCACGATTTTTCCGGGCTCAGAATCGTGGCAGACAATGCCGAAGAAAACAGAGTCTTTCGTGTAAAGAATGCGAACTTCGGTCCGCTCAGTTGGCGGCTGACCCTCGTATGGTTCTCTCTGGTGAAACTCAGTGATGGTTTTAGCCGACTGCCAGAGGGGATCGTCCAACGTTCCGTCAAGCTTCGGGGCACGGTCGATACGCGCGGCCTCTGCAACCACAGGAGGAGCCTGACCGGAAGGGCTGGGAGCGGCCTCGGATGTTTGAGGGCCGGTGAGGAGCGAGTGGGAAAGAAGAAACAATAATCCCAAAATGGAGGGACCCGAACTGAGATCGTTTCGGAAGTACGTCATGCGACCTGTGAACGCGGGCCGTCAGTCCCACGATTTGGGATTCCACAATTCCGCGCGCCGCTCGACGTAACCTGAAACATGAAAATGAGGCCCCTAGTGCAATTCTCTAGCGATGACAATAAACGTGCGATTAATGCGTTTCTTCCGGCGGCCGGATCGCCGCAAACTGCCGATAGAGAATGAGGTCGTAGGCAATCTTGAGCGTCCCAGCAATGAAAAACGGAATGTCAATCAGCGCGGGACGGGAGAAGAGGAACCCGGCAAAGATCGGGCTGATCGCGGCTCCAGCTGTCCTGGCCACTCCTGTGATTCCCCCAGCCGCCGAGCGTTCCTCGGGGCGCACTACCGCCATCGTGTAGGACTGCCTAGTCGGCACGTCCATCTGGCTGATACTGAATCGGACGAGCAGAACCAGCACCGCCAGGCTGAGGTTCGGCATCAGCGGAACAAGGATGAGCAGCACATTCGACGGCAGGTGCGTCACCACCATTGTCCGCACCAGTCCGATGCGCGTCGCAAGACGCGAGGCCAGCAAAGCGGAAATTCCTGCGAGAACATTCGCCCAGAAGAAGATGAGGCCGAGCTTCACAGCGGGAACGCCGAATCGCAGGTAGAACCAATAGGCCGCGAAGCTTTGTACCACGAAACCGCCGCCGAAAGAATCCAGTGCGAAAAGGCTCGACAACTTCAGAACAATCGACCGCGAACGTCCCACGCCGAGAAACTTTCTCGTGGACACTCCGCTCGCGTCCGCTGCGGACGGCTCAACTTCCGTGGAGGACGACAAGCGCATGAAGAGAAACGCGAGTCCGACGCCGAGGGCGGCGTAGAGCAGGACGACGACCCGGTAACTATCGGAGGCGGAAAGGGACGCCTTCTGCACAAGCCCCGCCGCCGCACCGCCACAAAGAGCGCCGAGAGCCGTCGCCGCCGAGCCTGCCAGCGTGTACCACGCGAACACTTCCGTGCGGCTGCGCGCCGGGACGACATGAGACAGCGCGGCCTGTTCGATCGAAAGGAACGGCCCTACTTCGTGCCCGCTTGGGCTGATTACGCCGATGGTTCCCGCGATGATCAGAAAGAACAAGTTCTTCGTCGACGCGAAAGTTAGTCCGGCAGCCGCCATGAGAATTGCCCCGGTAATCAGCATGCGTCTGCGTCCAATGCGGTCCGCTCGCGTCGTGAGCAGAAGGGAAATCGCCATATCGCCCGCGAGCGTCAGGGTCAGAAGAATTCCTACCTGGGCCTCTGTGAGACCGAGACTCACCAGATAAAAAACGAGGATTACCGACAGTGCTCCGTACGCGAACAGGCGCGTAAATCGCGTGAGGAATAGAACTATGGCATCTCGCGGCAACGCGCGGAGCGGCACCGGTATGAAATTCCTTATCGACATCACACTCTCTAGCGAAACCCTCTTTCTCTTTTCTCACCGCTCGAACGGAAACTAGCGATCGCCCACGGCCTCGTACACGACCATTCGCGCGACGAGCTTTCCGTCCTCTTCCTGTTCCGGCGTGTAGACCCGGTGCGTTCTTAGATCCACGGCGAGGCTGTGCACGGCATGCTGCACGCGAAAGTCTTCGAGCTTGCGGTAGTGATCTGCGTCGTCCTGGTGAAACACCGAGATGGCTCCGCTGTAGCACGCCACGTAGATGCGCCGAAGACCGGGATCGAACTTGACGACGTCCGGCCCGCCCGCCAGCGGCAGAAACGCAATCGGAACGTTCTTGTCCAGATCAAACACAGTCATTAGCTCGTTTCCCTCACAGGACAGAAGCGCGGTGATGCTCCGGATCGAGTGCCATGCCATGGTTCCCTTTGCATTTCCCGACCGGATACCGTCCCACCACGCTGTCGGTTGCTGGATCGATGACGGCGAAAATATCCTTGTCTTGCAGATTCACGTAAACCTTCCGAGCGATTGGATCGTACTGCGGCATTCCCGTTTCGCTGTCGAAATGCAGTGTCTTCACGATTTCGTCTTTCGTCACATCGACAATCGCTTCGGCTTT